>Ga0208693_1000049_pt1 | contig 96020 bp, 85 predicted proteins | sample AD_UKC071_MetaG_FD_184438 | JGI IMG/M metagenome (GOLD analysis project Ga0208693, IMG submission 184438) | Active sludge microbial communities of municipal wastewater-treating anaerobic digesters from USA - AD_UKC071_MetaG (SPAdes) (version 2) | ecosystem: Engineered > Bioreactor > Anaerobic >... | reverse complement strand
TGGCGCGCAAGATGGACATGGACACCGTCGGCTTTCTGATGATGAGCCACATGAACTCAGCCGATGGCTTGGTCAAACAGGCCCAGCTGATGGAAGGCTACGGTGCCAACTGCATCTACATCACCGACTCGGCCGGTCACATGCTGCCGGGCGACGTGACCGAAAAACTCGGCGCCGTGCGCGCGGCGCTCAAGCCCGACACGGAGCTGGGCTTTCACGGCCACCACAACCTGGCCATGGGCGTGGCCAACAGCATCGCGGCGATTGAAGCCGGCGCCAACCGCATCGACGCCGCCGCCGCCGGCCTGGGCGCGGGCGCGGGCAACACGCCCATGGAGGTGCTCGTCGCCGTGCTCGACCGCATGGGCATCGCCACCCGCGTGGACGTGTTCAAGATCCAGGACGTGGCCGAAGACCTGGTGGTGCCGATGATGGACTTCCCCATCCGCATCGACCGCGACGCGCTCACGCTGGGCTATGCGGGCGTGTACGGCAGCTTCCTGCTGTTTGCCAAGCGCGCCGAGAAGAAATACGGCGTGCCCGCGCGCGACATCCTGGTCGAGATGGGCCGCCGCGGCATGGTGGGCGGGCAGGAGGACATGATCGAGGATACGGCGTTGACGCTGGCGCGCCGGCGCTCCGCGCCACTCGCTTCAGTTCATGCGGCCAGCGGATGCTGATGCGCGCCGGGCGGTCTTGGTGCCTGGCGTGCTGCTGCGGGGATGATCGGCGGTGCTCTGCCTGGGTTGCCACGCGCATGAGGCGTGGCGCTGGAAGGAACCAGCGGCTGGGCCGCTGAAATTCGCTGCTCAAACGCCCAGCAGATCGCACAGCGCCAGCAGGTCGCCGGTCTCGGCGTGGGGGCGGCTGCCGGCGGCTTCTGGCCAGGGCGTGGCGGCGCGGTTGATCCAGGCCATTTGCATGCCTGTCGTCAGCGCGCCGGCGCCGTCCAGGTGCGCATCGTCACCGACGTGCAGTACGGCGTCATGGGGTACGCCGGTGGCTTGCGCTCCGGCGGCGAAGATGCGCGCGTCGGGCTTGCCAACGCCGACCTGCGCAGCGCTGACGGCGGCATGAAAGTAATGGCCCAGGCCGACGCGATGCACGTCGGCGTTGCCGTTGCTCAGTGCCACCAGTGGATAACGCGTGGCCAGCCGCCGCAGCGCCGGCAATGCGTCGTCGAACAGCGTGACGCGCTGGCGCGCCGCCAGAAAGACGTCGAATGCCGGCTCCGCCAGATGGGTTGGCTCGCCTGCCCAAGCCAGCAGCTGGCGAATGGTTTCGCGCCGCAGGTGACCCAGGTCGTGCGACTTGTGCGGGTGGCTGGCATGCGTCTGATGGCGCGCCCGGCGGGCCGTGTCGCCGTGGCGGGCTAGGGCGGCCGTGTGCGGCGCGTGCTCGTCGAGCCATTGGCGCAGGGCGTGCTCGGCGCGCTCGATGGTGGGCCACACGGGCCACAGGGTGTCGTCAAGGTCGAGCGTGATGGCACGGATACGCGCGACGTGCAGGCGCGGCGCGATCATGCGTGGCACGGGCGAAGGGCTGTCATGCCCGAGAATAGCGCATGCCCTTTCGACCCGAGCCCGAATTCCAGCACGGCCGGCCGGCACGCGTTGGCGTGCTGCTGTGCAACCTGGGAACGCCCGACGAGGCCACGCCCGCGGCAACACGCCGCTATCTGGCTGAGTTTCTGAGTGATCCGCGCGTCATCGAAATTCCCCCGGCGCTGTGGAAGCCGATCCTGCACGGCGTCATTCTGCGCACGCGCCCGGCCAAGTCGGCGGCCAAATACCGCGACATCTGGACGCACGATGGCTCGCCGCTGATGGTGTGGAGCCGCAAGCAGGCGACGATGCTGCGCGGCTACTTGGGCGAACGCGGCCACGCCGTGAGCGTGCGATTGGCTATGCGTTACGGCAACCCTTCGGTGGCGTCGCGGCTGGACGAATTGAAGGCCGACGGCTGCACGCGCGTGCTGGTGGTGCCGCTGTACCCGCAGTATTCGGGCACCACCACGGCCAGCGTGTTCGACGCCGTGGCCGACTGGGCGCGCCAGGTGCGCCACGTGCCCGAGCTGCGCTTCGTCAACCGCTTTCACGACGATCCCGGCTACATCCGCGCCCTGGCGCACAGCGTTCAGCAGCACTGGCAGATCCATGGCCGGCCCGACAAGCTGGTGATGAGCTTTCATGGCGTGCCCGAGCGCACGCTGACGCTGGGCGACCCCTATCACTGCGAATGCCTGAAGACGGCACGCCTGCTGGCCGAGCGGCTGGCGCTGAAGGACGGCGAATGGGGGGTGAGCTTTCAGTCGCGCTTCGGCAAGGCCAAGTGGCTGGAGCCCGCCACGCAGACGGTGCTGGAGCAACTGGGCCGGGCCGGCACGCGCCGCGTGGACGTGGTGTGCCCGGGCTTCGTGGCCGATTGCCTGGAAACGCTGGAGGAGATTGCCATCGAAGGGCAGGAATCCTTCAAGGCGGCCGGCGGGCAGGACTTTCACTACATCCCGTGCCTCAACGACGACCCGCTGTGGCTGGCCGCGTTGGCCGAGATCGTGCAGGATCATTTGCAAGGCTGGCCCACCCGCAGCGCCGACGGCAGTGCAGCCGCCGCCACACGCGAACGCGCGCTGGCGGCGGGCGCCAAGGCGTGAGCCTTATGCTATGCTAAATATAGCTAGATACCGTTGTCAGGCAAGCGCTGGCGCCGGATAAGGCTTATGCCGCGACGGCCGTCTCCGGCTCATGGGCGCGCTCGATGAAGCCGCTGACCAGCGCCAGCTGATCGGGCACGTTCAGCGCCGGCGCGTGCCCGCAGCCCGGCACCTCGACCCACTGCAACTGGCCGCGCGCACCGGGGCCACGCGTGGTCATCTGCTCGGCCGTGTCCTTCAGCACCAGATCGGATTCGACGCCGCGCAGCAACAGCACCGGCAGGTCGAGCGCGTCGTAGTGGTGCCACAGCAGGTAGTCGTCGGGGTAATGGACGAACTGGCCGACGATGGCCGGGTCGTAATGCGGCGTCACGCGCCCGTCGGGCAGGCGGCGCGTGCTGGTTTCGGCCAGCCGCCGCCACTGCGCGTCGGTCAAAAAGCCGAATGGCCGGTAGGCGGTGCGCAAAAACTGCTCCAGCTCGGTCACGCGCTGGAAGGTGGGCGGCTGGCCCGCGTAAGCCTTGATGCGCTCCACCGCCGCCTGCGCCAGCTGCGGCGCGTTGTCGTTCAACACCAGGCTGCGGATGCGCTTCTTCAACTCAGGCTCGAAATAGCCCGACGCGCTGACCATGCCGATGGCGCCGCCCATCGACGTGCCGACCCAGTGGCATTGGTCGACACCGAGCTGCAACAGCAGGTCGCGTGCCAGGCGCGCATAGAAGGCCAGACAGTACTCGTCCTTGGGGCTTTCGGCCCACTGGCTGAGGCCGCGGCCCAGCGTGTCGGGGCACACCACGCGCCAGCCGCCGGCCGCCAGATGCGCCGCCAGCTCATCCATGTCGCGCCCGGTGCGCGCCAGCCCATGCCACGCGATCACCGTGCCGCGCGGCGTGCGGCCTTCGGGCTGCCAGTCGGTGAAGTGGATCTCGCGGCCAGCGCATTCGATGTAGTGGGAGGTGGAGGGCATGGCGGCTCGTGGACGAAAGAAACAGGGAGAGGGGGGCGAAAACAGGCAGCGGTGCGGCGTCAGTGCGCGGCCGCGGCCGCGGCGCCCCGCGCGCGCAGGCGGCCCACCACGCCGGTCGGGAAGTAATAGACCGACAGCACGAACAGCAGGCCCAGCCACAGCAGCCATCGGTCGGGCGACAGCAGCGCGCTCAGCACGGGGACGCTGGCGGTGGCTTCGCTGCCGATGCGCAGCAGGTCCTGCAGATAGCTCTGGGCAACCAGGAACAGCACCGACCCGATGATGGCGCCGTAGATCGTGCCCATGCCGCCGATGACCACGATCAGCAGCACGTCCATCATGATCTCGAAGCTGAGTGAGGTGTCCGGCCCGTTGTAGCGCAGCCAGAGCGCCAGCATGCAGCCTGCCAGGCACGCGAACAGCGCCGACAGCACGGACGACAGCGTGCGATACACCACCACGCGGTAGCCGATGGCCTCGGCGCGGAATTCGTTTTCGCGGATCGCCTGCAGCACGCGGCCAAAGGGCGAATTGACGATGCGCAGCATGGCCAGCACCAGCAGCACGGCGACCACGAACAGCCCGTAATAGGTGATGATCTTGCCGTCGATCAGCACGCCGAAGAGCTCGGTTTCGAACGGCTCGAAGCTCGGCATCAGCACCTCGGGCAGCTTGAAGGTCAGGCCGTCCTCGCCGCCGGTCCATTCAGACAGCTGCGAAGCCAGCGTCTGGAACGCCGCCGCCACGGCCAGCGTGATCATGGCGAAGAAGATGGCGCGCACCCGCAGCGAGAACAGCCCGATGGCCAGCGACAGCAGCAGCGACACCACCAGCGCACCCGCCGTGCCTGCCGCCAGCGCACCCCAGGTCGGGCCGAGCTGCGTGGTGGCGATGGCCACGCCATACGCCCCGATGCCGAAGAACATGGTGTGCGCAAAGCTGACGATGCCCGTGTAGCCCAGCAGCAGGTCGAAGCCGGCCACCAGCACCACGAAGATCAGCACCTTGGCCGCCACGTTGAGCGCCTTGACGCCGGGGAACAGAAAGGGCGCGAACGCCAGCCCCAGCACGATGGCGACGAGGATGAGGGCCAGCAGCTTGTTGCGCGGCAGGTCGTGGGAAAGCAGGCGACTGAGCATGTGAAGAAGTCAGAAAACGCTTGAACGCAAAAGACGCGAGGGTTTTGCAAAGCGCGCAAAAAAACCAAAATCAATCAAATGGATTTCTGCGCTTGCTTTGCGTCTTGTGCGTTCAAAGAAATTCATGTGCCGACGACTCATCGGTTCGTGACGGGGTAAACACCCTGTGGCCGCCAAAGCAGCACCGCCACCATCAGCGCGATGTTGGAAAACAGCGCGACCTTGGGCGCCAGGAAGCCGGTGTAGTTGGCCATCAGCCCCACCAGCAGTGCGCCGATCAGCGCGCCCGTGGTTGACCCTAAGCCGCCGATGATGATGACGATGAAGATCAGGATGTTGACCTGCGCGCCCATCTGCGGAATCACGTTCTGCTGGTACAGCCCCCACATCACGCCGCCCAGGCCGGCGAGGGCGCTGCCCACCACGAACACCCCAACAAAAAGGCGCCGGATGCGGTAGCCGAGCGACTCGACCATTTCCCTGTCCTGCACACCGGCGCGAATCAGCAGGCCGACCTTGGTGCGCGACAAGGTCCAGGCCAGGGCGGCAAACACGATGGCGCCCACGATCACGGCGACGACGCGGTATTTCTCGACCGCCGCCTCGCCGATCAGCCAAGAGCCGCGCATGCCACCCGGCAGCGGCAGCGGAATCTGCTGCGGGCCCCAGATGACCTTGATCAGCTCTTCACCAATGATCATGCCGCCCATGGTGATCAGGATCTGCTTCAGGTGCTGGCCGTACACCGGGCGCACGATGAAGCGCTCGAACGCCAGCCCGACGGCGCCGGCCACCAGCATGGCCACGATCATGGCCGGTACCACGGCCATCAGGTTGCGCCAGATGTCGCCTGAGCCGGTGTAGTCGCCCATCGCGCCCAGCACGCTGGTGGCGACGAAGGCGCCCAGCGCGATGAACACGCCGTGGCCGAAGTTCAGCACGTCCATCAGGCCGAACACCAGCGTCAGCCCCGAGGCGATGATGAAGATGATCATGCCCATGGCAAGACCCGCCACCGTGAGCGTGAGCCAGGTCGAGCCCGAGCCGATCAGCGGCAGCGCGATCAGGGCCAGCACGGGCACCAGCAGAAGGGGTTTGTAGTCGAGGTCGCGAGTGGTCATGGCATGGCAGTCTGAAAACCGGACGCGAAGGACGCGAAGACCACGCGAAGAGCGCGAAAAAAGCCAGGAAACATCGTGAATGTCTCTTTTGCGTCCTTCGCGAATCCTTTGCGTCCTTCGCGTCCCGTATGGATGTTTTTCATAGCGACAACCCCAGCAGCCGCTGCTGCAGCGCCTCGTCCTGCGCCAGCGCCGCCATGGTGCCGGCGTGCACCACGCGGCCGTCATCCATCACCGCGACGGTGTCGCCCAGCCGCTTGGCGAAGTGGATGTTCTGCTCGACGAGCAGAATCGTCACGCCGCTCGCCTTCAGCTGCTGGAAGGCGTCGATCATGTTGTTGATGATGGCGGGCGCCAGGCCCTTGCTCGGTTCGTCAACGATCAGCAGTTCGCGCGGCTCGACGATGGCGCGGCTGACGGCCAGCATCTGCTTCTGGCCGCCGCTCAGCTTGCCGGCGGGGTGGTTCCAGAACTTCTCGACGGCGGGAAACAGCTTGAAGATCCACTGCAGCCGCTCACCGTCGATCTGCGCGGCGGTCTTGGCGCTGCGCGCGGCCAGCACCATGTTTTCCTTCACCGTCAGGTCGGCGAAGATGCCCATGTTTTCGGGCACATAGGCGATGTTCATGCCGGCGATCTGCGGCGTGTGCTTCCTGGTGATGTCCTGGCCGTTGAAGCTGATGCGACCCTGGCTGGCCTGCCACAGGCCCATGATGGTGCGCAGCGTCGTCGTCTTGCCTGCGCCATTGCGGCCCAGCAGCATGGTGAGCTGGCCGCGCGGCACCGCCAGGTCAACGCCGTGCAGGATGTGGTACGCACCGATGTGCGTGTGGACGCCGGAGAGTTCGAGGAGGTTGGTGCTCATGGTCTTCATTCCCTCCCCCGCTGAGGGAGGGCAGGGGTGGGGGCAAGCCGGCTTGGATCAACGACAGGGCTGACCCCCATCCCAACCTTCCCCCAGCGGGGGAAGGAGCAAGGCAAGGTGCTCATGCCGCCACCTCGTCTTCCTTGGTCACGCCCAGATAGGCTTGCTGCACCACGGGCGAGGCGATGACCTCGGCCGGATCGCCATCGGCCACCAGCGAGCCGTTGGTCAGCACGATGATGCGGTCGGCCAATTCGCGCACCACGTCCATCTTGTGCTCCACCAGCAGGATGATCTTGCGCTTGTCCTTCTTCAGCTCGCGGATCAGGTTCAGGATCACAGGCGCTTCGTCGTGGCTCATGCCGGCGGTGGGCTCGTCGAACATGTAGACATGCGGATCGAGCGCCATCAGCAGCGCCACCTCCAGCTTGCGCTGGTCGCCATGCGGCAGGCTGGCCACCGGCATGTCGTGCTTGTCGGCCATGGCGACGGAATCCAGCAGGGCCAGGGCGCGCTCGGTCAGGTCGCGGTGGTCGCTCCAGATGCTCCAGAGGTTCAGGCCGTCATACAGGCGTGCCTGCACGGCCAGGCGCACGTTTTCCAGCACCGACAAATTGGGGAACAGGTTGGTCAGCTGAAACGCGCGGCCCAGGCCGGCCTTGGTGCGCGCTGACGGCGACAGGCCCGACAGGTCCTGACCGCCCAGGTGCACCGTGCCGGACGAGGCCTTGAGCTGGCCCGAGATCAGGTTGAAATACGTCGTCTTGCCAGCGCCGTTGGGCCCGACGATGGCCGTCAGCGTGCCGGGCTCGAAGCGGCACGTGACCGCGTTGACGGCCACGTGGCCGCCGAAGCGGATCGTGAGGTCTTGGGTGGATAAGGCGCTCATCTCGGTCACTTCCAGGGCGGCGCGCAACGCTGCCCGTTCGAGGTCGCCGCGGAGCCGGCTTTGCCGGTCCGCCAGCGACGCCCCTTGAGGGGAGCCGACGCCGTCGGCTCAGGGTGGGCCGTTTTACCGCTTGTTGCGGATCGGCACGCTCATTTCTTCCGGCTTGATCTCGCGCACCAGCTCAGGCACGCCCCAGGCGAAGGCAGGATCGGCCTTGATCTTGAAGTGGTACATGCTCTGCATGGCCTGGTGGTCTTCCTTGCGGAAGGTCATCTTGCCCTTGGGCGTGTCGAAGCTCATGCCTTCCATCGCGTTGATCAGCGTGTTGGCACGCGTGTCGCCATTGGTCTTCTTCAGCGCGGTCACGGCTGCCATCGCGGCGCTGAAGCCGCCGGCGGTGAAGAAGTCCGGCGGCGTCTTGAATTCCTTGTAGTGCGCCGACACCAGCGCTTCGTTGACCGGGTTCTTGGGGATGCCGAAGTAGTAGTACGTGGCGCCCTCCATGCCCGGGAAGTTCTTGTACGCGGCCATCGCGGGCAGGATGTTGCCGCCGGTGAACACGTCAATGTCGTAGCGCTTCTTCAGGTCCTGCGCGGCCAGCGCGTTGAAGGGCGGCGTGCCGCCGGCCCAGATGACCTCGATCGCCTTGCGGCCGGGCTTGCCCTTCAGCACGTCGACCACGCGCTGAATGCCGGCGGTGAAGTCGGTGGTGTTCTGCGGCAGGTATTCCTCGTGCACGATCTTGGCGTGCTTGAGCGCGTCCTTGAACGCCTTCACGCCGTCGCGGCCAAAGGCGTAGTCCTGCGCCAGCGTGGCGATGGACACGCCATCCTTGTCCATCGCGGCGGCGTTGCTGATGGCGTCCTGGCTGCTGCTGCGGCCGGTGCGGAAGATGTACTTGTTCCACTTGTCGCCGGTGATCGAATCGGCCACGGCGGGCTCGACCAGCAGGATCTTCTTGTATTCCTCGGCCACCGGCAGCATGGCCAGCGCGACGCCCGACGACGTGGGGCCAATGGCCAGGTCGACCTTGTCGTCGGCATAGGCGGCGGCCAGCAGGCTCTTGCCCAGGTCGGGCTTGCCCTGGTCGTCTTTTTCAATCACGGTGATCTTCTTGCCGGCCACCGTCATGGTGCCGCCGGTGGCGTAGTTCAGGCCCATCATCAGCCCGGTCTGGGTCTGCTTGCCGTAGGCCTCCAGCGGGCCGGTCTTGCTGTAGATGTGGGCGATCTTGATCGTGTCCGACTGCGCCAGGGCAGGGGCGCTCGCGGCGGCGGCAAGGGCGGCGACGGCAATGAGGGTGCGGCGTTGCATGAGGGGCTCCTGTCGATGCAAATGAAATGAGGACGAACCCATTCATGCAGGAGTTGTGCCAGCGCCTAACTCATTGATTTTATTGGGCCATGAAAACCGCCTGCATTGAAGTGCCTGATAAAAATACATTTTCTATGCATGAAAATCAGGCATTTGATTGAATTTCGTTCAGGGTTTGTCTGTAGGCCCACCCTGGTCTGACGGCTACTCTGGCGTCTGCAGCCGCTGATACAGCGTGGCGCGCGACACCCCCAGCAGCCGCGCCGTCGCCAGCTTGTTGCCGCCTGTGGCCTGCAGCGCGGCGGCGATGGCGCGTTGCTCCAGCTCGGCCACCTGTTCGCCCAGCGGCCGCAGCAGCGCGCCCGCGTCGGGCAAGGCGGGTTCGGGCGGCAGCACGGGCTGCACCTGCGCCAGGCCAGACTGGCGCAGCAGCGCCTCCATCTGCGCGGCGTCGATGCGGTCGGAATCGGCGCGCAGGGCGGCCTGTTCCAGCACGTTGCGCAGTTCGCGGATGTTGCCGCGCCAGTGCTGCGCCGCCAGCAGGGCGACGGCGTCTTCGCCCAGCTCGGGCGGCGGGCTGCCGCGGTGGGCCATGTCTTCGCCCAACACCTCGATCAGCGCCGGAATGTCGCCGCGCCGCTCGCGCAGCGGCGGCACGCGCACCGGCAACACGTTCAGGCGGTAGTACAGGTCTTCGCGAAACTGCCCGCGCGCCACCAGCGCCGGCAGGTCGCGGCTGGTGGCCGCGATCACGCGTGCGTTGAACGGCACCAGCTGGTTGCTGCCCAGGGGTTCGATCTCGCCTTCCTGCAGCGCGCGCAGCAGCTTGGCCTGCAGCCCGGGTGGCATGTCGCCGATTTCGTCGAGGAACAGCGTGCCGCCGTCGGCCAGCTTGAACTTGCCCACGCGGCCCTTGCGGTCGGCCCCCGTGTAGGCGCCGGGCGCGGTGCCGAAGAATTCGGCCTCCAGCAGCGTGTCGGGCACGGCGGCGATGTTGACGCTGACGAACGGCCCCTCGGCGCGTGGCGACGCGGCGTGGATGGCGTGCGCCAACAGTTCCTTGCCGGTGCCGGTTTCGCCCAGCAGCAACACCGGGCTACCCGACTGCGCAGCCCGGCGCGCCTGGCGCTTGACCTCGCTGGCGGCCGGGCTGCTGCCCACGAAGCTCGCAAAAGTATAGCGCGATTGCCTTGCGCCATGCGCGCTGGCGGTGCGTTTGGCCGCCAATTGTTGCTGCGCGTCGTGCAACTGCTGCTGCAGTTGTCCGAACTTGGCCACCAGCGGCTGCATGCGGGTGCCGGTCTGGTCGAACAGCACAATGCCCAAAGCACCAATCACGTCGCCCTGGTCGTCACGCAACGGAATGCGACTGACGACGAAGGTGCCCGCACGGTTGGTCAGCAGGTCGATCAGGATCGGCTTGCCGGTCTTAAGCACCTGGTGCATCTGCGTGTTCTCGATCACGCTGGACACCGGGTGACCAACGAAGTCTTCTTCGCGCGGAAAGCCCAGCGCCGGCAAATAGCGCCGGTACTGGTCGTTGATCCACACCACGCGCGCTTCTCGGTCGACCAGCAGCATGCCTTCGCTGGCGCTGGCAAACAGGTCGAACATCGAGCGCGCGGCCAGCTCAAGCACGCTGGCCGCATCGCGCGGCAAGCTGGACGATGCCATGGACGGTGCAGGGTCGGGCGAAGCCATGCCGCATGGTAATGGCCTGCGCCGATGCCACGCCACTGGCGGGCGGCGGCCACGCGCCCACAAAAAAGCCACTGCGATGGCGGTGGCTTTTCGTCGGGCCGATGGCGCTTAGCGCACGCGGCCGCGACGGAACAGGTTGACGATGGCCAGCAGAATCACTGCGCCGACCAGAGACACCAGCAACGAAGGCAGCGAAAAGTTGCCGTCATTGATGTTGCCCACGCCCACCATGGGCGAAATCAGCAGGCCGCCCAGGAAGGCGCCGACGATGCCGACCACCACGTTCAGGATGACGCCCTGTTGCCCGTCGGTGCGCATCATCAGGCTGGCCAACCAACCCAGAACGCCGCCCACCACCAACCAGATAATGAAATTCATGTCGATGCTCCTATGACCACTCAAAATAAGAATATCGGCAAGTGATGGACCTGCCAGCCGCGACGCCGTGTGCCGTCGTGAAGAGATTGTTGGACGAGCGGCGCGTGCCCCTCGTCGTCCTCATCCGCTCACGTTTGTAGGACTTGGCGAGCGTGCGTTGACGGTGATGGCGGGCGGGGCGTGGCACGAAGATGCGGCACGTGGCGCGTCATGGCGTCGAGATGTTTGCGGCGTCGACGTGCGATGGCACGGCAGAATCGCGTCTGACCGGCGGCGCCCGCCTCTCGGGCGCACGCTGTCCCACCACGAGCTTGTCAGTCCACTTTTCGCACCATGAACACCACTCCCGCCATCGTCCAGGCCTTTGCGCCCACCGGCACGCTGCGTGCGTCCATCAACCTCGGCAACCCCATCCTGGCCAACCGCGATGCGGCCAGCGGCCAGCCCTTCGGCGTGTCGATCGACCTGGCCAACGGGCTGGCGCAGGCGCTGGGCGTGCCGATCGAGCTGGTGGTGTTCGACGCCGCCGGCAAGTCGGTCGAAGCCGTCGAGCAGGGGCGCGCCGACATCGGCTTCTTCGCCATCGATCCCAAGCGCGGCGAGCACATCGCCTTTACCGCGCCCTATGTGCTGATCGAAGGCAGCTACATGGTGCCGCAGGCGTCGCCGCTGCAAGCCAACGACGAGGTCGACCGCGCCGGCACGCGCGTGGTGGTGGGCAAGGGCAGCGCGTACGACCTGTTCCTGACCCGTGAACTGAAGGCAGCCGACATCGTGCGCGCGCCGACCTCGCCCGCCGTGGTCGACGTGTTTGTAGAGCAGAAGGCCGAAGTCGCCGCCGGCGTGCGCCAGCAGCTGGAATCGGACCTGGCGCGCTTTCCCGGCCACCGCCTGCTGCCCGGCCGCTTCATGATGATCCAGCAGGCCATGGGCGTGGGCAAGGCGCGCGGGGCCGACGCGGCCGCGTATCTGGCGGCGTATGTCGAGCGGCAGAAAGCCAGCGGCTTCGTCGCCGATGCCCTGCAGCGCCACGGCATCCAGGGTGCATCCGTCGCGCCCGCCGCCGGGGGCTGAGGCAAGGTCCGCCTGCGGCGGCGCGCTTTACCCATGCCGCTGGTGTGGTCCCGGAAGGCGGGCACACGGGGCTTTTCTGGGCGGCGCTTGTGGACAAGGTGAGCCGCCGCTGCGCCGATATGAAGCGCCGTGGCAAAGCCGCCGAATGCGTCTGATTTGATAGCTGTCAACGCAATCCCGGTAAGCGCAGAAGGCCAAAATCGATGGATTTTTGGCCAGGTCGGTCTTCGACGCTCGATTCAATATTACCTTGGTAATTTAATTTATACATGGTAATATTTGAGCTTGAACGTCAAGACCGCAGCGAACACCATGACCCCGACAGTCTCCTCCGCCGGCGCACCGGCGCCATCCTTCACCGCGTTCGCCGGCATGCAGCGCGTCGCCAGCGGCAGCCTGCAGGCCGTGGCGCAGGCGTTGGCGCCGTGGCATGGCCGGCCTGACACACTGCTGTTGTTCGACGACCGCAGCGGGGCGCCGGTCGATGTGCCGCCCCCGACCGGCAACGCCGCCGCGCTGGCGCAATGGCTGCAGGCATTGCAGCCCGATGCGGCGCAGGACGAAGCGCCATCGACCGACGAAGCGCCCGCACGCCGGGGCGTGGGCCGGCCGCGCCTGGGCGTGGTGGCGCGCGAGGTGACGCTGCTGCCGCGCCACTGGGACTGGCTGGCCGCGCAGCCCGGCGGGGCGTCGGCCGCGCTGCGCCGGTTGGTCGATGCGGCGCGCCAGCAAGGCGCCGAGCGCGACACCCGCCGACTGGCACGCGAGCGCGCCTACCGCTTCATGAGCGGCATCGCCAGCCATTTGCCCGAGTTCGAGGAAGCGGCGCGCGCGCTGTTCGCGGCACACCCCGGCGCCTTTGACGCCCGCATCGACGCCTGGCCGCCCGACGTGCGCGCCCATCTGCGCTGGCTGGCGCGCGACGCGTTTGAAGCCGCCCCGGGCTGATCGGCCAAACCGGCTTCCTTGATCTCATGAAAGCCGCCCGCGCGGCCGTTTCACGCTGCGGCTAGCGCCTTGCGCACCCCCGCATCGCCTGGACGCGCGACGCCCGACGCGCCGCCGCCCCCACAATCCCCCTTCACCATGAACAAAGCTTTGCCTGGCGCCGCCGCCCGCCGCCCCCTGTGGCGCATCTACCTGGTCTTTCTGGGGCCGATGGTGTTGGCCAACATCCTGCAGTCGTTGTCGGGCAGCATCAACGCGGTCTACATCGGCCAGATGCTGGGCACGCACGCGCTGGCGGCGGTGGCGGGCATGTTTCCCATCGTGTTTTTCTTCATCGCGCTGATCATTGGCGTGGGGGCGGGCGCCTCGGTGCTGATCGGGCAGGCCTGGGGCGCGCGCGAGCCGGGCAAGGTGAAGGCCATTGCCGGCACGGCGCTGGCACTGGGCGGCCTGATCGGCGTGAGCGCCGCCGTGCTGGGCGAGCTGTTTGCGCGGCCGGCGCTGCAGGCGCTGGGCACCGCACCCGAAGTGCTGGGCGACGCCGTGGCCTACGCCCGCGTGATGATGCTGACCATGCCGCTGCTGCTGGTGTTCATCCTGTACACCCAGTTGCTGCGCGGCGTGGGCGACACGCTGACGCCGCTGTACGCGCTGCTGATTTCCACCGGCATGGGGCTGGCGTTGACGCCGGCGCTCATCCGCGGCTGGGGCGGGCTGCCGCAGCTGGGCGTGGTGAGCGCGGCGGTGGCCGGCTTCGTGTCCACGGGCGTGGCGCTGACCTTCCTGGTGCTGTATCTGCGGCGCAAGCGCCACCCGCTGGCGCCCGACGCGGCGCTGCAGCGCGCGCTGTGGATCGACCCCGCGCTGCTCAAAAGCGTGCTGCGCATAGGCGTGCCGACGGGCGTGCAGATGGTCACCATCTCGCTGGCCGAGCTGGCCATCCTGGGCCTGGTCAACCGCTACGGCGCCGACGCCACGGCCGCCTACGGCGCGGTGAACCAGATCGTCAACTACGTGCAGTTTCCGGCGCTGTCGATCGCCATCACGGCATCCATCCTGGGCGCGCAATTCATCGGCGCCGGGCAGGCCGAGCGGCTGGGCGCCATCGTGCACACGGGGCTGCTGCTGAACGTGCTGCTGACGGGCGCGCTGGTGCTGGCGGGCTACCTACTGGCGCCATGGCTGCTGGGCTTCTTCCTGACCGACGAGCCCGTGCGCCGCATGGCCGAGGGGCTGCTGCATCTGATGCTGTGGAGCTCGGTGGTGTTCGGCATGCAGGCCGTGATTGCCGGCGTCATGCGCGCCAGCGGCACGGTGATGGTGCCCGTGGCCATTTCGGTGGGCTGCATCCTGCTGGTGCAGTTGCCGGCGGCGCATGTCTTGAGCGCGCGCTACGGCCTGGACGGCGTGTGGATGGGCTACCCGGTGGTGTTCTGCACCATGCTGCTGCTGCAGAGCGCCTTCTACTGGCTGGTGTGGCGCCACAAGAAGATCGAGCGGCTGGTCTGACGCAGGGCCAATACTATTAAAAATGTAGCTTCTTGCGCTGGATGGATAAGCGCTGGCGGCTTATTTAAAACAAAAAACCGGACGCAGAGGACGCAGAGGTTTCGCAGAGGACGCCAAAAAATTCAAAGCCAGGCTTTGGTCTTTCTTTTGCGTCCTTCGCGAACCTTTCGCGTCCTTCGCGTCCGGCGGTTTGAAGCCAGTCCGAAATCAGACCGCGCGCCGCCCCGAATACCAGCGCATCAGGCGCGGCAGCAGCAGCACGGTGGCGATCACCACGATCAGGAACACCGACACCGGGCGGTCGATGAACACCGTCCACTTGCCTTCGCCGATCGACATGGCGTTGCGCAGCTGCGCCTCGGCCAGAGGCCCCAGGATCATGCCCACCACGACCGGCGCGGTCGGGAAGTCGAAGCGGCGCATCACCACCCCCACGGCGCCGATCACGTACAGCAGGAACAGGTCGAAGCTGCTCTGCCGCATGCCGTAGGCGCCCACGGTGGCGAAGATCAGGATGCCGGCGTACAGCTGCGGCTTCGGAATCTTCAGCAGCTTGACCCACAGGCCCACCATCGGCAGGTTCAGGATCAGCAGCATCACGTTGCCGATGTACAGCGACGCGATCAGCGCCCACACCAGCGCGGCCGACGTCGCAAACAGCTGCGGCCCGGGCTGGATGCCGTAGTTCTGGAACGCGCCCAGCAGGATGGCGGTGGTGTTGCTGGTGGGGATGCCCAGCGTCAGCAGCGGGATCAGCGCCGTCGTCACCGTGGCGTTGTTGGCCGCCTCGGGGCCGGCCACGCCTTCGATGGCGCCCGCGGTGCCGAACTCGGCCTTGTCCTCGCCCTTGGCCAGCTTCTTCTCGGTGGCATAGGACAGGAAGGTCGGGATCTCGGTGCCGCCGGCCGGAATGCAGCCGAACGGCGCGCCAATGGCCGAGCCGCGCAGCCACGCCGGCACGCTGCGGCGCCAGTCGCGCGCGCTCATGTGCACGCGCGTCAGCTTGTTCTGTGTCTCCACCACGCGGCCCTCGAACAGCACCGCGTGCAGCACCTCGGCCACGGCGAACAGGCCCACGGCCACCAGCACGATCTCGATGCCGTCCAGGAACTCAGCCTTGCCGCCGGTGTAGCGCGGCTGGCCGCTGATCTGGTCCATGCCGATCAGGCCCACGGCCAGGCCGATGAACAGCGCCGTCAGGCCGCGTACCGTGCTCTTGCCCAGCACCGCGCTGACGGTGGTGAAGGCCAGCACCATCAGCAGGAAGTATTCGGGCGGGCCGAGCTTGACCGCATAGTCGGCCACCACCGGCGCGAACAGCGTCACCACCACGGTGGCGATGCTGCCCGCCACGAAGGAGCCGATGGCCGCCGTAGCCAGCGCCGCGCCGGCGCGCCCGCTCTTGGCCATCTTGTTGCCTTCCATCGCCGTCACCATGCTGGCGGTTTCGCCCGGCGTGTTGAGCAGGATGGAGGTGGTCGAGCCACCGTACATCGCACCGTAGTAGATGCCGGCAAAGAAGATCATCGAGGCGGTGATGTCCACCTTGGCGGTGATCGGCAGCAGCATGGCCACCGTGGTGGCCGGGCCGATGCCGGGCAGCACGCCCACGGCGGTGCCTAAAGCGCAGCCGAACAGCGCCCACAGCAGGTTGGTCACGGTCATCGCCGTGCCAAAGCCCTGCATCAGAAGGTTGACGGTATCCATGTCGAGCCTCCGATCAGAGCCAGCCGGTGGTGGTGAGGCCCGGCAGATTGATCGCCAGGAATTGAGTGAACAGCCAGTACACCGGCGCGGCAATCGCCACGCCGGTCAGCACGTCGGTGATCCAGGTGTCGTGCGGCTTGCCGTAGGCGCGCTTGAGGCCCTGCACCGCCAGCACGTAGGCCAGCGCGCAGCTCAGGATGAAGCCCATGTGCTCGATCAGCGCCGCGTTCAGCAGCAGGCCAGCCGACACCCACACAAAGTGAATCCAGTCCGGATGCTCGTCGCCGGCCACGTCTTCCATGTCGCGGTAACCGCCGGTGCGCGAATGCCACAGCAGCACGCCGCCGCACAGCATGAGCGCCAGCGACACCACCCACGGCAGGAAGTTGGCGCCCACGCCGCCGTAGCCGGCTTCGGACGGAATGCCGATGGCGCCCAGCGCCATGGCCGCGCCCACCGCGAAGATGGCCACGCTGACCAGCGTTTCCCACAGCAGCGTCTTGCGCGAGGGCTGCGCGGGCGCTGGGTGGTCTGGCCGCAGGTCGAGCGGGATGTTGGGTTGCGGACTGCTCATGCTTGCCTCCTCCGCTCGCGTGGCCGATCAAGTCAACGGCCAGCGAGCTACCTTATTCATAGCTGCAGGCCCTTGTACAGCAACAGCCTGAAACCAACTTTTGCAAAATGGGACCTGCTGGAGCAGGTCAGATGCAGCGGTGCATCTCCTGATCGAATGGCCGCGGAGCAGGCCATGCCAGCGACCGCCCGAGCCGGGGTTCCCCCGGCGACCCGCGGTGTCCCCCTTTCAGGGGGAAGGCGCCGCAGGCGACTCAGGGGGTTACGTGATCATCCCGGACTTGGCCATGATCGCCCGCAGGGCGGCGAATTCGTTGTCGACGAACTTGGTGAACTCGTCGCCCGTGAGCAGCGCCGGGTTCCAGTCGTTCTTCTTCAGCGCTTCCTGCCACGACGGCGACTTGGTGGTGGCCGCGATGGCGTCGATCAGCGCCTTGCGCTGCGCCGGCGTGATGCCGGGGCCGCCAAACACGCCGCGCCAATTGCCGATCTCGACGTTCAGACCCAGTTCTTTCAGCGTGGGCGTGTCCTTCAGCGCCGGCAGGCGCTGCGCCGAGGTGACGGCAATCGGCTTCATCTTGCCGGTGCTGATGTATTCGGAAAACTCCGACAGGCCGCTGCCGCCCACCGTGACGTTGCCGCCCAGGATGGCCGCCGTGGCTTCGCCGCCGCCCCGGAAGGCAACGTAGTTGATCTTGGCCGGGTCAACGCCGGCTTCGCGCGCGATCATGGCCGCGGCGATGTGTTCGGTGGAGCCGCGCGAGCCGCCGCCCCACTTCACGCTGCCGGGGTCCTTCTTCAGCTGCGCGATCACGTCGGCCATGGTCTTGTGGGGCGAATTGGCCGGCAGCACGAACACGTTGTATTCGGTCGTCAGGCGCGCCAGCGGCGTGGCCTGCATCAGGTTGAGCGGCGACTTGGACGTGATCAGCCCGCCCAGCATCACCGCGCCCATCACCATCATCTGGTTGCCGTCGCCCTTGGCACCGGCCAGGAAGGGCGCCAGGCCCAGCGCGCCCGCGGCGCCGCCCTTGTTGTCGTAGGTGACGGTGGCGGCCTGCTTGGCGTCCAGCATGGCCTTGCCCAAGGCGCGGCCGGTGGTGTCCCAGCCGCCGCCGGGGTTGGCGGGGATCAGGATCTTCAGGTTGGCGCCGGCCTGCGCCCAGGCGGCGGGCAGGCCACCCGTGGCGGCCAGCGCGGCCAGGGACTTGAGGAAGGTATCGCGTCGCATATCGGTTGTCTCCACTGCGTGATAGGAACCCATCGATATTGGCCCCAACGGCTGTCAATTGGCTGTCCTGAAGCCTAGGGCTTACCCTAGCTGCCAACGGCTGCGGTATGTTGCGACAAACCAAAGCCAACGGACTTCCACTGTGACGCGCTCGCACCTACCGTCATTCCCGCGAAGGCGGGAATCCCTACCGCATCGGGCGCAGCGGTGGATGGAGACCTGGATTTCCGCCTTCGCGGGACTGACGGCATTGAGGCCAGTCGTTCGGAACCTCAAGCCATGAAATTGCTGGTGGTCGAAGACGATGCCGCGCTGCAGGCGACGCTGGTGCGCACGCTGGCGCGGCGCGGCTTTGCCGTCACCGCCGTGGGCGACGGGCCCGCCGCGCTGGCGCGCTGGGCCGCCAGCGCGCCCGATGCCGTGGTGCTCGACCTGACCCTGCCCGGCCTGGACGGCCTGCAGGTGCTGGCGCAGGCGCGCGCGCAGGGCCTGCGCACGCCGGTGCTGATCCTGACCGCGCGCGGCACCGTGGGCGACCGCGTGCTGGGCCTGAATGCCGGGGCCGACGATTACCTGCCCAAGCCCTTTGACCTGGACGAGCTGGAAGCGCGCCTGCGCGCCCTGGTGCGCCGCAGCGCCCCCGTGCCAGGCGCCGCGCCGCCGCCCGCCGCCGTGCAGATCGGCAGCCTGCGCCACGACCGCGACGGCGGCGCCATCTACCGCGATGGCGTGCCGATGGAGCTGACCCCGCGCGAACTGGCGCTGATGCACGCGCTGCTGGCGCGCCCCGGCCACGCCGTCGCCAAGGAGCGCCTGTTCGAGCAGGTCTTTCCGGGCGAAGCCGAGGTGCGCTACGAAGCCATCGAGGTGGTCGCCTACCGCCTGCGCCGCAAGCTGGCCGATACGGGCGTCGAGCTGGTCACGCTGCGCGGCCTGGGCTATCTGCTGCGGGCGGTGTCGTGAGCCGCCCGCGCACGCGCTCGCTGCGCCGCCAGTTGCTGGCGGGCATCCTGATCCCGGTGCTGCTGATCGTCGCTTTCAACACTTGGAGCCTGTACCGCCAGGCACTGGGTGCGCTCCATACGGCCTACGACCGCACGCTGCTGGCGTCGGCCAAGAGCCTGGGCGAATCGCTGCAGATCAGCGGCGAGGGCGACGCCGCGCGCCTGCAGGCCAACGTGCCCTCGGCCGCGCTGGAGGCCTTCGAGGCCGACCTGCAAAGCCGCATGGCGTACCGCATCTCCACCCGGCAGGGCGTGCTGCTGTCGGGCTACGAAGACCTGCCGATGTGGCGCGGCGAAATTCCGGTGCAGCCGCCGTACGCCGCGCTGGTCGACTTCTACGACGGCCAGTTCCGCGGCGAGCCGGTGCGCATGGCCGTGCTGCTGCAGCCGGTGGCGCGCGGCGCCGGGCGCGACGTGGCGGTGGTGCAGGTGGCCGAGACGCTGGAAATCCGCCACGCGCTGGCGCGGCAGATTCTGTGGGACACGCTGGCGCGCCAGGCAGCGCTGGTGGCGCTGATCGCCGCCACCGTGATTGCCGTGGTGCAGCTGGCCACGCGCCCGGTGCGCGCCTTGAGCCACGACCTGCAGGCGCGGCCCGACGACGACCTGCGCCCCATTGCCGCGCCCGACGCGCCGCGCGAGCTGCAGCCGCTGATCGCCGCCACCAACCAGCACATGCGCCGCCAGGGCGATCTGCTGGCACAGCAGCAGCGCTTCGTGCGCGACGCCTCGCACCAGCTGCGCACGCCGCTGGCGGTGCTGAAGGCGCAGGTGCAGTCGGCCCGGCGCGGCGACGTGCCGCCCGCGCAGGCGCTGGCCGAGATCGAAGACACCGTGGACCGCGCCACCCTGCTGGCCAACCAGATGCTGGCGCTGGCCAAGGTGGCGCAGCTGCGCCAGCAGGCCGACGCGCCCGCCACCGCGTTCGACGACGTGGTGCGCGCCGTGGCGCTCGACCTGGCGCCGCTGATCGCCGGGCAGGCGCTCGACTTCGACCTGCGCGCCGAGCCGGTCACGCTGCGCGCGCACGACTGGATGCTGCGCGAGCTGACGCGCAACCTGCTGCACAACGCCATCCGCCACACGCCGCGCGGCGGCCTGCTGGCCATCACGCTGCAGCGCGAAGGCGGCCACGCGCGCTTCACCGTGGCCGACAGCGGGCCGGGCGTTGAACCCGACCTGGCCGCGCGGCTGTTTCAGCCGTTCAGCGCCGGCGCGGGCAGCACCGGGTCGGGCCTGGGGCTGGCGATCTGCCACGAAATCGTGCAGGCGCTCGGGGGCCATATCCAGCTGCGCAATCGCGTGGAAAATGGGCGCATCGTCGGCCTTGACGCCGTTGTCACCCTGCCTATCGAATGAGTTCCCGCACCGAACGCGCCACGACACCCGCACCGGAAGGCATGCGCCTGGACAAGTGGCTGTGGGCCGCGCGCTTTTACAAGACGCGCGCGCTGGCGGTGGAGCAGATCGACCGTGGCCGCGTGCAGGTGAACGGCGCCGACGCCAAGCCCTCGCGCGAAGTGCGCCTCGGCGACACGGTGCGCCTGCGCCAGGGGCGCGACGAGCGCGCCGTGGTGGTGCGTGCGCTGTCGTCGCAGCGCGGTCCGGCGCCGGTGGCGCAGCAGCTGTACGACGAGACGCCCGACAGCGTGGCCGCGCGCGCCCACGCCGCCGAGGCGCGCCGGCTGGCGCCCGAGCCGGCGCTGGCGATTGCCCACGGCCGGCCCACCAAGCGCGACCGCCGCGCTATCGAGCAGGGCCGCGGCGGCGATTCGGGCTGGGGCGAGCGCTGGTCGGCCAGCCTGGACGACGAATGAACCCAATCGCCGTCGACCCCTCGCCTGACGTGCCGTTCATGCTCTCGATTACAGAGCGATCGCGGCTGGCCGCGGGCCGGCGGCTGCGCACCGGCGGCGCGCAGGGGCACATCGTGTGGCACGCGTGGGAGCCGTCGGCACCCACCGATGCGCCGCCGCTGGTGCTGTTTCACGGCGGCAGTGGCTCGTGGACGCACTGGGTGCGCAACATCGTGCCGCTGGTGGATTCGGGGCGGCGCGTGTTCGCGGTCGACCTGCCGGGCTTTGGCGACAGCGACCCCCCCGCGGGCGGCAGCGACGCCGATGCCATGCTGGCACCGCTGGCCCACAGCATGGCGCAGCTGTTCGCGGGGCAGCCGGTCGACCTGGTGGGTTTTTCGTTTGGCGGCATGACGGCGGGCATGCTGCTGGCCGACCACCCCGCGCTGGCGCGGCGCCTGGTGCTGGTGGGCGCGCCGGCCATGGGCGTGGTGCCGGCGCGGCAGTTTGAATTGAAGGGCTGGCGCCACCTGAAGACGCCGCAGGAGCAGGCCGAGATCCACCGCCACAACCTGGGCGTGCTGATGCTGCACGACCACGACCTCATCGACGGCCTGGCGCTGGAAGTGCACATCGCCAACGTGCAGCGCGACCGCCTGCCGCGCCGCCGCCTGGCGCACACCGACATTCTGGCGCGCAGCCTGCCGCGCGTGCCGTGCCCGGTGCGGGCCATCTACGGCGCGCACGATGTGCTGTATCGCCAGTACATCCACCAACTGGCCCAGCGCTTTGCCGAGACGGCGCCCGACTTTCGCGGCATGGCGCTGATCGAAGGCGCGGGCCACTGGGTGCAGTTCGAGGCGCCCGAGGCTTTTGACGCGGCGCTGTTGCGGGCGCTGTCGGACGACTGAGGTTGCTTTGGCCGCGCCGAAGGCAAGCCGGAAACCGGACGCGAAGGGCGCGAAGGATGCGCGAAGGACGCGAAAGAAACAGCCAAAGGATTTTTGGTTTCTTTTGCGTCCTCTGCGAAATCTTTGCGTCCTCTGCGTCCGGCTGTTTTTTTGTCGGTCCAACATGCGCGCTCAAGCCTGTTTTTGGCCTCTAGCGCATGCTCAGACTGCGCTGACAGCTATTAAAATAATAGCTGCATCGCTGTTTCGATTTCGGGTAAACCCGGATGATCTAGTTATCACAAACAACTAAATTGGCGGTGCGGGGCCGGGCGCCGATCGGGCCGGTGCCTCGCGCACCCCACCCATTCGAGGAGACACACATGACCCCATCGCACCGCGCGCGCCCGCCGGTCGGCCCCTTGGCGCTGGCGGCAGCGGCTACGCTGGCGCTGACTGCCTGCGGCGGCTCCGGCCTGCCGCAGCTGTCGGCCGCCCAGCCCGGCACGCTGCAAAGCTGCACCGACCTGGCCGCCAAGGCGACCCTGAGCAACACCACCATCGCCTCCGCAGCGCTGGTGCCGGCCGGCGGCCTGGCGGTGGCTGGCGCCGCCCCCGTGCCCGAGCACTGCCTGGTCAAGGGCGAGATGAACCGCCGCACCAGCCCGGTGGACGGCAAGAGCTACGCCATCGGCTTCGAGATGCGCCTGCCCACGGCGTGGAACGGCCGCTACTTCTACCAGGCCAACGGCGGCATCGACGGCAGTGTGGTGACCGCCACCGGGCCGACCAGCGGCGGCGCGCCGCTCAGCAATGCGCTGACCATGGGCTTTGCCGTCATCAGCTCCGACGCCGGCCATCAGCCACCAGCGCCGTTCTTCGGGCTCGACCCGCAGGCGCGGCTGGACTATGGCTACGCGGCGGTCGGCAGCCTGACGCCGATGGCCAAGAACCTGATCAAGGCCGCCTACGGGCGCGGGCCTGACCGCAGCTACATCGGTGGTTGTTCCAACGGGGGGCGGCACGCGCTTGTGGCGGCGGCGCGCTATGGCGACCAGTACGACGGATTCTTGGCTGGCGCGCCGGGCATGCACCTGCCCAAGGCGGCCGTGGCGCAGCTGTTCAAGGTCAAGCAATACGCCGGCATCGCCAGCGGCACCGTGGCCAGCGGCACCGATGCCGGCCAGCCCGACATCACCACGGCCGTCACGCCGGCCGAATGGGCGCTGCTGGGCAGCCGCATCGCCGCCAAGTGCGACGCGCTCGACGGCGTGGCCGACGGCATGGTGCAGGACGTGCAGGCCTGCCAGTCGGCCTTCAACATCGCCACCGACGTGCCCACCTGCACCGGCGCACGCGACGGCACTTGCCTGAGCAGCGAGCAGAAGGGCGTGTTGCAGCGCATCTTCGCCGGTGCCGTGGCGCCGGGCGGCCAGTCGATCTACAGCAAGTTCTACTGGGACCCGGGCGTGTCGGGCAGCAACTATGCGCTGTGGCACTACACCCAGTCCACCCAGCGCGACCCGGGCGCCGTGGCCTTCATCTTCAACACGCCGCCCATGGCCCAGGCCGATTTCAATGCCACCACGGGCCTGAAGTACGCGCTGGCCTATGACCTGGACGCCGGCTACCAGAAGATATTCGCCACCACGCCGACGTATGCCGAATCGTCCTGGTCGTTCATGACGCCGCCGAAAGAGACCGACTTGTCGGTGCTGCGCGACCGCGGCGCCAAGGTGCTGGTCTACCACGGCGCGGCCGACCCGATCTTCGCGGCCGCCGACACCGCCACCTGGTACGACGCGCTGAAGCAGGCCAACGGCGGCGACGCCAGCGACTTCTCGCGCCTGTTCATGGTGCCGGGCATGAACCACTGCTCGGGCGGCCCGTCGGCCGACCAGTTCGACGCGCTGACCGCCCTGGTCAACTGGGTCGAGAAGGGCGACGCCCCGGCCAGCATCACCGCCACCGCGCGCGGCCCCGGCGCCAACGTGGTCAACACCGAAGTGCCTGCGGCCTGGGGCCAGCGCACGCGGCCGCTGTGTGCCTACCCGCAGGTGGCGCGCTACAACGGCTCGGGCGACCCGCAGAGCGCGGCCAGCTACAGCTGCAAGTAGCCCGGCGCGCGGTGAGGCGCTGGCACAATCGCGCCGCATGAGCCTGACGACCGACAGCGCTGAAGCCGCCGCCCCCGCCGCCCCCGCCGCCCCCGCCGCCCCCGCCGCCACCGACGCGGGCCGTCGCCGCCCGCGAGTGGCGGCGCGGCACGCGGCGGTTGATTCGGGCTTTCTGCGCACGCTGGTCGGCTACAACGCCCGCCGCGCGGCGCTCACCATCATGGCCGTGTTCAAGGACCGCATGGCCGCGCACGACCTGCAGCCGGTCGAGTTCTCGGTGCTCAGCCTGATCGGCCACAACCCCGGCATCACCTCGCGCGCCGTGTGCGCCGAACTGGCCCTGCAGCCGCCCAACCTGGTGCGGCTGCTGGCGCGGCTGGACGAGCGCGCCCTGGTCCAGCGCGACGCCCACCCGCAGGACGGGCGCGCGGTCGGCCTCACGCTCAGCCCCGCGGGCGAGGCGCTGCGCGTCGCCGCCGAAGCCAGCGCCGAGCAGCTCGAAATCGACGCCACGGCGGCGCTGTCGGCCGCCGAGCGTGCCCAACTCATCGCGCTGCTGCAGCGCATCTATGACTGAAAGGTTGCCCATGCCCGTGCCGATGAAGATCGACTTCGTTTCCGACATCGCCTGCCCCTGGTGTGCCATCGGCCTGGCTTCATTGCAGCAGGCCTTGCGCCACAGCGCCGACGCCGTGCAGGCCACGCTGCATTTCCAGCCGTTCGAGCTGAACCCCGACATGCCGCCCGAAGGCGAGGACGTGGACGAGCACCTGGCGCGCAAGTACGGCGGCACGCCCGAGCAGTTCGCCCGCAACCGCGACGCCATCCGCGAGCGCGGCGCAGCGGTGGGCTTTGCCTTCAAGCCCGAAGGGCGCGGGCGCATCGTCAACACCTTTGACGCGCACCGCCTGCTGTACTGGGCCGGCCTGCAGGGCGCCGCCGCGCAGCTGGCGCTCAAGCAGGCGCTGCTGCAGGCCTATCACGGGCGCGGCGAACGCGTCGACCACGTCGACGTGCTGCTGGGCGCCGTGCGGGCCGCGGGGCTGGATGAAGCCGCCGCGCGCGCCGTGCTGGCGGGCGACGACCACGCCGCCGACGTGCGCGCGGCCGAAGCCGAGTGGCAGCGCGCCGGCATCCGCGCCGTGCCGGCGGTGGTCATCAACGACCGCCACCTCATCAGCGGCGGCCAGCCGCCTGAGGTGTTCGAGCAGGCGCTGCGTCAGATTGCCCAATCGGCCGACTAAAGGGTCGGCTCACTGGAATGGGACTGTATCGGGACTTTGCGCAGGCCCCATCAGCGTTTGATGCTTCGTTTTTAATAGCTACAGCGGGCAAGGCTTAAGACGGTCTTCAGTTGCCCTGCCGATCATGAACCCATCCGGCCCCCGAAGGGCTGGCAGGAGAAGTTCATGACCCCTTTGCTATCCCGCACCCTGGCCGCCATGCTGCTGGCGGCCACCGCGCTGCCGCTGGGCGCCTTCGCGCAAGCCACCACGCCCGCCGCGCAACTGCAGCGCTGGCAGGCCGCCGCTGGCGCGCCGGGCGATGCGGCGCGCGGGCAAAAGCTGTTCGGCATGAAGGCCGGCAATGACCTCAGCTGCGCCTCGTGCCACGGCCAGCCGCCCACCGCCGCGGCGCGCCACGCCAGCACCGGCAAACCCATTGACGCGCTGGCGCCCGCCGCCAACGCCGAGCGTTTTACCGACCAGGCCAAGGTGGACAAATGGTTTCGCCGCAACTGCAAGGACGTGTTTTCGCGCGAATGCAGCGCGGTGGAAAAGGCCGACCTGATGGCCTATCTGGTCGGCTTGAAGAAATGAGGTCCGCCATGCGATCTGCTTTTAATTTGATAGCTGTCGCCGCTTTGCTGGCGGGCGCTGCGCACGCCGACGACGGTGGCCGCCGCATGCCGGCGCAGGTGCCGCCCGCTTACGCCCAGGAATGCGCCGGTTGCCATGTGGCGTATCCGCCCGGCCTGCTGCCGGCGGCGTCTTGGACGCGCGTGATGAACGGGCTGGAGCGCCACTACGGCAGCGATGCCTCGCTGGACCCCGCCACGGTGAAGGCGCTGTCGGACTGGTTGCTGGCACACGCCGGCACCTACAAGCGCGTGCGGGCCGAGCCGCCGCCGCCCGACGACCGCATCACGCGCAGCCGCTGGTTCGCGCGCAAGCACGAAGACATTGCGCCGGCGGTGTACCGCCGCCCCAGCATCAAAAGCGCCGCCAACTGCGCGGCCTGCCACCCGGGCGCGGCCCAGGGCGACTTCGACGACGACCGCGCACGCATCCCGCGCTGACGTTCACGGCGCCAGCGCAGCACCCCATCTTTCAAAGGAAATTTCATGATAGCTACTGAAAAAATAGCTACCAGCGCAGCATCAGCAAGCGCTGCAAGCCCAAAAACCCCTTCGCGCCGGGTGGTCGACGCCCCCGTGCGCGCCATGCACTGGCTGATGGCATTCAGCTTCATCGGCGCCTACCTCACCGCCGACGGCGAGCGCTGGCGGCTGGTACACGTGTCGCTGGGCTACACGCTGGCCGGGCTGCTGGTGGCGCGCCTGCTTTGGGGCGTGTTCGGCCCGCGCCCGGCGCGACTGTCGTCGCTGTGGAGGCGCGTGAACGGCACGCCTGCGTGGCTCAAGGCGGCATTCACCGGCCGCATCGATTTCCGCCAGGGCCAGAACCTGCTGCTGGCCGGCTCCATCGTGCTGCTGCTGGCGCTGATCGCGCCGCTGACCTTGAGCGGCCTGGGCGTGTACCAGGAATGGGCCGGTGACTGGCTGGAAGCCGTGCACGAATTCTTTGGCAACGCGCTGCTGGCGGTGGTGCTGGCGCACGTCGGCGTGGTGCTGGGGCTGTCGCTGCTGCGGCGGCGCAACCTGGTGGCGCCCATGGTGACGGGGCGCGCGACTGGCGCAGGGCCGGATCTGGTCAAGCGCGCCTTCGCCGGCGTGGCGGCGCTGCTGATCGCCACGGTGCTGGCGTTCTGGGCCTGGCAGTGGCAAGGCGCGCCGCCGGCCAGCGCTGGCGCGCACGCCGCACAATCGGCGCATGACGACGACGAGGACTGACCGCCATGCGCGTGCTGCTGGCTGAAGACGACGAGCTGCTCGGCTCGGGCCTGAAGGCGGGCCTGGGCCAGCATGGCTTTGCCGTCGACTGGGTGCGCGACGGCGTGGCCGCCGAGCGCGAGCTGCTGACCGGCCAGCACGAGGCGGCGGTGCTCGACCTGGGCCTGCCGCGCCAGGACGGCCTGGACGCCCTGGCCGCCGTGCGGGCGCGGGGCGTGCGCACCCCCATCCTGGTGCTGACGGCGCGCGACGCGCTGGATGCCCGCATCCGCGGCCTGGACGGCGGGGCCGACGACTACGTGGTCAAGCCGGTCGACCTGGCCGAACTGGCCGCGCGGCTGCGCGCGCTCGTGCGACGCGCGCACGGCGTGCCCACCACGCGCCTGACGCTGGGCGATGTGTCGCTGGACCCGGCGGCGCGCCAGGTCTGGCAGGGCGACGCGCTGGTCGAGCTGTCGGTGCGCGAGTTCGACCTGCTGCACGTCTTCATGCTGCACGCCGGCCGCGTGCTGACGCGCGACCAGATCGAGCAGCACCTGTACCAATGGGGCAGCGAAGTCAGCAGCAACGCCGTGGAAGTGCACATCCACAACCTGCGGCGCAAGCTGGGCGCGGCGCTGATCGAGACCATCCGCGGCGTCGGCTACGTGGCGAGGAAGTCGTGAGCGCCGCACCGTGGTCGCGACGGTTGCCTGGCGCTTTGTTGCCTTCATGCGTGCGCTGAGATGCCGCGCCCCCGCCGCACGCCCTCGCTCGCCCAGCGCCTGACGCTGGCGGTGCTGGGCTTTGTGCTGCTGACGTGGCTGGCGACCTTGCTGGTGTCGTGGTCGTTCACGCGGCACGAACTGAACGAACTGCTGGACGCCCACCTGGCACAGACCGCGGCGCTGCTGGCCAGCGGCGAAGTGGATGAGCTGGACGACGACGCGACCGTCCACGCGCCGCCGCAACTGCGCGACTACCCGTCGCGCGTGGCCTTCCAGATCTGGCACAAGGGCCGGCTGCGCGCGCGCTCGGCCCACGCACCCGATCAGCCGCTGGCCGGCCCCGACGCGCGCGGCCTGTCGGACCAGCGCATCGATGGCACCGACTGGCACGTCTACACCGCCGTGCGCGCGGAGGGTGGCAAGGTCAAGGACGTGATCCACGTCGCCGAGCACGCGGCCGCGCGCCACCACGTGCTGATGGCCAGCCTGAGCGGCACCTTGTTGCCGTTGCTGGTGGCGCTGCCATTGCTGGCGGCGGGCATCGTGGTGGTGGTGCGGCGCGCCACCGGGCCGCTGCGTGCGCTGGGCCGCAGCGTGGCCGCGCGCCGCCCGCAGGCGCTGCAGCCGCTGTCCGAAGACGGCGTGCTGCCCGAAGTGCGGCCGCTGGTGCACGCGCTCAACGCCTTGTTCGGCCGCGTGGACGAGCAACTGGCCAGCGAGCGCCGCTTTACCGCCGACGCCGCGCACGAACTGCGCACGCCCATCGCCGCCATCCGCATGCAGGCGCAGGTGGCCCAGGGCGCCACGCACGACGACGAGCGCCGCGCCGCGCTGGCGGCCACCATCGCCGGCTGCGACCGGGCGACCCGGCTGGTGGAGCAGCTGCTGCAGCTGGCGCGGCTGGAAGCCGACGCCGCCGATGCACAGGCGCGCGAGGGCGCGCAGGGCCAGTGCGACCTGGCCGCCGCCGCCGTGCGCCAGGTGCAGGAGCTGTATCCCCAGGCCAGCGCGCGCGGCCAGCACATCGACTTGGACCGGCCCGACGCGCCCGTCCCCGTGCCGATGAGCGCCACGCTGGCCGCCGTGCTGCTGCGCAACCTGATCGACAACGCGCTGCGCTACGGCCCCGATGGCGGCCGCGTGGCCGTGCGGGTGCGCGCGGCTGGCGGCGGTGACGGCGCGCGGCTGGTGGTCGAAGACGCCGGGCCGGGCCTCAGCGACGAGGCGCGGGCGCGGCTGGGCGAGCGCTTCTTCCGCGAACTGGGCAGCGGCCAGAGCGGCAGCGGCCTGGGCTGGTCCATCGTGCGGCGGCTGGCGCGCCTGCACGAGCTGGGCGTCGACATCGACCGCAGCGCCACGCTGGGCGGGCTGCGGGTGACGGTGCGCTGGCCGGTTGCACAGCTGGTCGCGGCGTGACGCGCGCGCAGCCGCGTAAGGGCTGCGTGCACCCACCGTTTGGGGCGACGCGCCGCCCGTTCTTCGTCATTCCGGCGCAGGCCGGAACACAGCCTGCGTGGGCAATCACCATGGATCCGCCTGCGCGGGGATGACGGTGTGGTGGGTGTCGGGAAATGGCCGCGGATGCTACCCGGACCCTGGCAGCGCCGCTGCGGCGATGATGGGTTGCTATTAAAAAAGAAGCTGTCTGCGCTTATCCATTCAGCGCAAGCGGCCCGTTTTGCTTGAAAAACTCACGCAGCGCCGCGCTCAGTTCCGGAAACTCCTCGGCAAAGCGCTCGGGCTGCACGAAGTGCGCTTCGCACGCGACGGCGAAGAACTCGGCGGGCGCGGTGGCGCCGTATGCGTCGAGCCAGGGCGCGGGCGCGCCGAAGCGCTGCGCCATCACCACCTGTTCGCGAAAGCGCTCGTAGGCGGGCGCCCAGGTGCGGTACCAGTGGCGCGCCGCCTCCAGCCCGCTGCGCGCGCCCATGAAGCCGCGCGGCAGCGGCGGCGCACCATCGGCGCCACCACCCTGCATGTCCATCTTGTGCACGAATTCGTGGATGACGACGCTGTAGCCCGCCTCGGCGTGGCCGCCCGCGCGCTGCACGGCGGGCCAGCTCAGCATGACGGGGCCGCCGTGCATGGCCTCGCCCGCCAGCACCTCGTCGTAGGCGTGCATCACGCCGGCGGCGTCCATGAATTCGCGGCGCGCCACGGCGTCGTCGGGGTGCATCACGATGCCGACGAAATCGTCGTACCAGTGCAGGGCGTCTTCGGGCGCATAGGCCGGGCCCAGGTGCAGCAGCGGCAGGCAGGCCTGGGCGGCCACGGCGACGGCCATGGCATCGGTCACCTGCAGCCCATGCGCGCCGGTGAATTCCTTGCGGTCCAGGAAGTGCTCGGACAGGCGCTTGAGCCGCGCATATTCACCCGCGCTCAGCGTGCGCAGAAAGGGGTAGTGCCGCAGGGTGTCTCGCCACAGCGCGTCGGGGATGGGCCGGGGGCCGCCAGTGGTGCGGCGCATCCAGCGCGTCAAGGTCTTGAGCATGCCCCTTCAGGTGGGGCCGGGCAAGAGGCGTTGCAAGCCCGTGTCGGTGGTCAGGCGCAGTACCTGCGCGCGCCTTTCGGTGGCGGTGACGTGCCAGTCGCTCAACACCACCTGGGTCAGCGTGCGGCCGGCGGCGTCCGCGCCCAGGTCGTGGTCGGCCGGCTGGTGCGTGTGGCCGTGGATCAGCACGGTGGCGTCGGCCGCCTGCAGCCACTGGCGCGCCAGCGCGTCGTTGGTGTGCGCGTAGACGCCCTGGGCGGCCTGGTGTGCCTCGCTGTGCGCGCGCATCTGGCGCGCGATGACCTGGCGCTCGGCCAGCGGACGCGCCAGGAATTCGCCCTGCCACGCGTCGGTGCGCACCTGTTGGCGGAACTGCTGGTAGGCGGTGTCGTCGGTGCACAGCAGGTCGCCGTGCGTCAGCAGGTAGCGCTGGCCGGCGTGCGTGAGCACGGTGGGGTCGGCCAGGTCGTGCACGCCATGCTGCGACAGGAATGGCGTGCCGACGAGAAAGTCGCGGTTGCCGCGCATGAACAACAGGTCGGTGCGGGCGGCCGCGGCGCGCAGCACGTCGCCGCACTGCGACTCGAAGCTGCCGGGCAGCGCGCTGTCGTCGCCCACCCAGACCTCGAACAGGTCGCCCAGCATGAACACGGCGTCGGCCGGCGTGTGCAGCAGGTAGTGCCGCCAGGCGTCGAAGGTGCGCAGCTCGCCCGGCTGCAGGTGCAGGTCCGAAATGAAATCGACCGTGCGCCAGTGCGCACGCGCGGGCAGCGCGGCGAACCGGGGCACGGTCGTCATGGGGCGGGCGCGGCGCCGGTCAGGCGACGGTGACGGCTTTTTCGATCACCACGTCATCGCGCGGCACATCGTCGTGAAAGCCCTTGCGCGTGGTGGGCACGGCGCGAATGGCGTCGACCACGTCCTGGCCGGACACCACCTTGCCGAACACCGCATAGCCCCAGCCCTGCGCCGAGGGCGCCTTGAAGTTGAGGAAGTCGTTGTCGACGGTGTTGATGAAGAACTGCGCGGTGGCCGAATGCGGGTCGCTGGTGCGCGCCATCGCCACGGTGTAGGGCGCGTTCTTCAGGCCGTTGTCGGCTTCGTTGGTGATGGGGGCCTGCGTGGGCTTTTGCTTCATGCCGGGCTCGAAGCCGCCGCCCTGGATCATGAAGTTCTTGATGACGCGGTGGAACACCGTGTTGTCGTAGTGGCCGGCGTTGACGTAGGCCAGAAAGTTGGCGACCGACTTGGGCGCCTTGGCTTCGTCCAGTTCCAGCGTGATGACGCCGCGGTCCTTGATGTGCAGTTCGACTTGGGGGTTGGGCATGCTGACGTAGAAAAAGGTGGTTGACGGAGTTGACGGCGAGGCCGCAGCGACTGTGCCAGCGCGGGCGTGGCCGGGGTTTCCCCGGCCAGTGCGCGCGTCCCCCTTGGGGGAAGGCGCCGAAGGCGCCTCAGGGGGTTACTGGATTCTGGCGGATTGGATTACCACCATTTTTTGCGGCGCGTCGGTGGGGAAGGGGCCGCCAGCGCCGGTGGGCGTGTTGCGGATCTTTTCCACCGTGTCCATGCCGCTGACGACCTTGCCGAACACCGTGTAGCCATAGAGGGCCGGATGGTTCTCGACGTTCTTGCGCGGAATGTCCTTCTGCAGCTGGCCCTGGAATTCGAAGGTCACCGGGTCGCCGGGCGGCAGGATGACGGGGTCGAGGCGGCTGTTGTCCGCCACGTTGATGAAGAACTGCGAGGTGGCCGAATGCGGGTCGCCGGTGCGCGCCATGGCCACGGTGCCCGGCAGGTTCTTCAGGCCCTTGGCCAGCGACTCGCGGCCTTCGTGCTTGATGGACGGGCGGGTGGGCTTCTGCTTGTAGTCCTTGTCGAAGCCGCCGCCCTGCACCATGAAGCCGGGAATGACGCGGTGGAAGATGGTGCCGTCGTAGTGCTTGTCCTTGACGTACTGCAGGAAGTTCTCGACGGTCTTGGGGGCCTTGTCGGGGTAGACCTCGATGACGAAGTCGCCCTCGGTGGTGCTGAACTTCACGCGCGGGTCGGCCGCGAAGGCGGGCAGGGCGGTGCCCAGTGCCGCGGCGGCGCCCACGGTGGCGGCCAGTCGGGTCAGTGTTCTTCTGGAAAAGTTCATGAAAGCAAGCGCTCCTGAAAAAAGAGGAAATTGAGCCATCGGTTTGGTGCCGCGCCAGGCCGCGCAAGTTCCCGCAGCGGCCCGTTGCGTGCCTGCCGGCCGTCAGCCGCCGGGCTTGGCGGGCGGGGTCATCAGGCCCCGCAGGGTGTCGATGCGGGGCGCCAGCCGCGCCGCCGCGCCGCCGTCGGCCTGGCGCGCGCGCTGGTAGGCATCGGCCGCCTGGCGCACGCGCAGGTCGCCCAGATTCTCCAGCGCCGTGGCGTAGGCGGGGTTGATGCGCAGCGCGGCCTGCAGGGCTTCGTCGGCCCGGTCGAGCTGGCCGCGGCCGGCGTACAGCACGGCCAGGTTGTTCCATGGCTCGGGCAGCTCGGGGTAGTCGCGGGTGAGTTGCACCAGCAGTTCCTCGGCATCGGCCGTGCGGCCGGCAGCCGACAGCAGGCCCGCCTTGACGAAGCGCATCTGCGGGTCGCGCGGGTTGGCGGCGATGTATTTGTCGGCGCGCGCCAGCGCTTCGGTGCCCTGGCCGGCGCGCTGCAGGCGCTGCACTTCGGTGTATTCGTCGGCCAGCGCAGTGGCACCCGCCAAGGCCAGCATGCCAGCCAGACAAACGCGGCGCAAAAGGGTCGGCAAGGGTGGGGGGCGCAGGGTCATGTGAAGTCGATCCATGAGAGGGGAGTCCGGGGCGGGCAATGCCGCCGGGCGCTGGCCGGATCGCAGGGCGCGTCTTATACTGCGGGCATTGTAGCCAAGCAGGCCGAACGCACGGATTCCTGGAGGGGAGCGTCGTTCCGCACCGCGGCGCTGCCGGCGCCGCCCAAGGTTTTCGTGGCCGGATGGCGAAAGCGACGCTCGATAACCCATCCGTTTTCGACCTTTTCAGGCCGTTTCACCGGCACCCCCTTTTTCGCCTTTTTCGATGACGCTGCGCATCTACAACACGCTGACGCGTGCGCTGGAAGATTTTTCGCCCCTGGAGCCCGGCCACGTACGCATGTACGTGTGCGGCATCACGGTGTACGACCTGTGCCACATCGGCCACGCGCGTTCGGCGGTGGCGTTTGACGTGGCGCAGCGCTGGCTGCGCGAAATCGGGTACGACGTGACCTTCGTGCGCAACATCACCGACATCGAGGACAAGATCATCCGCCGCGCGCTGGACAACGGCGAAACCATCCGCCAGCTGACGGACCGCATGATCGCCGAGATGTACCGCGACTTCGACGCGCTGGGCGTGCAGCGCCCCACGCGCGACCCGCGCGCCACCGACTACGTGCCGCAGATGCTCGACATCGTGCGCAAGCTGCAGGACAAGGGCCTGGCCTATCAGGCCGCCAACGGCGACGTGAACTACGCGGTTCGCCGGTTTGCCGGCTACGGCAAGCTGTCGGGCAAATCGCTGGACGAATTGCAGGCCGGCGAGCGCGTGGCCGTGAGCGACGGCAAGCGGGACCCACTGGACTTCGTGTTGTGGAAATCCGCCAAGCCGACCGAGCCCGACGGCGCCAAGTGGGACAGCGCCTATGGCCTGGGCCGCCCGGGCTGGCACATCGAATGCTCGGCCATGAGCTGCGCGTTGCTGGGCGACACGTTCGACATCCACGGCGGCGGGGCTGACCTGACCTTCCCGCACCACGAAAACGAAATCGCCCAGAGCGAGGGCGCCAACGGCGTGCCGCTGGCCACGGTGTGGATGCACAACGGCTTCGTCAACATCGACAACGAGAAGATGTCCAAGAGCCTGGGCAACTTCTTCACCATCCGCGAAGTGCTGCAGCAGTTCGACGCCGAGACGATCCGCTTCTTCATCGTGCGCAGCCACTACCGCAGCCCGCTGAATTACAGCGACGTGCATCTACAGGACGCGCGCGCGGCGCTGAAGCGGCTGTATACGGCGCTGGACGCCGGGTTGAATTGGTGTGGAAGCAATGGAGTGCCGCTGCCAGATATCAAGTTGTCTGAGGAGTTTGTTGACGCCGGGTCAATTGCAGCTGCCTTTGCTGAAGCGATGAACCAAGACTTTGGTACACCCGAGGCGGTCGGCGTATTGTTCGACTTGGTGCGCATGATTAACCAAGGGATTGAGCGTCTGAAGCCTGGTGCAGCTACTGATTTGGCGACAGAAACAGAACTTGGCGTTCTGCGCGATGCACTAGCGCATGACGTGTCTATGCTGAAGGCGCTGGGCGGCGTGCTGGGCCTCCTGCAAGGCGATGCCAAGACCTTCCTGCGCGCCGGCAGCACGCTGGACGAAGCGGCCATTCAGGCGCAGATCGACGCCCGCGCGGCGGCCAAGAAGGCCAGGGACTTTGCCGAAGCCGACCGCATCCGCGCCGAACTGCTGGCAGCGGGCATCGTGCTCAAGGATTCGCCCACGGGCACCACGTGGGAGGCGGCGTCATGATGCGGTTCATGAATGATTTTGGCCGCCAGCGCTTGCGGATATTGCGATGAGCGCTACAAAAACAAAAGCGCCATTGGTGACGACGCCGTCCTACTGGGGAGACGCGTGCGCGCACCTCACCCAGCATGACCGGGTGATGAAGCGCCTGATTCCGCGCTTTGGCAGCGCGTGCCTGGAGTCGCGCGGCGATGCCTTCATGACGCTGGCGCGTTCCATCGTCGGGCAGCAGATTTCGGTCAAGGCCGCGCAGTCGGTGTGGAACAAGTTCGAGGCGTTGCCCAAGCGCATGACGCCCGACCACGTGCTGAAGCTGAAGGTGGACGCCATGCGCGGCGCGGGCCTGTCGGCGCGCAAGGTCGAATACCTGGTGGACCTGGCGCTGCACTTCGACAGCGGGCGCATCCACGTTGAGCAGTGGCACGACATGGACGATGAGGCCATCATCGCCGAGCTGGTGGCCATCCGCGGCATCGGCCGCTGGACGGCCGAGATGTTCCTGATGTTCCACCTGCTGCGGCCCGACGTGCTGCCGCTGGACGATGCGGGGCTGATCAAGGGCATCAGCGTCAACTACTTCTCGGGCGAGCCGGTCAGCCGCAGCGAGGCACGCGAGGTGGCCGAAGGCTGGGCGCCCTGGCGCAGCGTGGCCACGTGGTACATGTGGCGGTCCTTGGAGCCCACACCCGTGGCGTATTGAGCGCGCGCCAGCATCCGGTAACATCGCCGTCGTTTTCGTTTCAAGGAGCCCATGTTGGCCAAACGGACCTTTCTTGACTTCGAGCAGCCGATTGCGGAGCTGGAGCACAAGATCGAAGAATTGCGCTACGTGCAGAACGAGAGCGCGGTCGACATCAGCGAAGAGATCGACCAGCTCGACAAGAAGAGCCTGCAGCTCACCAAGGACATCTATTCCGACCTGACGCCGTGGCAGATCACCAAGATCGCGCGCCACCCGGAACGTCCTTACACGCTGGATTACGTGCGCGACTGCTTCACCGACTTCGTCGAGATGCATGGCGACCGCCACTTTGCCGACGACCAGAGCATCGTGGGCGGTCTGGCGCGCTTCAACGGCAACGCCTGCATGGTCATCGGCCACCAGAAGGGCCGCGACACCAAGGAGCGCACCGCGCGCAACTTCGGCATGGTGCGGCCCGAGGGCTATCGCAAAGCGCTGCGGCTGATGAAGACGGCCGAGAAGTTCAAGCTGCCGGTGTTCACCTTTGTCGATACGCCGGGCGCCTTTCCGGGCATCGACGCCGAGGAGCGCGGGCAGTCCGAGGCCATCGGCCGCAACATCTACGAGATGGCGCAGCTCGAGGTGCCGATCATCGCGACCATCATCGGCGAGGGCGGCTCCGGCGGCGCGCTGGCGATTGCGGTGGCCGACCAGGTGCTGATGCTGCAGTATTCGATCTATTCGGTGATCAGCCCCGAAGGCTGCGCGTCGATCCTGTGGAAGACCAGCGACAAGGCGCAGGACGCGGCCGAGGCGCTGGGCGTGACGGCGCACCGGCTGAAGGCACTGGGGCTGGTCGACAAGATCGTGAGCGAACCCGTGGGCGGCGCGCACCGCGACCATCGCCAGATGTCGGCCTTTCTGAAGCGCGCGCTGGGCGATGCCTGGCGCCAGGTCAGCGACCTGAAGGGCAAGGAACTGCTGGACCGCCGCTACGAACGGCTGATGAGCTACGGGCGCTTCAACGACACCAAGGATCGTTGACGGGCCGGCGTTGCCGCCGCACCCAAACAAAAAGGGGCCGCGCGGCCCCTTTTTGCTGTGCGCCGGTCGGCGCGGGTCAGGGGCGAATCGGCCGCACGCGCGCTTCGACCTTGCTGCGCAGCGCGCTCATCAGGTCGGGCGGCAGAAACTTGAAAGCCACTTGCAGCAGCAGGTAAGCGATCAGGCCGTCGTCCAGCCAGCCCAGCACCGGGATGAAGTCGGACACCAGGTCAATCGGGCTGACCACGTAGGCAACGGCCAACAGCGTGGCAATCTTGGCCGCAGCGGGCGCGCGCGGATCGCGCAGCAGGCTCCATGCCAGCAGCAGCTCCTTGCGGAACATCGTGAAAAGCCGGCCCAGTTTCCACATGGTGTTACCTCCATCGAGATCCATCACAGAATACAGCGCTCGCCACGCGACCGCATGCGCCTAAGAACGTGGGGCCGCGCCGCCGGATGACAAGGGGGCGCAGAAAATCTCGCCAGATCGGCCGATTACCATGCGTGACGCATGTCCGATCATCCTTTTGCGCCTGCCGACGACACCCCCGCCTTGCTGGACGCGGCGATGGACGCCTTCGCCGCCGAATCGCCCGCCTTGCCGCTGGCGGTGGCATTCAGCGGCGGCGCGGATTCGACCGCGTTGCTGCTGGCTTGCGCCGCGCGCTGGCCGGGGCAGGTCCACGCCTGGCACGTGCACCACGGGCTGCAGGCGGCGGCCGACGATTTTGAGCGCCATTGCGTGGCGCTGTGCGCGCGGCTGGGCGTGCCGCTGCAGGTGCGCCGCGTGGACGCGCGCCCGCTGGCCGGCCAGAGCCCGGAAGATGCGGCGCGGCGCCACCGCTATGCGGCTTTTGACGGCCTTGCACTTGCCAGTACTGCGGATGATGCTATTAAAACAGTAGTTACCGCCCAGCATGCGGACGACCAGGTCGAAACCATCCTGCTGGCCTTGTCGCGCGGCGCCGGGCTGCCGGGACTGGCGGCAATGCCCGCGCGCTGGCAGCGCGGCAAGACGGCTTACGCGCGGCCGCTGCTCGCCGTGCCCGGTGGCGCCATCCGGGCCTGGCTGCGCCTGCGCGGCCAGGCGTGGGTGGAAGACCCGACGAACGATGAGTGGCGGCATCCGCGCAATCGCATCCGGGCCGGGCTGCTGCCGGCGCTGCAGCAGGCGTTTCCGGCGTATCGCGCCACCTTTGCGCGCAGCGCGGCGCATGCGGCCGAGGCCCAGCGGATCCTGAGCGAAGTCGCGGCGCAGGACCTGGCCGCCGCGGGTTGCCCACCGCGGCTGGCGGCGCTGCAGGCGCTTTCGGCGCCGCGCCGCGCCAACGTGTTGCGCCATTGGTTGGCGGCCGTCCATGGGCAGACAGCCAGCACAGCCCAACTGGCCGAACTGCAATCCCAAGTCATGGCAGCCCGCACGCGCGGCCACCGCATCCAGCTCAAGGTGGGCAGCGGCCACGTGCTGCGGCAGGGCGATTCGCTGCATTGGCAGGCGGGCAATCCGCCGGTCCCCGGTCCGGCCGCACCCACAGGCTAAAATGCAAAGTTTGCCGGCTGCGCGCGTCCCATGGCGTGTAAAGGCCGCGCGCTTCGTTTTTTGCAACTTCGGAATGCCATGGCATTGATCGTTCACAAATACGGCGGCACGTCGATGGGCTCGACCGAGCGCATCGCGCAAGTCGCCAAGCGCGTGGCCAAATGGGCGCGCGCCGGCCACAAGATGGTGGTGGTGCCCAGCGCGATGAGCGGCGAGACCAACCGCCTGCTGGGGCTGGCCAAGGAGCTGGCGCCCGGCAAGCCGACCGCCGACTATCTGCGCGAGCAGGACATGCTGGCCGCCACGGGCGAGCAGGCGTCGTCCGCGTTGCTGGCCATTGCACTGCAGGCCGAGGGCCAGCCCGCCGTCAGCTACGCCGGCTGGCAGGTGCCCATCCGCACCAGCAACGCCTACACCAAGGCGCGCATCGACAGCATCGACGACAAGAAGGTGCGCGCCGATCTGGACGCGGGCAAGGTGGTGATCATCACCGGCTTTCAGGGCGTGGACGAAGGCGGCAACATCACCACGCTGGGCCGCGGTGGCTCCGACACCTCGGCCGTGGCCGTGGCGGCGGCGCTCAAGGCCGACGAGGCGCTGATCTTCACCGACGTCGATGGGGTGTACACCACCGACCCGCGCATCGTGCCCGAGGCGCGCCGCCTGTCCACCATCAGCTTCGAGGAAATGCTGGAGATGGCCAGCCTGGGCAGCAAGGTGCTGCAGATCCGCTCGGTCGAATTCGCCGGCAAGTACAAGGTGCCCATGCGCGTGCTGTCCAGCTTCACGCCGTGGGACATCGACCTGACCGAAGAAGCCAAATCCGGCACCCTGATCACTTTCGAGGAAGACGAACAAATGGAACAAGCCGTCGTTTCCGGCATTGCCTTCAACCGCGACGAAGCCAAGATCTCCGTGCTGGGCGTGCCCGACAAGCCTGGCATCGCCTACCAGATCCTCGGCGCCGTGGCCGACGCGAATGTCGAGGTCGATGTCATCATCCAGAACATCAGCCAGGGCGGCAAGACGGACTTCTCCTTCACCGTCAACCACAACGACTTCGCCAAGACGCTGGATCTGCTGCGCGACAAGGTCGTGCCCGCGCTGGGCGCCGCCGAAGTCGTGGGTGACCCGCGCATCTGCAAGGTCAGCATCGTCGGCATCGGCATGCGCAGCCACGTGGGCGTGGCCGCCAAGATGTTCCGCGTGCTGAGCGAGGAAGGCATCAACATCCAGATGATCTCCACCAGCGAGATCAAGACCTCCGTCGTCATCGACGAGAAATACATGGAGCTGGCGGTCAAGGCGCTGCATCGCGCTTTTGACCTCGACCAGCCCGCAGCGGCCTGACAGCCCGCTATAATCTCTTTTCTTTGCTGGAAACGTGACCGAGTGGCCGAAGGTGCTCCCCTGCTAAGGGAGTATGGGGTGTAGAGCCTCATCGAGGGTTCGAATCCCTCCGTTTCCGCCAAATAGCCAAAAGATCCGCCACGGCGGCTATGCCAGTCAGCTATTGCCTGACTGGCATTTTTTTTGCCGCTTGTACGCCGCGTTCCGCCTGTTGATCGATTGGGCGTCCGATGGTCAGGTCAAACGGCAGGCGCGTGTCGCATCAAGGGCATTTCAAGCCGCCGCACCACAAAAAAAGAACGTCTTTTCGACGTTCCCTTTGTAGTATCCGAAGCAAGGGACACAAGCCTTGATTGACCGGCACTGCCGTGCGGCGGTTTTGGCTGGCGGGTGTCGCTCAGTTGGGTAAGGGTGACGGCGATTCTGCAGCGATCTGGGGCGGCGGCATCTGGCTGCCCGGCAGCGTGTCGTCGGTGGTGCGAATTTTCAATGCCAGCAGGCCCTTGGGCCCCTGGTTCAGCTCATAGCTTACGCGGGCGCCTTCCTTGAGCGTCTTGAAACCATCCATGTCGATGGCCGAGAAGTGCGCAAAAACATCGGGCCCGCCCTCGTCCGGCTCGATGAAGCCGAACCCCTTGAGGTCGTTGAACCACTTGACTTTTCCGTTGGGCATGCGGGTCTCTCCTTTGTTACATCCATCCATCCGGGTCGAAGTGTCGCGGAAGCACTTTGACGTTGTCAACCAGCCCGCGCTGGTGTAGGCGCCGCGCTGATGCCGGTCAGCGCGGGCTTGCAAGCGGCCGGGGCGCCTCCATCTCGTTGACCAGAGGGCTCGCCCATGGCGCACCCGCCTGCCTTATAGAATGATTTTCATGGCGACCTCCCTACCGAAACCGCCCACCCCGGCGGCCCCGACCACGCCCGTTCGACCAGCGGATGGCGGCGGCGAAGTGGTGCTCGAGCGCGTGCCGCAGAAAGTCAAGCCGCCCCAGATGCACCAGGTGGTGATGCTGAACGACGACTACACGCCCATGGAGTTCGTGGTGGTCGTGATTCAGGAGTTTTTCGGCAAGGACCGCGAGAGCGCCACCCAGATCATGCTGAAGATCCACCTGGACGGCAAAGGCGTGTGCGGCGTGTATACGCGTGACGTGGCCAGCACCAAGGTCGAGCAGGTGCTCGATGCCGCGCGGCAGGCTGGCCACCCGCTTCAATGCGTCAGCGAGCCTGTCGACTAGGGCTTTCCCGGCGAGCCAGGGCGGTCGATGTGGCGTTGAATATCCCTGAACCTGCCCCAACTGTCACAGTCAGCCTCGAGAAAGTCGTAAGCTTGAGGCGCTAAAGGAAACACACCATGATTGCCCAGGAACTGGAAGTCAGCCTCCACATGGCATTTGTCGAGGCTCGTCAGCAGCGCCATGAATTCATCACGGTCGAGCACCTGCTGTTGGCTCTGCTGGACAACCCCAGCGCGGCCGAGGTTTTGCGTGCCTGCTCGGCCAACATCGACGACCTGCGCTCGTCGCTCACCAATTTCATCAAGGACAACACGCCCCAGGTCGCCGGCACCGACGACGTGGACACCCAGCCCACGCTGGGTTTCCAGCGCGTGATTCAGCGTGCCATCATGCACGTGCAGTCCACCGGCAACGGCAAGAAGGAAGTCACCGGCGCCAACGTGCTGGTGGCCATCTTTGGCGAAAAGGACTCGCACGCCGTGTACTACCTGCACCAGCAGGGCGTGACGCGGCTGGACGTGGTCAACTTCATCGCCCACGGCATCCGCAAGAGCGACCCGCCCGAAAGCGCCAAGCCGGCCGAAGGCCAGCCCGGCGCCAGCGGTGAGGCCGAGGAGGCCACCGAAAAGAACGAGAAGCAGTCCCCTCTGGAGCAGTTCACCGTCAACCTGAACCAGAACGCCAAGGACGGCAAGATCGACCCGCTGATCGGCCGCGAATACGAGGTCGAGCGCACCATCCAGATCCTGTGCCGCCGGCGCAAGAACAACCCGCTGCTGGTGGGTGAGGCCGGCGTGGGCAAGACGGCCATTGCCGAAGGCCTGGCCTGGCGGATCACCGAAGGCTCGGTGCCCGAGATCCTGGCCGAGGCCACGGTGTATTCGCTCGACATGGGCGCGCTGCTGGCGGGCACCAAGTACCGCGGCGACTTCGAGCAGCGCCTGAAGGGCGTGCTGAAAAGCCTCAAGGACAAGCCCAACGCCATCCTGTTCATCGACGAGATCCACACCCTGATCGGCGCCGGCGCGGCGTCGGGCGGCACGCTGGACGCGTCCAACTTGCTCAAGCCGGCGCTGTCCAGCGGCCAGCTCAAGTGCATCGGCGCGACCACGTTCACCGAATACCGCGGCATCTTCGAGAAAGACGCGGCGCTGTCGCGGCGCTTCCAAAAAGTGGATGTCGTCGAGCCGACCGTGCCCGAGACGATCGAGATCCTCAAGGGGCTCAAGAGCCGCTTCGAGGAGCACCACAGCGTGAAGTACGCCACGGCTGCGCTGCAAGCCGCGGCCGAGCTGTCGGCCAAGTACATCACCGACCGGCATCTGCCCGACAAGGCCATCGACGTGATCGACGAGGCCGGCGCGGCGCAGCGCATTGCCCTGGCCAGCAAGCGCAAGAAGACCATCGGCAAGCACGAGATCGAGGAGATCGTCGCCAAGATCGCCCGCATCCCGCCGGCCAGCGTCAGCAACGACGACCGCAGCAAGCTGCAGACGCTGGAGCGCGACCTCAAGTCGGTCGTGTTCGGTCAGGACAAGGCGCTTGAAGTGCTGGCCGCCAGCGTGAAGATGGCGCGCTCGGGCCTGGGCAAGGGCGACAAGCCGATTGGCAGCTTCCTGTTCAGCGGCCCCACCGGCGTCGGCAAGACCGAAGCGGCCAAGCAGCTCGCCTACATCATGGGCGTCGAGCTGATCCGCTTCGACATGTCGGAATACATGGAGCGCCACGCCGTCAGCCGCCTGATCGGCGCGCCCCCCGGCTATGTCGGCTTCGACCAGGGCGGCCTGCTGACCGAGGCCATCAGCAAGAAGCCGCACTGCGTGCTGCTGCTCGACGAAATCGAGAAGGCGCACCCTGACATCTTCAACGTGCTGCTGCAGGTGATGGACCACGGCACGCTGACCGACAACAACGGGCGTAAGGCCGACTTCCGCAACGTCATCATCATCATGACGACCAACGCGGGCGCCGAGACGCTGAACAAGAGCACCATCGGTTTCACCACGCAGCGCCAGGCGGGTGACGAGATGGCCGACATCAAGCGCCTGTTCACGCCCGAGTTCCGCAACCGGCTGGACGCCATCGTCAGCTTCAAGCCGCTCGACGAGCAGGTCATCCTGCGCGTGGTCGACAAGTTCCTGCTGCAACTCGAGCAGCAACTGGCCGAGAAGAAGGTCGAGGTCACCTTCACCGACCAGTTGCGCAAGTTCCTGGCCAAGAAGGGTTTCGATCCGCTGATGGGCGCGCGCCCGATGCAGCGCCTGATCCAGGAGACCATCCGCAAGGCGCTGGCCGACGAGCTGCTGTTTGGCCGCCTGACCGAAGGCGGTCGCCTGACGGTGGACCTGGACGACAAGGACGAGGTGACGCTCGACATCACCCCGCTGCCCAAGCGCGAGCGCAGCCGCGGCGCCGAACCGGCCGAGCCGGAAGAGGAGCTGGCGGCCGACTGAGCGCCGTCCCCTTGAACCGTGACCAGCCCGCTGTGCCCGCAGCGGGTTTTTTTATGCTCGCGCCCTGAACGATTCCACCATCGCACGCAAGCCTTCCGCATAGGGTGTGACGTCGAAGTCGGGATAACGCCGCATGAACTTCTCGCTGCTGAACACGTAGCTCTGCCGGTTCTGATACAGCATCTCGCTGACTTCGCGCAGCAGCGGGACGGCGAGTCCGAGCACATGAATCAATGGCAGGGGCAGGGCGTGAACGTCTGTCGGCGCGCCGAGCAAGCGCGCGCTGGCCGTCAGCAACTCGCGCGGCGTCGGCGCCGGCGCGGCCGTGGGCAGGTGCCAGCTTTGCTGATACGCAGCGTCATCCAGCGCCAGCCGGGCCAGCGCGCGGCCGGCGTCGGGGGTGTAGGTAAAGCTGTGCAGCGTGTCCGGGTCGCCCAGCCAACACGCGACGCGGCACCGCAGTTGGCGCTGGATGGCTGCCGAATAAAGCGCCGACAGACGCACGTCCGGTCCGTAGAAGTCTGCGCTGCGGGCCACCAGCCAGCGCAGCCCTTCGCGCTCGCCGGCCTGCTGCAGCATCGTCAGAAGACCGGCGCGTACCTTGCCCTTGCACGACGGCGGGTCGATCGGATGGTCTTCGCGCATCGGCACCCGCAGCGGCAGCGGACCATAGGCGTACACATTGTCGAACCAAAGCAGGCGCGCGCCGTGGGCCAGTGCGGCGTCGATGGCGTTGCGCATCACGCGCGGCCAATCGCGCTGCCACACCGCCGCGCGGTAGGGCAGGCCGAGCGTCAGGTACAGGTGACTCACGCCCGTGGCGGCGGCGCGCATGGCCGCGCCGTCCAGCGCGTCGAGCACAAGATGCGGCACGTGGGCGGTGGCGCGGGTGGGCGCATGCCGACTGGCCAGCGTCACGGGTTGTGAAAGCGCGCGCAGCGCCTGCGCCGTGGCTTGGCCGATGACACCGTCGCCCACGATCAGGTGGTGCGTGCACAGGGTGAGTGGTGGGGCGTTCATGCCGCCTATCTTGGCGCCGGGCCGGGTCGGTGAGAAGCACCGGAATAGAATGGCCGTCATTCATCCATGAATGATTCCGCCGATACTGCCATGCCCGCCGCGGCGCTGACGGCGCTGGACTGGCGCTTGCTGCAGACCTTCTTGGCCGCCGCCGAGGCGGGATCGCTCGGGCGAGCGGCCGTCGCGCTGGGCGAAAGCCAGCCGACCCTCAGTCGCCGCGTGGCCGAGCTGGAAGCCGCGCTGGGCCAGCCTTTGTTCGAACGCTCGCCGCGGGGCCTGGCACCGACGCCGGTCGGGCGCACGCTGCTGGGCCACGCCCGACGCATGCAGCAGCAGGTGGCGCACATGACGCTGGCGGTCGAGCGGCAGGCGCGCACGCTGGCAGGCACCGTTCGCATCACCGCCAGCGACCTGGTGAGCCAGTGTCTGCTGTTGCCCGCGCTGCGCCCCTTGCGCGACGCGCACCCGGAAATTCAGATCGAACTGGCCCCCGGCGACGACGTGGCCGATCTCCTGCGCCGCCAGGCCGACATCGCCCTGCGCATGTTTCGTCCGCGCGAACCCGCCTTGATCGCGCGCCGCCTGGCCGATCTTCCGGTGGGCCTGTATGCCCACCGCGATTACCTGGCACGGCACGGATTGGTGTCGCTGCAGACGCTTTCGCGCCACCACTGGATCGGGCCCGATCGGGGCGAACAGATGTTGCGCGGCTTTGCGCAAGCCGGACATGCCGTCACGCGCGACTTCTTTGCCATCCGCACCGATCACTCGGCACTGGCGTGGCAGGCCGTGTGCCATGGGCTTGGCGTGGGTGCGGGTCTGTGCCAGGTGGCGGCGCAGACGCCCGATCTGGTGCGCGTGTTGCCCGACGTGGCCGTCGCGCCGATGGCCTGTTGGCTGGTGGTGCACCGCGAACTGCGCGGCACCCCCCGATTGCGCGTGGTGGCCGATGCGTTGACGGCGGCTTTCAGCGCGCGCGGCTGAGCCAACCGGCTCGACCTGCTTTTCTGTTTGCTACACTAATCATAGCTGCTTGTACTCACCAAAAAAGGGCTGGCGTGCCGTTGGACGCTGAACCCAGCGCTGGGCCAGCGGCAGCCGCGCCGCTATGCTTGCGTCATGACGCACACCTTTGTCTGGCACGACTATGAAACCTTCGGCGCCAACCCGCGCCGTGACCGCCCCGCGCAGTTCGCCGCCATCCGCACCGATGCCGACCTGAACGACATCGGCGCGCCCGTGATGCTGTACTGCCAGCCGGCGTCCGACGTGTTGCCCGATCCCGAAAGCTGCCTGATCACCGGCATCACGCCGCAGGAGTGCGCGGCCAAGGGCGTGCCTGAACACGACTTCGCCGCGCGCATCCAGGCGCTGCTGGCCGAGCCCGGCACCATCGGCGTCGGCTACAACTCGATCCGCTTCGACGACGAGGTGACGCGCCACCTGCTGTGGCGCAACCTGCGCGACCCCTACGCGCGCGAATGGCAAAACGACTGCGGCCGCTGGGACTTGCTGGACGTGGTGCGCGCCGCGCATGCGCTGCGGCCCGACGGCATCGAATGGCCGCGCGGCGAAGACGGGCACACCACCTTCCGGCTCGAAAAACTCAGCGCCGCCAACGGCCTGGCGCACGACGCGGCGCACGACGCGCTGTCCGACGTGCGCGCCACCATCGCCCTGGCGCGGTTGGTGCGAGCGCGCCAGCCGCGCCTGTTCGACTTCTGCCTGTCGCTGCGAAAAAAAGAGCGTGTGGCGCACGAGCTGGGCCTGCCCACCACGCTGCGCGAGGCGCGGCCGTTCGTGCACATCAGTGGCATGTTCGGCGCCGCGCGCGGCTGCCTGGCGCTGATGGCGCCGCTGGCCATGCACCCGACCAACAAGAACCAACTGCTGGCGTGGGACTTGTCGGCCGACCCGACGGAGCTGGCCGACCTGAAGCCCGAGGCCGTGCGCGAGCGCCTGTTTACCCCCACCGCCGAATTGCCCGAAGGCGTGGCGCGGCTGCCCATCAAGGGCGTTCATCTGAACAAGTCGCCCATCGTCATCGGCGGCGTGGCGATGCTGCAAAAGCAACCCGAGCTGGTGCAGCGTTGGGGCATCGACCTGGGGCTGGCCGAGCGCCACTTCGAGCGCCTGCGCGCCTTGCCGGACCTGAGCGCGCTGTGGCCGCAGGTCTACGCGCACCCGCCCGCTGCCACGCCGACGGACGTGGACGAGGACTTGTACGGCGGCTTCGTCGGCAACGCCGACCGCCGCCGGCTGGACGGGCTGCTGAAGCTGTCACCGCAAGAGCTGGCCGCCGCACGCACCGGCTTCGACGACGAGCGCCTGGGTGAGTTGCTGTTCCGCTACCGGGCGCGCAATTTCCCCGACACGCTGAGCGCGCCCGAGCAGGCGCGCTGGCTGCAGCACCGCGCCGCGCGCCTGCTGCATGGCGAAGGCGGCGCACTGACGGTGCAAGGCCTGTTCGACCGCATCGACCAATTGGCCGAAAGCGCCGACGACGAGCGCGCGCAGGGCGTGCTGGAGGCGCTGTACGAGTGGGGCGAGCACATGGCGCCAGAGGCTTGAGGGTGCTGCGTGAAAAGGTGATCTCATTGGCATGGGGCCACTGCCTCAATTGGCGTACTCGCGTTCATATAATCATTTTTGATTATCAATGGGGATATGACTGAACCGGTGGTCATTGCTGGCGCAGTGCAAAACTCAGGAATAGGGGGAAAAATGGCTAGAAATGTGGTTAGTGCGCTGCTGCGCGCTTGGGCAAAGCTGGCGGTTGCTGTGGCGATGTTCCTGAGCCTTTCCGCGGTTCAGCACGCACACGCGGCCAATTGCAAGGTGCTTTTTCACGGCTCTGTTAACTACGTATCGGCCCAGGCTTTGGTTCTGGATGGCTACGATGTGGTTGCCACGGAGACCCTGACGGGGCTGTCGGGTTATCTGTCAGGGCCGAGTGCCAATTTGGGCCAGTACTGCCTGATCTGGTTGCACTGGGTGAACCACTACACGCCGACGGCTGCGGATGGTGACGCGATCAAGACCTACCTGGCGGGTGGCGGCAGCGTCCATTTCAGCGGCGAATACCCCGAGGGACAGATCTCCATGTCTGCAGCGTACACAGCGTGGATGCTGGACATCATGAACACCCGCTTGCTCCCGGCCTCTGGTGGAGGTTCGGTCACGTATTCGACCTCGATGCAAGGGGGAACTTGGGAGTTGAATCCGGCTTCCATCGCGAGTGTTCATGCGGCGCCTTTTCCGCTTGGCAGTCCGCAGCCCAGTCAAATCGGTTTTGACAATGGCGGCGGTTTGTTGGGCAACATTCCTGCGCGCAACCGCGTCGCCTATCAGGGCGATCTCGCCAGTATGTCCGGCGTGACGAATACCGCTGCGTTCGACGAAGCTGACATGGTCGGTGGCAAGGGCCGGATCTCCTTCTTTGGCGACGTGGGCAATCTCGGACCCTCGACGCAGACCTCACAAAACATTCAGCTCATCAAGAATCTGCAAAACTTCCTGTCAGCGTCGGGACCGTCCAGTTGTCCGGCCAACCTGCTGGCCGTGGACGATTCAGGATCGGTGTTTGCGACTGGCGGCCAAGCGATTGCCAGCGTATTGAGCAACGACGACATGAATCCGGGAGGGCTGCACGGTCAGGTGGTGCCGCAGCTGGGCACCTTTGTCACGCTAAGCGAGGTGCCGGGATCCAACACCTCCCCAGCTGGCTTCGTTATCACCCTGGATACCGCTACGGGAGCAGTCAATGTCCCAGCCAACACGCCGCCCGGGACCTATTCACTGGATTACAAGATCTGCCAGATTTCGCACCCGACCAACTGCACTACGGCCAAGGCCACAGTGACAGTGAAGGGCCCCCCGCCAGCGGCGATCAGCTTGACACAGGCGGTCAATTCTCACCCGGTGGGCGCAACCCACCAGGCACAGGCCTCCGTGACCGATGCCAATGGCAAACCTGTGCCCAACGTCGATGTGACGCTCACCCTCGCCAGCGGCCCGAACGTTGACAACGTTTATCTGGTGGCCAAGACCGATTCGAATGGTGTGGCGGTGTTCAGCTACCCGGGTCTCGGTGGGCTAGGGACGGACGTGCTGCAGGCTACCGTGGATTCCGGCAATGGGTCGCTTCCTTCCAACACGCTGGAGGTGAAGTGGACGCAGCCGCGTGCCCAGGAACCTCAGGCGCCAGTTGCGGTACCGACTTTGTCAGGCTGGAGCTTGTTACTGTTGGCACTGACGGCTGGCGTTACCGGTTGGCGTCGCCAGCGTCGATAAGGGCGGTGGTGCGTCGGGGGGCTCTCGCCGCCCCTGTCCGTCGCCTTGGGGAGAGGTAAGAGTCTGTCGGTGTTGCGGAGCGCATCACAAGACAGTCGTCGTCGCCGTCAATCAGAACGTGCTCTATGCCGTGTACGAGTCGGGCGAGCACATGGTATAGGAGATGGATTGCTCCTTGGTTTATAGCATTTTGCGCTTGATGGAAAAGCGCTGGCGGCCCATTTGACTTGCAAATGTCTTGACCTACAGGCCAGCCCACCACAACCGCAGCCTCATGCCGATTTCGCTGGTGTAGCCGATGCTGCTGGCGCGGACGCGGCCGCCGGGGTCGATGACGACGAAGGCCGGCACGGCACCCAGGCCGTAGCGCGCGGCCAGCGCGCCGTCCGGGTCCGTCACCGTGGGCCAGGCCAGCGCGCGCTGCGCCAGCACGCGGCGCACGGCGACCACGTCGCCCGAGCGCATGGCCACCGTCAGCACCGGCCAGTCGGCGGCCACGGCGCTGATGTTGCCTTGCTCCAGCCGGCAGATCGCGCACCAGTCGGCCCAGAAATGCAGCGCCACCGGCCGGCCGGGGTGCGCGGCGCGCCATTGCGCCAGGCTCAGCACGGCGCCGTCCTGTGCAGCCACGGCCGGCGCGTCGAAGTCGGGCGCTGGCCCGCTGGGCACATGGCGCGTCTGCCACAGGTGCGTGCCCGCCAGCACCGCCAGCACCATGGTCAGCGTGCCCAGGTGCGAGCGCCAACGGCGCGGCGCGGGTAGATGCGTTGGCTTCATGACCATGTTGCTCTTTGCGCTGGCATACTGCCTGACTTTAGACCAACGGCCGGAGGAAACGCCCCATGAGCACCCAAACCAAGTACCTGCTGCAAGAAAGCCAGATGCCCAAGTTCTGGTACAACATCCAGGCCGATCTGCCCAAGCCGGCGCCGGCGGTGTTGCACCCGGGCACGCTGCAGCCGATCGGGCCGGACGACCTGGCGCCGCTGTTTCCGATGTCGCTGATCATGCAGGAGGTCAGCACCGAGCGCGAGATCGAAATCCCCGAACCGGTGCGCGAAGTGTTTCGCCTGTGGCGACCGGCGCCGCTGTTTCGCGCGCATCGGCTGGAGCAGGTGCTGGGCACGCCGGCCAAGATCTACTACAAGTACGAAGGCGTCAGCCCCGCCGGCAGCCACAAGCCCAACTCGGCCATTCCGCAAGCCTGGTACAACGCGCAGGCTGGCGTCAAGCGCCTGGTGACCGAGACCGGCGCGGGGCAGTGGGGTAGCTCGCTGGCGCTGGCTGGTCAGCTGTTCGGGCTGGACGTGACCATCTACCAGGTGCGCGTCAGCTACGACCAGAAGCCGTACCGCCGCGCGCTGATGGAAACCTACGGCGCGCGTTGCGTGGCCTCACCCTCTAACGAAACCGAATACGGCCGCCGTGTGCTGGCCGAACGGCCCGACCACCCCGGCAGCCTTGGCATCGCCATCAGCGAAGCGGTCGAAATCGCCGCGCAGCGCGATGACACCAAGTACGCGCTGGGCAGCGTGCTCAACCACGTGCTGTTGCACCAGACCATCATCGGCCTGGAAGCCATGGAGCAAATGCAGATGGCCGACGCCTGGCCCGACGTGGTGGTGGGCTGCACCGGCGGCGGCAGCAACTTCGGCGGCATTGCGTTCCCCTTCATCGGCCACGGCCTGCGTGGCGGCAAGAAGCCGCGCATCGTGGCCGTGGAGCCGGCCGCCTGCCCCAGCCTCACGCGTGGCAAGTACGCCTATGACTTCGGCGATACCGGCCACATGACGCCGCTGACCAAGATGCACACGCTGGGCAGCACGTTCACGCCGCCGGGCTTTCACGCGGGTGGCTTGCGCTACCACGGCATGGCGCCGCTGGTCAGTCACTGCAAGGAGTTGGGTCTGCTCGAAGCCACCGCCTACACGCAGAACCAATGTTTTGAAGCCGGCGTTACTTTCGCCCGCGCCGAGGGCATCGTGCCCGCGCCCGAAGCCAACCACGCCGTGCGCGGCGCCATCGAAGAAGCCCTGCGTTGCAAGCGCGAAGGCAAGGCCGAGACCATCCTGTTCAACCTGAGCGGCCACGGCCACTTCGACATGGGCAGCTACCAGAAGTACTTTGCGGGCGAGCTGACCGACCAGAGCTACGACGAGAAGGAACTGGCCCAGGCGCTGTCGGGGCTGCCCAGCGTGCCGGCGTAAGGTCATTGCGCGGCGCGATCAGGCGGGACGGCGTGTCGGGGCATGGCCGCCCCGCTGGCGCCCGGCCAGGTCGGCGCTGAAGAAATACATCGCGCCGACGATGGGGCGGCGAATGAGTGGCGCATCGGGGCGTATCGCCGGTGCGTGAACCGGGTTGCGCTGCGCGCCGCCTTGCCGACGATCCAGCGCCCATCCGAGCCTACGACCCCGTGTGGTCGAACACTTCCAGCAAGCGGTCCAGCCCGCCCATGTCGATGGCTACCTTGGCCTGGGCGCGCACCTTGGGCTTGGCGCGGTAGGCCACCGACAGGCCGGCGGCGGCCATCATGGGCAGGTCGTTGGCGCCGTCGCCCATGGCGATGGCCTGAGTCGGCTCGCAACCCAGCAGGCTGCACACGCGCAGCAGTGTCTGGCGCTTCATGTCGCCGTCGCAGATGTCGCCCCAGCTTTGCGGCAGGATGCGGCCGGTGAGCTGGCCGTCTTCGATTTCCAGCTTGTTGCTGCGCGCAAAATCCAGCGCCAGGCGATCGCGCAGGCGATCGGCGAAGTAGGTGAAGCCGCCCGAGACCAGCAGCACCTTCAGACCCGCCGCCTTGCAGGCCAGCACCAGCTCGGGCGCGCCCAGGTTCAGGCGCAGTCGCGCGCGGTAAACCTGTGCCAGTTGCTCTTCGCGCACGCCCTTGAGCATGGCCACGCGCTGGCGCAGGCTTTCCTTGTAGTCGGTGATTTCGCCCCGCATGGCGGCTTCGGTGATGGCGGCCACTTCGGCCTTGCGGCCGGCGGCGTCGGCGATTTCGTCCACGCACTCGATGTTGATCAGCGTCGAATCCATGTCAAACGCAATCAGCTTGAAGTCGCGCAGGCGCAGCGGCGGCGTGACGCCGCGCACGATGAGGCCGGGGCTGATTTCGCGCGCGCGGTCGGAAGGAAGTGCGGTGTCCATTTGCTTCTAATTTGATAGCTAATGGCGCTTGATAGACAAGCGCCAGCAGCGCAAAAGATCAAGAAGCCGCATTATCCACGGCGCGCCGTGGCAGCGCCCACGGCCGCATTGCGCGGTCAATGCGCCGCGCGTGCCGTCATGCTGGCCAATGCCGCGGCCCCTTCGGTGGCAAAGGGGAATACGCTGGCCAAGGGCCGCGTTTCGGGCAGCACGTAGACCACGCCGCTGGTGCGGCTGAACAGCGGGTCGATGTAGCGATCATAAAAACCGGCGGGAATGTTGACGCAACCAAACGAAATGCGGTTGTCGGCCACGCTGGGGGTTTGCAGACGTCGGGCGCGGCCTTCGCCCGGCACGTTGCGCACGCGGTGCATCGACAGCGCCGCGTCGTAGTCGAGCCAGACGATGTCTTCGGACTTGTGGTTGTTGCCAGCCTCGGTGATGAAGCGGCCGGCGGTGGTGATTTTTTCGTGCTTTTTCACGCGCGACAGCGGGCGCGAGCCAATGTCGGGCGGCGCGACGTCGCCGGTGGCCTCGCCCACCAGCACGGGGGTGCTGGCCAGCAAACGGCCCTGTGCGTCGAACACCCACAAGGTGGCCTGCGGCTTGTCGATGATGCCGAAGGTGCGCCCGCCCGCGTCGGCCGTGCGCACCACGTCTTGCGCGAAGCGCTCGGCCACCCAGGACATGGGTGAAGCGGTGTCGGCGCTGGCCGCCGCGTCGGCGGCGTGGACGGCACTGGCGTGCAGCGCCCCGGACAGCGCAAGCACGCCCAGCGCGCCTCGCAGTGCACGCGAAGTCAGGGGGAAAACGGCAAACAGCGACATGGCCAAGTTGCAGCAGACAAGGAAGGTAAATACCGGTTTATACGACCGAACGAGCCGCCGCGCCCGCCAGCGGTCATGGCGCGTCGGCGGCCGTGACAAAAAAGCCTCGGCGAACCGAGGCTTTGCGCGCGGCATGACGCAGCTTGATCAGCCGCGGTCTGCGCGAGGCGCGCGCGGTGCCGGGGCGGGCGCGGGCATGGGGGCCGGTGCGGGCGCTGCCACTGGAGCGGGCGCGGGCGCGGGCACCACCACCGGCGCGGGCGCCGGACGCGGTGCCACAGGCGCCGGAGCCACCACGCGCGGCACGGCGGCCGGGCCCGTGGGGTTGAAGGTGCCGGCGTCGGGCTGACCGCGCTCTTTCAGCGGCGAATTGGGCTTTGCGGCGTCGCTGTTCACGGCGGCTTGGCGGGGGTCGTTCTGGGCGAAGGCGGCGCCAGACAGCACCAGGCCGGTCAGCATGACGGTAGTGGCAAGCTTTTTCATGGAGTCTCTCCCTTTCGGGTATGGGTTGTATGGAAGGTTTGGCAAGCCAACGGGGTTGCAGGTTCTGCGGCCGACAGCCCCGGCTGGCTTGAAGTGAAATTTAAGAGCGCTGCGCCGCCGCGCGGGTAGTGGCGCGGCGACGGTGCGTGTAGGACACACGCAAGGCGTGCTGTCAGGCGGGCGCGGTGGCGCCCAGCGTTCTCAGCACATCGCGCACCATTTGCGCGCGGTCTTTCGGCTCGGGGAGGGCTTTTTCGATGCGCAGCTTGTCGTTGCCGGCCAGTTTGATGTGCTTGTTCTTCTGGATCATCTGGATGATGGCCATCGGGCTGATCGGCGGGTTGGGCTTGAAGGCAATGTGAATCACGCCCGGCGCCGCGTCCACCTTTTGCACACCATAGGGCTGCGACAGCACGCGCAGCCGGTGCACGTCGATCAGCGTCTGTGCGGGGGGCGGCAGCTTGCCAAAGCGGTCGACGATTTCTTCCAGCAGCGTGTCGATCTGCTCGCTGGTCCTGGCGGTGGCCAGCTTCTTGTAGAACGACAGGCGTAGGTGCACGTCGCCGCAATAGTCGTTGGGCAGCAGCGCGGGCGCATGCAGGTTGATTTCCGTCGTGGCCTGCATCGGCGAGAGCAGGTCGGGCTCCTTGCCGGCCTTCAGGCTGCGCACGGCCTCGGCCAGCATCTCGTTGTAGAGCTGAAAGCCGATCTCCATCATGTTGCCGCTCTGGTTCTCGCCCAGCACCTCGCCGGCGCCGCGGATTTCCAGGTCGTGCATGGCCAGGTAAAAGCCGCTGCCCAGCTCTTCCATCTGCTGAATGGCGTCCAGCCGCTGCGCCGCCTGCTTGGTCAGACCTTCGATTTCGGGCACCAACAGGTAAGCATAGGCCTGGTGGTGGCTGCGCCCCACGCGCCCGCGCAACTGGTGCAACTGCGCCAGGCCGAACTTGTCGGCGCGGCTCATGACGATGGTGTTGGCGGTGGGCACGTCGATGCCGGTCTCGATGATGGTCGAGCACAGCAGCAGGTTGTAGCGCTGCGCCACAAAGTCGCGCATCACGCGCTCCAGCTCACGCTCGGGCATCTGGCCGTGGGCGATGGCGATGCGCGCCTCGGGCAGGATCTTTTCCAGCGCCTGGCGGCGGTTCTCGATCGTCTCCACCTCGTTGTGCAGGAAGTAGACCTGCCCGCCGCGCTTCAATTCGCGCAGCACGGCTTCGCGGATCACGCCCGTGCCTTCGTTGCGCACAAAGGTCTTGATGGCCAGGCGCCGCTGCGGCGCGGTGGCGATGACGCTCAGGTCGCGCAAGCCCTCCAGCGCCATGCCCATGGTGCGCGGGATTGGGGTGGCCGTCAGCGTCAGCACATCCACCTCGGCGCGGAACTGCTTCATCGCCTCCTTGTGGCGCACGCCAAAGCGGTGTTCCTCGTCGATGATGAGCAGGCCCAGGTTCTTGAACTGCGTCTTGTCGCTCAGCAGCTTGTGCGTGCCCACCACGATGTCGACGCTGCCGTCGGCAATGCCCTTGAGCGTGGCGTTCACTTCCTTGGCCGAGTTGAAGCGGCTCATGCCCGCCACCTTGATGGGCCATTTGGCAAAGCGGTCGGCCAGCAACTGATAGTGCTGCTCGGCCAGCAGCGTGGTGGGTGCGAGGAAGGCGACCTGCTTGCCGCCCGTGACGGCGACAAACGCGGCGCGCAGCGCGACTTCCGTCTTGCCAAAGCCCACGTCACCGCACACCAGCCGGTCCATGGGCTGCGGGCTGATCATGTCCTGCACCACGGCGTGGATGGCGGCTTTCTGGTCGGCGGTTTCTTCAAAGCCGAAGTCGGCCGCAAAGGTTTCGTAATCGTGCGGGCTGTAGCGGAAGGCATGGCCTTCGCGTGCCGCGCGGCGGGCGTAGATGTTGAGCAGCTCGGCGGCCGCGTCGCGCACCTGCTCGGCGGCCTTGCGCTTGGCCTTGTCCCACTGGCCGCTGCCCAGCTTGTGCAGCGGCGCTTCATCCGCGCTGACGCCGGTGTAGCGGCCGATCAGGTGCAGCTGCGACACCGGCACGTACAGCACGGCGTCGGCGGCGTATTCGAGGTGCAAAAACTCCTGCAGCGCAGGCGATCCGTCGGCGTTCTTCGCGCCCATGTCCATGTTCACCAGGCCGCGATAGCGCCCGATGCCGTGCTGCGCGTGCACCACCGGGTCGCCCAGGTTCAGCTCGCTCAGGTCTTTGATCAGCGCTTCGACGTCGCTGACCTGTTCCTGCTTGCGGCGCCGGCGCGTGGTGCTGCCCTGCGCGAACAGCTCGGTCTCGGTCACGAAGTCGATGCCGCCCTCAACCCAGGCAAACCCGCGCGCCAACGCAGCCGTGGCGATGCCCGTGGGCTCGTCGCTGGCCTGGAATTCGGCCAGCGAATCGAAGGCGGGCGGATGGAGCCCGGACGCGCGCAGGAAGTCCAGCAGGCTCTCGCGCCGGCCCGCGCTTTCGGCCAGCACCAGCGCGCGGTGGTGGCTGGCGCGCAAATGCGCCTGCAGGCGCGCCAGTGGGTCGTCGGCGCCGCGCACGACGGTCAGGTCGGGCAGGTGGTCGAATTCGGCAAAGGGGCTGGTGTCTTGCGCCCCGCCCCGCTGGCGGAGGGTTGGGGTGGGGGTCGCGCCGGTGTTGTCCTCGACCGCGGCTGGCCCCCCTCCCAACCTCCCCCCAGCGGGGGGAGGGGCAACACCGCGCACTGCCAGTTGCGCATGCGGCTTGGCCTTGACGTAGAAAGCTTCCGCATCCAGAAACAATGCCTCGGGCGGCAGCACCGGCCGCTCGGGGTCGCCCTGCGCCAGGCGATAGCGCTCGCGCGTGTCCTGCGCGAATTGCTGGAAGGCGGCTTCCAGGTCGCCGTGCATCACCAGCGTGGCGCTGTCGCCCAGGTAGTCGAACACGGTGGCCGTGTCGTCGAAGAACAGCGGCAGGTAGTACTCGATGCCCGCGGTGGCGACGCCGTTGCCCATGTCCTTGTAGATGCGGCTCTTGGTCGGGTCGCCTTCCAGCAGCTCGCGCCAGCGGCTGCGGAATTTGGCGCGTGCCGCGTCGTCCATGGGGAATTCGCGGCCCGGCAGCAGGCGCACTTCGGGCACGGGGTACAGGCTGCGCTGCGTGTCGGGGTCGAAGGCGCGGATCGAGTCGATCTCGTCGTCGAACAGGTCGACGCGGAACGGCATCGCGCTGCCCATGGGAAACAGATCGATCAGCCCGCCACGCACCGCGTATTCGCCGGGGCTCGCCACCTGCGTCACGTGCGTGTAGCCGGCCAGCGTCAGCTGCGACTTCAGCGCGGCCTCGTCCAGCGGCTGGCCTTGCTTGAAATGGAAGGTGTAGCCGGCCATGAAGCTGGGCGGCGCCAGGCGGTACAAGGCCGTGGTGGCGGGAATCAGCACCACGTCGGCTTGCCGCTGGCGAATGGCCCACAGCGTGGCCAGCCGCTCGCTGATCAGGTCCTGGTGCGGGCTGAAGGTGTCGTAGGGCAGCGTTTCCCAGTCGGGGAACATGACGCTGCGCAGGCTGGGGCCGAAGAAGGCGATTTCGTCCATCAGCCGCCGCGCGTCGCCCGCGTCGGCGGTGACGATGGCCGTGAGCCGTCCCTGGCCCGCTTCGCGCTGTGCCAGCTGGGCAAGCAGCAGCGCGTCGCTGGAGGCGGGCGGGGCGGGCAGGGCGTGGCGTTTGCCGGGGATGAGCTTGGGCAGGTCCATGAAAGCGGGGCGCTGGAAACGACAAAAACCCCCGGCCGGCAGGGGCGGGGGGTGAGGGCTGAATTTTACGCCGCCTGCGTTTTGCGTGCATTCGGCCGTTGGCGCTTGTCTGCAAAGCGCTGGTAGCTATCATAAAAGGAGCAAATGGCCCCTTGCGGCTGACTACAATGCGGGCCAGCCCATGCCTGATGTGATGCCCCCCGCCCGTTGCCACGCCTTGCTGCCCTGCGCCGGCACCGGCTCGCGTGCCGGCACGGCGGTGCCCAAGCAATACCAGCCGGTGGCCGGCCGGCCGATGGTGCACCACACGCTGGCCGCGCTGGCGCGCGTGCCGCGCATCGACCAGATCCACGTGGTCGTCGCGCCCGGCGACGATGCGCTGAAGCGCGCCGACGCTGCATATTCGATAGCTGACTGCGGCGGCGCCACGCGCGCTGAAAGCGTCTTCAATGGCCTGACACGCATGCTGGCCGACGGCGCCCGTCCCGACGACTGGGTGCTGGTGCACGACGCCGCGCGCTGCCTGGTCACGCCCGCGCTGATCGACCGGCTGATCGACGCCTGCCTGCCCGACGCCGTTGGTGGCCTTTTGGCGCTGCCGCTGCCGGACACGCTGAAAAGCGAGCGCGCCGGTCGCGTGGCGGCGACCATCGAGCGCGCGGGCAAATGGCTGGCGCAGACGCCGCAGATGTTCCGTGTCGGCGCGTTGCGCGACGCCTACGCGGCCCACGCCGCCGGCGGCTTTGCCGGCATCACCGACGAGGCCAGCGCCATGGAAGCCGCCGGCCACGCGCCCTTGCTGGTGATGGGCAGTGCGCAGAACATCAAGGTGACGTATCCCGAAGACTTTGCGCTGGCCGAGGCCGTTTTGAGGAGCCGAGACGCATGACAGACAAGCACACCGGCATGCCCGCCTTCCGCATCGGCGAAGGGTGGGACGTGCATGCGCTGGTGCCGGGCCGGCCGCTGGTGCTGGGCGGCGTGCACGTTCCGCACACGCACGGGCTGCTGGGCCATTCGGATGCCGACGCGCTGCTGCACGCCATCACCGATGCGCTGCTGGGCGCGGCGGGGCTGGGCGACATTGGCACGCACTTTCCCGACACCGACGACCGCTTTGCCGGGGCCGATTCGCACGCGCTGCTGGTCGAGGCGGCGCGCCGCGTGAAGGCCGCGGGTTGGCGCGTCGGCAACCTGGACAGCACCGTGGTCGCGCAGCGGCCGCGCCTGGCGCCGCACATTGGCGCCATGCGCGCGCGCATTGCCGAAGCTCTGGATGTAGCGCAGGCGCAGGTCAACGTCAAGGCCAAGACAGCCGAGCGCCTGGGGCCGGTGGGGCAGGGCGCGGCGATAGAGGCGCGCGCCGTGGTGCTACTTTATTTGTAGCTGATTGCGCACGTTCGGCAAGCGCTGGGCGGTGGGTTGATAAGCCACCGCGTTCAGCGCCGCTTCTTCAGCAGCAAGCCCGCCGGCTTGTTGGGGTCGGCGGCTTGGCGCAGGCGAACCACCGCCAGCAGTCCGCCGCCGGGGCTGTTTTCCAGCTCCAGCACGCCGCCCATGTTCTGCACCATCTTGGCGACGATGGCCAGGCCCAGCCCGGCGCCGGTGGCCGAGGTGCGCGCGCGGTCGCCGCGGAAGAACGGCCGCGTCAGGCTGGGCAGCAGGCGCGGCGCCACGCCCGGCCCGTGGTCGCGCACGCGCAGCGCCACCCATTGCTCGCGCACGGTGGCGGCCACGTGCACCCGCGCCACGTGGCTGCCTTCGCTCTTGCCGTATCGGCGCGCGTTTTCCAGCAGGTTGGCCAGTACGCGCGATAGCTCCACTTCGTCGCCCATCACTCGCAGCTCGGGCGCGATGTCGATTTGCACCTGCATGTCGTCGCGCGCCGTGAACGGCTGCACCGCCGCCGTCGCAATGTCGGCCAGCGGCAGCACCCGCAGCTCCACGTGGTCGGGCCGTGCGTAGTCGAGGAACTTGTTGATGATGGCGTCCACCTGCTCGATGTCGGCCACCATGTGCTCGCGTGCCTCGGCGTCGGGCACGCTCATTTCGGTTTCGAGCCGCAGGCGGGCCAGCGGCGTGCGCAGGTCGTGCGATATGCCGGCCAGCATCTCGGTGCGGTCGTGCTCTATTTTCGATAGCTGCTCGGCCATGCGGTTGAAGCCGATGTTGACGGCGCGAATCTCGCGCGAGCGCGCCGACTCGTCCAGCCGCCAGCGCTGGAAGTCGCCTTCACGCACGTGCGCGGCGGCAATCGACAGCTGGCGCAGCGGCCGGTTGATGAAGCCCGCCAGCAGCGCCGCGCCGAGCAGCGACAGCGCCGCCAACATGGCCAGCCACAGCAGCCAGGCGCTGCCGCCCAGCAGTGCGCCGATGCGTGAGCGGTCGGTCAGCAGCCAGTACGAATCGCCCTCGATCGAGAAGCCGACCCACAGCCCGGCTTCGCCGTTGACGCGGCGCGCCACCACGGTGCCGGGGCCCAGGCGCGTGACGATCTGGGCGCTCATGCGGCGTTCCAGGTCGGTCTGGTTGAACGGGTCGAACTTGTCGCCGGGCTCGCGGGTGGCGATGCGGACCTTTTCCTCGTCGGCCAGCGTCTTGATGAGCGAGACGCGCGCAATCGCATCGGAATGCACCAGCGCCGCGCGCGACAAATTGACCAGCGACGCGACCTGGCGCGCGTTGTCAAGCACGCGCGGCTCGTATTCGAGCGTGCGGAACAACTGGTACCAGCCGATGGAGCTGCCCAGCAGCAGCGCCAGCAAAATGAAGGTGCGCCAGAACAGGCTGAAGCCGAGCGGGCTGCGGGCCTGCGCCGGCGTGTCAGCGGCGGCGTCGGGCGAGGGCGCCTCGCCGCTCATGGGTGCGGCGCCATGCATTCAGCCGGGGCCGGACGACGCCCGCCGCATGCCGAAGCGGCGGCGCCGCGCGGCCGGTGCGGGCGCGGGCGAGGGCGCGCGGGGCGCATCAGCTGGTGCCGTCCGGTACGAAGACGTAGCCCACGCCCCAAACGGTCTGGATGTAGCGCGGGCTGGCGGCGTCCTGCTCGATCAACTTGCGCAAGCGCGAGACCTGCACGTCCAGACTGCGGTCGAAGGGTTCGAACTCGCGCCCGCGTGCCAGCTGCGCCAGTTTTTCGCGCGACAGCGGCTGCCGCGGATGGCGCACCAGCGCCTTGAGCATGGCGAATTCGCCGGTGGTGAGGTTGACTTCCTCGCCGTTCTTGCGCAGCGTGCGCGCGCCCAGGTCGAAGTGGAACGGCCCGAAGCTGACAGATTCGTTTTCGGCCGAGGGCGCGCCGGGCGCTTCCTGCGGCGGGCGGCGGCGCAGCACGGCGTGAATGCGTGCCAGCAGCTCGCGCGGGTTGAAGGGCTTGCCCAGGTAGTCGTCGGCACCGACTTCCAGTCCGACGATGCGGTCCACGTCTTCGCCCTTGGCCGTCAACATGATGATGGGCGTGCGGTCACCGGCGGCGCGCAGGCGGCGGCACACGGACAGGCCGTCCTCGCCGGGCATCATCAGGTCGAGCACGATCAGGTCGATGGTGTCACGCAGCATGATGCGCGACAGCGCCTTGGCGTCCTCGGCCAGAATGACCTCGAACCCTTCCTGCGCCAGATAGCGGCGCAGCAGGTCGCGGATGCGCGCGTCGTCGTCCACGACGACGATCTTGTCGATGCGGTGGCTTGCCTGGTTCATCAAAACCTTTCTGTCGTATTTGTAACAGACCCATTGTGGGGGCGATGCGCGGTGAATTGCGGGTTAACCCCAGCGACCTTTCACAGTGTTACATCTGTTGCCCCGCGCTCGCCCAAATTGAAGGACTTAAACCCATGATCTTGCGATGGTGCGTGTCGATGAACAAGATGGTTGTACGCCGCGCGACGTGGTGGCTGGGTTGGGGCATGGCGACCGGGCCGGCCTTGGCTTGGGCGCAGGCCAGCGGCGAGTTGCCCGACATGGGGCCAGGCGCGGCACGCAGCGGCGTGTGGCAGGCGGTGCAGGCCGCCGCCCACCAGCGCGACAGCGCGGTGGTGGCTGCCGAACGCCGATTGAGCGTCGAGCAGAGGCAGCAGTTGCGTGAGCAGGTGCGGCGCACGGCGGCTTGGGCCGAAGACCCGCCACCACGCGCCCAGCGCACGCCGCGGCCGCGTGCCCGCTGATGGCGCAGCGTACCCGTTGACCGCGCTGGGTGATCGTGCGGTCTTGTCCCACACGTGGGCGCGACGGGCGTTGCCATAATGTTTTGCCGCGCGTGTGGCGCGCGTTACCGTCTCGCTTTTTCACCATGAAAAAACCTGTTTCCCGCTGGGCTGCGCTTGCCCTGTTCGCGGCCGCCTTCGGTGCCGCTTCCGTTCACGCCCAACCCGCCAACCTGCCTGCCGCCATGACCTTCGCCGTGCCCCAGAACGTGCTGCAACTGTCGGCCACCGGCCAGGTCGAGGTCATGCAGGATCTGCTGACGCTGTCGCTGACCACCGCGCGCGAAGGCGCCGATGCGGCCAACGTGCAGGCCGAGCTGCGCAAAACACTCGACGCCGCGCTGGCCCAGGTCAAGACCACCGCCCAGCCCGGCCAGATGGACGTGCTCACCGGCGATTTCAGCATTCACCCGCGCTACAACCGCGACGGCAAGATCAGCGGCTGGCAGGGCCGGGCCGAACTGGTGCTGGAAGGCCGCGACTTTCCGCGCATCACCCAGGCCGCGGCGCGCGCTGCGGGCATGACCATCGGCAACGTCGCGTTCGGCCTGAGCCGCGAGCAGCGCGCCCGGGTCGAAGGCGAAGCCCAGTCCATCGCCATCGAGCGTTTCAAGGCCAAGGCAGGCGAGATCGCCAAGGCCTTCGGATTTGCGGGCTACAGCCTGCGCGAAGTGGCCATCAGCGGCGACAGCGAGGCGCCCATGCCACGCATGTACGGCATGGCCAAGGCGCAGGCCATGGCGGCCGACGCCCCCGTGCCCGTCGAGCCGGGCAAGACCCTGGTGCAGGTCACTGTGTCGGGCACCGTGCAGGCGCGCTGAGCGCCATGCGCAGGCGCCGTGATGCTGGCCGCGGTCCGGTCGGGCAAGGTGGCTGGGGCGCGTTTCAATTACCATGAACGACATCCGGCGCCGCGTGCCGCCGGCGCGCCGTCAACCACTGGAAGTCCCCATGTCCGAGCCCGTTCTTCACCACGTCAGTTGCCCCGACGCGGCGGGCGGCCACCGGATGGGGTACTGGCAGTGGGGCGACGACGGCGCGCCGCACCTGGTGGTCTGCGTGCATGGCCTGTCGCGCCAGGGGCGTGACTTCGACGTGCTGGCGCGCGCGCTGCTGGCACGGGCGGCGGCGCAGGGCACCGCGCTGCGCGTGGTATGCCCCGACGTGGTGGGCCGCGGCGAAAGCGACTGGCTGGCCGACCCGCTGGGTTACCAGTTTCCTACCTACGTGGCCGACATGCTGGCGATGCTGGGCCGCTTGCAAGGCCAAGCGCGCATCGGCACTTTCGACTGGGTTGGCACCAGCATGGGCGGGCTGATCGGTTTGACGCTGGCCGGCATGCCTGACCTGCCGTTGCCCGCGCCGGTGCGCCGCCTGGTGCTCAACGACGTTGGGCCAGTGATCGAATGGGAAGCGCTGGCGCGCATCGGCCGGTACCTGGGGCAGTTTGGCACGGCGGCCACGGTCGAGGCGGCGGCGGCCCGCATGCGCGAGATTTCCGCCGGCTTCGGTCCGCATACCGACGACGAATGGCTGGCACTGTCGCGACCCATGATGCGCCCCGCGCCAGACGGCGGCTGGCGCATGCATTACGACCCGGCCATCGCCGTGCCCTACGCGCAAGTCACGCAGGCTTCGGCGGCGCAGGGCGAAGCCGCGCTGTGGCACATGTACGACCAGATACAGGCCGACACGCTGTTGCTGCGCGGCGCCGAATCCGACCTGCTGTCGACCGCCACCGCGCAGGCCATGTGCCAGCGTGGTCCCAGGCCGCGGCTGATCGAATTCGCCGGCGTTGGCCATGCGCCCACGCTGGTGGCGACGGCCCAAGCCACGGCGGTGGTCGACTTTCTGCTATCGCCTTTGCCTGCCACCCAGGAGCGCCGGCCGCGATGAAGACGCTGGCCTTGCCCCCCCAGCCGGTGCGCCGATCGGTGCCCGACGTGGTCATCGCCACCGGCGGCGGCTCGGTCGAGCCGGGCGAAATGCGTGCCCGCGCGCGCGCCTTCGCCGAGCCGTTGCTGGCGGGCGAAACCACCTCGTCCGGCGAGAACGTGCTGGCCCACGCCGACGCCACGGCCGACATCCTGGCCGGCATTGGCGGCTCCGACGAAATCCAGGCGGCGGTCTACCTCAGCTACGCCAGCGCGCAGCTGAACCGTCCGGACGAGGTCATCGGCAAGGCGTTCGGCGAGGGCTTCGCCCGCCTGGCCATCGAGGCGTCCAAGCTGGAGCGCGTGCAGCAGCGTTCGCGCGCCAGCCGGCAAGAGTTGTCGGGCGACTCTGAGCAGGCCGGCCAGCAAACCGAATTCGTGCGCAAGATGCTGCTGGCCTTCAGCCGCGACCTGCGCGTGGTGTTGCTGCGCCTGGCCTCGCGCCTGCAGACACTGCGCTGGTGCGCGTCGGCGCGCAAGCCACCGTCGCCGACCCTGCTGCGCGAATCGCACGAGGTGTTCGCGCCGCTGGCCAACCGCCTGGGCATATGGCAGATCAAGTGGGAGCTGGAAGACCTGGTGTTCCGCTTCCAGGAGCCCGACACGTATCGGCTGGTCGCCTCGCTGCTGGATGAGAAACGCGTCGAGCGCGAGCAGACGCTGGAGCTCAGGCGCTCTCAAATAGAGAGCGACTTGCGCGCGCAGGGCATACACGCCAGTGTCAGCGGGCGGCCCAAGCACATCAGCAGCATCGTGCGCAAGATGCGCGGCAAGGGGTTGGACTTTGACCGCGTGTTCGACGTGCGGGCGCTGCGCATTCTGGTGCAGACGGTGGTCGAGTGCTATACCGCGCTGGCCTGGGTGCACCAGAACTTCACCCCGGTGCCGGAAGAGTTCGACGACTACATCGCCCGGCCCAAGCCCAACGGTTACCAATCGCTGCACACCGTGGTGCGCGACGTCGACGGCCGGCCGTGGGAAATCCAGATCCGCACGCAGCAGATGCACGAGCATGCCGAAAACGGCGTGGCGGCGCACTGGGCCTACAAGGAAGCCGGCACCAAGGGCTACGCCGGCGTCAGCGCCGCCAGCGACTACGACGCCAAGATCGCCGTGCTGCGCCAGCTGCTGGCGTGGGAGCGCGACCTGTCGGGCGCCGCGCCGCAGCACGGGCTGTTCGACGACCGCATCTACGTGCTGACGCCCGACGCTGCCATCGTCGAGCTCCCCGCGGGCGCCACCGCGGTCGATTTCGCCTATACCGTGCACACCGAGCTGGGCCACCGCTGCCGCGGCGCGCGCGTCGACGGCGCCATGGTGCCGCTGCACACACCGCTGAAGAACGGCCAGACGGTGGAAGTGATCGCGGCCAAGGACGGTGGCCCCTCGCGCGACTGGTTGAACCCCGACCTGCACTACCTCGCGTCCAACCGCGCCAGGACCAAGGTGCGCGCCTGGTTCAACGCGCAGCACACGCGCGAAACCGTTGCGCGCGGCCGCGACATGGTCGAAAAGCTGTTGCAGCGCGAAGGCCGCACGGCGGTGTCGCTGGAGCACCTGGCGGGGGAGTTGGGCTTCAAGACGCCCGACGCCCTGTTCGAGACCGTGGGCAAGGACGAGCTTTCACTGCGCGCCATCGAAACCGTGCTGCGCCCGCCGGCCCCCGCGCCGGCCGCCGACGAACAGGTGCTGCTGCGCAAGGCCCGCGCCGACAAGGGCGGGCGCGGCGGCGTGCTGGTCGTCGGCCTGGATTCGTTGCTGACACAGCCGGCGCGCTGCTGCAAGCCGGCGCCGCCCGACGACATCGCCGGCTACGTCACGCGCGGGCGCGGCGTCAGTGTGCATCGGCGCGACTGCGCCAGCTTTCGCGAATTGCAGGCGCGCGAGCCCGAACGCGTCATCGACGTCGGCTGGGGCACACCCGCCACCGGCCACGCGCCGGCCTATCCGGTCGACGTGGCGGTGGAGGCGCTGGACCGCCAGGGCCTGCTGCGCGACATCTCCGACGTGTTTGCCCGCGAGAAGATGAACGTGATCGGCGTGCAGACCCAGTCCGTCAAGGGTTGGGCCTGGATGACCTTTACCGTTGAAGTCAGTGACACACAGCGCCTGACCCATGTTCTGGGTCAGGTCAAGGACGTATCCGGCGTGCGAACCGCCAAGCGCCGATGAGCCGGCCACAAACTGCTATACTTCGCAGTTCGAATCGATTTCAGGCGCGTAGCTCAGCTGGTTAGAGCACCACCTTGACATGGTGGGGGTCGTTGGTTCGAGTCCAATCGCGCCTACCAACACTTGCAAGCAACCATGCGGCTTGCAGCAGAAGCGCCCGCTAACACAGTGGGCGTTTTTGTTTTGGTTGCGTCAACATCACGGCAAAGCGGGGCGGCGATCCGGCGATCCGGTGGGCCGGCAGCAGGGTTGGCGCGGGGATTGCGGCTAACCGATCACAGCACTGCGCGCCATCGCCGAAGCCGAGTCAACTCCCCACCGGTCGCGCCACTCGGCGCTCCATTCGGCCAGCGCAGGTGCCAGCGCATCGCCGGTTGCGGGGGACAAGTCCAGCACATGCGCTGCGTCGCGCAAGGCGGTGACGGGGTCGCCCAAGTCGATGGCGAATGCGCCGTTTTGCTTGCTCAGTTTGTGCCCGTCGGCGGCCAGCACCAGGGGGGTGTGCAGGTAGTGCGGCGTGGGCAGGCCCAGCGCGCGCTGCAGGCTCATCTGGCGTGGCGTGTTGTCGGCCAGGTCTTCGCCGCGCACCACGTGGGTGACGCCTTGCGCCGCGTCGTCCACGACCACGGCCAGTTGGTAGGCCCACAGGCCGTCGGCGCGCTGCAGCACGAAGTCGCCTACCTCGCGCTCGACGTGCTGCCGCTGCGGGCCCAAGCGGCGGTCATGCCATGTCAGCCAGCCGGAGGGTGCTTCACTATTGATAGCTGTAAAGTGAGCATCAGCCGGCGCTGGCGCCCCATCAGATGCGAAGCTTCCGGTGTGTAGGCGCCAGGCGCGCGGTGCGCGGCCACGCAGCCCGCCGTGTTCAGGGCGACAGGTGCCGGGGTAAGGCAATTCGGCGCCGCGCTGGCGCGTGACGCCCAGCGTGGCTTGGGCGATCTCGATGTCCTTGCGCGAGCAAGCGCAGGGGTAGGCGTGACCAGCGGCGACAAGCTGGTCGAGGGCTGCCTGGTAGCGGCCGCCGTGGCGCGACTGCCAGGTCGGGGCTTCGTCGGGCGTCAGGCCGCAGGTGGCCAGCTGGCTCAGGATGAAGCGGTCGGCGCCCGGCACGCAACGCGGGGTATCTACGTCCTCGATGCGCACCAGCCAGCGGCCGCCGTGCGCGCGCGCGTCGAGCCAGCTGGCCAGCGCCGCGACCAGCGAGCCGGCATGCAGCGGTCCGGTGGGCGAAGGGGCGAATCGACCGACGTACATCGTGCAAGGCTTGGGCGTTCAGCGCCGCGCCAAAGGTTCAGCGCCGTGGGTGGAGACTGCGGCGCGGTCAGCGGTCGAGCGCGCGCAAGGCCAGCTCCAGCCCCGACACGAAGGCGTCTTCGACGCGGTGGCCTGTGCACCAGTCGCCGCACAGACCGATGCCCGCGGCGGCGTCCCACACGAAGGGCTGGCCCAGCGGCGCCAGCGTTTGCGCCTGGCGCCACAGGTGCGCCTCGGCAAAGGCGGGCGCGGCGCGGATGCCGGTGATTTCGCCAAAGGCCTTGAGCAGCTTGGCGGTAACGCGCGCCGGGTCGTCGCCCTGGTGCTCGCGCGACCAGGCGGCACTGGCCTGTACCGTCCAGCGTTCGATCAGCGCGCGCGCGGGCTTGGACGATTCGCGCGCCAGCCAGGCGACGCGGTGGTGCGTGCTGCGCGCCGCGTTCCATTGGGGGCCCAGCGTGTGCAGTCCGGGCTGCGCGGCGTGCGGAAACGCCATGATCAACGTCCAGCACGGCGCCACGTCCACGGCGGCGAGGCGGTCGGTCAACGGCGTCGAATGCTCTGATTTAAGTAGCAACTGGCGCGCTTGGAATGAGGGTAGCGCCAGCATGACGGCATCGAAACCGGCGTGCGCGCGGTGTTGGCCGCTGGCGTCGGCCACGTACAGCCGCCAGCCAGGCGTGTCTGCGGTGCCGGGCGCGATGCGATCCACGGGCGCGCCCAGGTGCAGCGCACCGGCGGCCTGCAGCGGCTCGGCCCAGCGCAAGGGCAGGCGGTTCATCGACGGTACGGCAACCCAGTGCGCCTCGCGCGCCGCCAGCGCGGCCTCGACCACGCGGCCGTGCTCGTCCAGCACGCGCACGGCATTGGCGCTCCAGGGGCGCACCACGTCGACGGCGGTGGCCTGCAGGACTTGCGTGAAGCGCGCATCGCGCACCGTGAAGTACTGCGCGCCGGTGTCAAAGGTGCCAAAAGGCGTGTCTTGCGTGGCCAGCCGGCCGCCCGGCGTGGGGGCGGCGTCGAACACCTGCACGTCGCAGCCCGCGCGTTGCAGGGTGCGCGCGCAGGCCAGGCCGGCAATGCCGGCGCCGACAACGGCCATGCGGCGGGAAAGGGGCGGGCGCGTGCGGTGGCGATTCATGCGGCAACTCTACACGCTCGGGTGCTGCTCCAACAGGGCGCGGCGGGTGATGGGGCGCTCCAGCCGATCCAGCCACCAGGCCAACGCCTTGCCCGGCGCGGTGTCGGCGCGCCAGGCGTAACTGAGCGAAGCGATGCGCGTGCTGCGCTCGACGCGGCGCGCCACCAGCTTGCCCGAGGCCAGCCAGGGCCGCGCCATGGGTTCGGGCAGAAAGCCCGCCCCCAGACCGCGCAGGTGGGCGTCGAGTTTGGCCTTCAGGCTGGACACGGTAAGCGTTTCCTGCCCGGCCAGCAAGCCGAAGGATTGCGTGGCGCCCTGCTGCACCGAATCGGCCACCACGATGCCCCGATGCCGCAGCAGCTCGGCGTCGCGCAGCGGCTCGGGCGCGCGCGCCAGCGGGTGCGTGGGCGCCACGGCGTAGACGAAGCGCACCTGCCCCAACGGCTTGGCGCGCAGGTTGGCGGCGCTGGACGGCTCCAGGATCGCGCCCAGCGCCAGGTCGGCCTTGCCCGATGTGAGCGCCCCCACGGTGCCGCTCAACACTTCCTCGCGCAGGCGCAGGCGCGTCGGGGGGTCTTGCGCGACGAAGTCGCAGCACAGATCCATCAGCGCGGCGTGCGATATCAGTCCGTCGGCGGCAATGGTCAGCTCGGGCTCCCACCCCGTGGCCACGCGCTTGACCCGCTGCACCACGGCATCCACCTCTTGCTGCAGGCGCGCGGCCTGTGCCAGCAGCTCGGCGCCGGCGGCGGTGGGGCGCGCCTGGCGCGAACTGCGGTCGAACAGCAGCACGTCCAGCGCGTCCTCGATCTGGCGCACGCGGTAGGTCAATGCGCTGGGCACCAGGCCCAGCGCGCGCGCCGCCCCGGCAAAACTGCCGGCGTCGGCGATGGCCGCCAGGATGCGGAAGGCGTCGGGCGTCAGGACGTCGGCCGGGTTACTCATGCGTTCATTCCAATTTTTTGAATGATGCCATCAAAACCATGCGGTTTCAAACGCCGCTTGTCGGCCTAAAGTACGGTTGATTCAAGGAACCATCGCATGATCAGGATTCGCAAATCAAACGACCGCGGCTACGCCGACCACGGCTGGCTGAAGTCGTTTCACAGCTTCTCGTTCGCCCACTACCACGACCCCGCCCACATGGGCTGGGGCAATCTGCGCGTCATCAATGAAGACCGCATTGCGCCCGGCACCGGCTTTGGCACGCACGGCCACCGCGACATGGAAATCATCAGCTACGTGCTGGCCGGCAATCTGGCCCACCAGGACAGCATGGGCAACGTCAAGGGCATTCCGCCCGGCGACGTGCAGCGCATGAGCGCGGGAAGCGGCGTGACGCACAGCGAGTTCAACCACGCCGAAGGCCAGCCGACGCATTTTCTGCAGATCTGGATCGAGCCCAATGTGACGGGCCTGGCGCCCAGCTACGAGCAGAAGACCGTGCCAGCGGCCGAAAAACGCGGCCGCTTGCGTCTGGTGGCGGCCGGCCAGCCAGACGCCGGCGCGGTGAAGATACACGCCGACGCCGCGCTGTACGCGGGCTTGTTCGACGGCGCCGAAGCCGCCACGCTGAAGCTTGACCCGGCGCGCAAGGCCTATGTGCATCTGGTGCGCGGCGAACTCGGTGTCAACGGCCTGCTGTTGAGCGGCGGCGATGCGGCGCTGATCGAGGCCGAAGACACGCTTCGCCTGGCTGGCGGCAAGGACGCCGAAGTGCTGGTGTTCGATCTGGCGGCCTGAGCAGGCGCGCGCCAACCCCCGCCCGTGCGCCCCCGGCGGGCTTTTCATTTTTACAACTCCATCCGAAAGAAAAATCATGAATGCATTGCAAAACCCCCTCGCGCTGTTGGGCCGCCTGTTGTTGGCCTATGTCTTCATCCCGGCTGGCATCGGCAAGCTGGGCGCTGGCTTTGCCGGCACCGTGGGCTACATCGCGTCCAAGGGCTTGCCCATGCCCGAAGTGCTGGCGGTCGCCGCGATCGTGGTCGAAATCGGCGCCGGCATCGCGTTGCTGATCGGCTGGCAAACCCGCTGGGCCGCGCTGGCGCTGGCCCTGTTCACGCTGATGGCGGCACTGTTCTTCCACAACTTCTGGGGCGTGCCGGCCGACCAGGTCATGACGCAAAAACTCATGTTCACCAAGAACCTGGGCATCGCCGGCGGGCTGCTGGCCATCGCCGCGCTGGGCGGTGGCGCGTTGGGCCTGGACGGGCGCCGGCGCGGCTGAGCCACGGCGCCGCAGCACTGTGCGTCCCGGACCGCGGTGCTGAACGATTTTGGGTGCCAGCGCTTGCCTGACAGGCGCAGGCAGCTATCGTATTTGTAGCAAATAGCACATGACCCTGCGCCCGACACATCCCCGGCATGACCGGGGATGTGTCGTTGGGGGCGCAGCTGCAGCGCCGCGCATGTCCAGCATGTGCCGCAGCGGGTGCGACGCGGCGCCAGCGGCTCGCCCCGTGGGTGAAAGGGGGTATATTTCTTTGGCTGTCCTGCCGCAGCGCCATCCTGGCGGGCCGTCTTCGCCGCCACGGGCCAAGCCATCGTCTTTGCCGCCAAAACGGGAATCCATGACCGCTTTCACGGCCTGCTCTGGATTCCTGCTTTGACGGGAATGACGGTTCTTCAAATTACTGGATGGCGAAGCACCGATTTCTGTTGTCCCCATGTTCGTCCACCTTCGCCTGCATACCGAATTCTCCGTCGTCGATGGCGCCACGCGGGTGGACGACATGGTGGCTGCGGCCGCGCGCGACCGGCAGCCCGCGCTGGCCATCACCGACCTGAACAACCTGTTCGGCGCCATCAAGTTCTACAAGGCCGCGCGCGGCGCCGGCGTCAAGCCCGTCATCGGTGCCGAGGTGTTGCTGGAAGGGCGTGATCCCGACAATGACCCGCCTTCGCGCGTATTGCTGCTGGCCACCGGCAAGCCAGGCTACCTGAACTTGTCTGAACTGCTGGCGCGCGCCTGGACGCAGGGCGTGGTCAAGGCGCAGGCCGTGGTGCGCTGGGCGTGGCTGGCCGAATTGTCCGAGGGGTTGGTATTGCTGTCGGGCGCGCAGGCCGGTCCGCTGGGGCCGGCGCTGCTGCAGGGCCATCTGCAGCAGGCCAGCGACGTGGCGCTGCAGCTGGCCGAGCTGTTTCCGCACCGCTTCTATCTGGAACTGCAACGCGCCGGCCGCCCCGACGACGAAGTACACGTGGCCGCCGCCGTGCAACTGGCCGCGCGCCTGAACCTGCCCGTGGTGGCCACGCACCCGGTGCAGTTCGCCACGCGCGACGACTATGAGGCGCACGAGGCGCGCGTGTGCATCGCCGAAGGCGAGATTCTGGGCAACCCACGGCGCGTGCGCCGCTTCACGCCCGAGCAGTACTTCAAGTCCAGCGCCGAGATGCAGGCGCTGTTTGCCGACGTGCCCTCGGCGCTGGCCAACGCGGTGGAGATCGCGCGGCGCTGCAACCTCACGCTGGTGCTGGGCAAGCCGCAGCTGCCCGACTTTCCGGTGCCCGCGGGGCACACCATCGACACGTATTTCCGCCAGGCGTCGCTGGACGGGCTGGAAGAGCGCCTGGCGCACCTGTTTCCTGACGCGGCGGTGCGCGATGCGCGCCGGCCCGAATACCTGGAGCGGCTGGAGTTCGAGATCGCCACCATCCTGAAGATGGGCTTTCCCGGCTACTTCCTGATCGTGGGCGACTTCATCAACTGGGCCAAGGCCAATGGCTGTCCGGTGGGGCCGGGGCGCGGCTCGGGCGCGGGCTCATTGGTGGCTTACGCGCTGAAGATCACCGACCTGGACCCGCTCGAATACAAGCTGCTGTTCGAGCGCTTTCTGAACCCCGAGCGCGTGTCGATGCCCGACTTCGACATCGACTTCTGCCAGGCCAACCGCGACCGCGTCATCGACTACGTGAAGGACAAGTACGGCAAGAACGCCGTCAGCCAGATCGCCACCTTTGGCACCATGGCCGCGCGCGCCGCCATCCGCGACGTGGGGCGCGTGCTGGACATGAGCTACATGTTCTGCGACGGCATCAGCAAGCTCATCCCCAACAAGCCGGGCCAGCACATCACCATCGACGGCGCGATGAAGGTCGAGCCGCAACTGGCCGAGCGCTACGCCAAGGAAGACGAGGTCAAGACGCTGATCGAGCTGGCCAAGAAGCTCGAAGGCATGACGCGCAACGTCGGCATGCACGCCGGTGGCGTGCTGATCGCGCCCGGCAAGCTGACCGACTTCTGCCCGCTGTACCAGCAGCCCGGAAGCGACTCGGCCGTCAGCCAGTACGACAAGGACGACGTCGAGGCGGTGGGCCTGGTCAAGTTCGACTTTCTGGGGCTGGCCACGCTGACCATCCTGGAAATCGCCAAGGAATTGATCGTGCGCCGCCACCCGGGGCAGGCGGACTTTGCCTTCGAGAACATTCCGCTCGGCGACGCCAAGACCTACAAGCTGTTCCAGGACGGCCGCACCGAAGCCGTGTTCCAGTTTGAAAGCCGCGGCATGCAGGGCATGCTGCGCGACGCGCGGCCGACCCGGCTCGAAGACCTGATCGCTCTCAACGCGCTGTACCGCCCTGGCCCGATGGACCTGATTCCCAGCTTCGTCGCGCGCAAGCACGGGCGCGAGCCGGTCGAATACCCGCACCCGCTGGTGGCCGACATGCTGAGCGAGACCTACGGCATCATGGTCTACCAGGAGCAGGTGATGCAGACCGCGCAGATCCTGGGCGGCTACAGCCTGGGGGGCGCAGACCTGCTGCGCCGCGCCATGGGCAAGAAAAAGCCCGAGGAGATGGCGCAGCACCGCCAGATCTTCCGCGAGGGTGCGGCCAAGAACGGCATCAGTCACGGCAAAGCCGACGAGATCTTCGACCTGATGGAGAAGTTTGCCGGCTACGGCTTCAACAAGTCGCACGCCGCCGCCTATTCGCTGCTGGCCTATCACACGGCCTGGCTGAAGGTGCACTACACGGCCGAGTTCTTCTGCGCCAACATGACGGTGGAGATGGACAACACCGACAAGCTGAAGGTGTTGCATCAGGACGCGCTGCGCGAAGGCATGACCTTCGAGCCGCCCGACGTCAACCGCGGCGGCTACCGCTTCGAGCCCGTCAGCGACACGCTGATCCGCTACGGCCTGGGCGCCATCAAGGGCACGGGGCAGCAGGCCATCGAAGCCATCGTCGCCGCGCGCGAAGGCCGCGGCGGCGGGGCGGCGGGCGATGAGCGCGGGCCGTTCACCAGCCTGTTCGACTTTTGCCGCCGCATCGACCGCACGCGCGTGAACAAGCGCACCGTCGAGGCGCTGATCCGCGCTGGCGCGTTCGATGCGCTGCACATGAACCGCGCGGCGCTGGCCGCTGCGCTGGACCTGGCCTTCGATTACGCCGCGGCCAACGAAGCCAACGCCAACCAGGGCGGCCTGTTCGACCTGATGGACGACGGCCATGGCTCCAGCGCGCAGGAGCCGGCGCTGCCCAACGTCATTCCGTGGGGCGTCAAGGAGCGCCTGTCGCTTGAAAATACGGCCATCGGCTTTTACCTGTCGGGCCATTTGTTTGACGAAGTCGAGCGCGAGGTGCGCCAGTTCGTCAAGCGCCGCATCGACGACCTGGTCGACAGCCGCGAGCCGCAACTGCTGGCCGGCATCGTGGGCGACTTCCGTGTCATCAACGGCCAGCGCGGGCGGCTGGCGCTGTTCAAGCTGGACGACAAGTCGGCCAGCATTGACGCGCGTGCCGAAGAAGGCCTGATCCAGCAGCACCGCAACCTGCTGAAGGACGACGAATTCATCGTCGTCATGGCCAAGGCGATGCCCGACCGCTTTTCGGGCGGCATGCAGCTCAACATCACGCAGATCTGGGACTTGCCCACCGCACGCTGCCGCTTCGGCAAGTTCCTGCGCGTGGCGGTGAACGGCCCGTCGCCCGACGTGCGCCGCCTGCTGACCGAATACCCGCCGCAGGTCGAACACACCGAGCACGGCGACCTGCTGCGCGGCCTGCCGGTGCGCCTGCTGGTCGAGCGGCGGGCAGAAAAAGGCGGCGTGATGGCGCAGGTGCAGTTGGGCGACGATGCCCGGTTCTTCCCCAGCGATGCGGCCCTGGCCAGCTGGATGGCGCAGGCCGACGAAGGGCGCGCGGCCATCGTCTACGAATGAGGGCGGCGCGCCGGCATTGGATGCCCGTTGGCGCTCGAATGTTTAGGGCGTGTCATCCAATCAATGCCCCCCGCGCCGGGCCTGCCAGGCTGTAGCGCAAGCGCGGCTCACCGCCAAGGTAGGCACCTTAGCAAGAGCCGCAACGCCGCGATACGGCCTGGCAGGCCCGGCCCGAAGGGTGAGGCTTTGCCGGGCCGCACTCGGCGTTGCAAATCCTCGCGGGGTACCTACCCCGCTTGCGGTTTGTGCCTTGATCGCAGCCCGGAAAAGCCTCATGCGGGGGACATTGATTGGATGACACGCCCTAGAAGCCGTTCGCACTGAGCCATTCGACTTCGCTCATGACAGACTTGTCGAAGTGCATGCGCTGTCTGCGGCTTCGACAGGCTCAGCCCGAACGGTTCTTATCGTTTTGAACGCGCTTTGGTATGAATCAAACAGGGCGCTTGCGCAGTCTGCAATTGCGCAGGCAGCTATTCAAACCATAGCAATCGGCCGCTGCCCGAGCGCGGCCGGCCGGCGCCCCGTCAGCCTCGCAGCCGGAAGGTGATCAGCATCGGGTTCCAGTAGCGGCCGTTGTCCGACGGCAGCTTCTCGGTGCGGTCGAGCGCGCGCAGCACGGCGTCGTCCCAGCTCTTGACGCCGCTGGACTTGGTGATGCGGTGGCTGATGATCTGCCCGGTGGGGCCGGTGCGCACTTCGACTTCAGCCACCGGGTTGCCCGGCACGTCTTCGGTGAACACGATGTTGGGGCGCACCGCCGCGCGGATGCGTCCGGCGTAGTTGGCCGATGGGCCGGCTTCGCGTTCGGCACCGCCGTCCGCGCCACCCGCGGCCTTGCCCTTGCCCGCGGCGCTGCCGCCTTCCGTGTCGCCGGTGCCTGCCAGTTTGGACAGGCGCGCCAGTTCGGCCTTGCGGCGCGCATCGGACTCGCGGGCGTCGGCCGCGCTGCGGGCCTTGGCTTCTGCGGCGGCCTTGGCCTTGGCGTCGGCGGTGGCCTTGGCGCGGGCATCGGCTTCGGCCTTGCGCTCGGCCTCGGCCAGGGCGCGTTTTTCAGCCTCGGCCTTCTTCCTGGCTTCGGCGGCGGCCAGCTTGCGCTGCTCGGCTTCTTCCGCCTTCTTCTTCTCGGCCAGCTTGCGTTGCTCTTCGGCCTTGCGCTGCTTTTCCTCGGCGGCTTTCTTCTGCGCCAGTTCGCGCCGCTCCTGCTCGGCCTCGCGCTTTTTCTCCAGTTCGGCTTCGCGCTTCTTTTCCAGTTCGGCCTCGCGGCGCTCCTGTTCGCGGCGGCGTTCCTGCTGGCGCTTGGCGACGGCGGCCTTGCGGGCTTCTTCCTGCTTTTTCTTCTGCGCCAGCGCGATCTCGGCGTCGCGTTCCTCATCCACCTGCGGCTTGGGCGGCGGCGGGGGCGGCACGACCTTGGCCACGGGTTCGGGCTTGGGCGCCGGTTGTGGCTTGGGGGGCGGCGGTGGCTTGCGTTCGACGGCTGGTGCGGGCGGCGGTGGCGGAGGCGGTGGCGCGGCCTTGGGCGCGGCGCGCTGCACCGAGGGCGACCACAACTCGGCTTCGACCGCTTCGTCGTGCGCCTCGCGCTGCCAATTGAGGCCCCAGGTCAGCGCCAGGATCAGCAACAGATGCGCCAGCAGCGCCAGCGCCACGGCGCGCCCCACGCCACCGGCTGGCGGTGGCGCGAATTCGTTGCGTTCGATGGCGACAGCGTTCATGCCGGGCGAATGGGCCTCAACGGACGGCCAGGCCGACGCGGCCGACGCCCGCCTGGCGCAGCCGGGTGGTGACGTCGATCACCTTCTGGTAGGCGATGTCCTTGTCGGCCGCCACCATCACGGCCAGGTCGGGGTTGGACTTGGCGGCGTCGCCAATGGCGGCAAAGATGTCGCCTTCGCTGCGCCCCTTCAGGTCGGGGCCGTTCTTGCCGCCATCGGCGCTCACGGCGCCGGCGGCGTCGATCATCACCGTCACCGGCTGGTCGGGCGCCTTGCTCGACTGACCGGCGCGCGGGATGTTGATGGCGCCCGGCGTGATGACGGTAGCCGTCACCATGAAGATGATCAGCAGCACCAGCATCACGTCGATGAAGGGCACCATGTTGATTTCGTTCATGGCGCGCCGGCCGCGGCCACGGGATGAGACGTTGGGCATGGCGTCAGTACCCGGTGGGGGTGGCGGAGTGCGGCGTGGTGGCCTGCACGCCCAGGTTGCGCTGCAGGATGTTGGAGAACTCCTCGATGAAGGTCTCCTGCTGGATCGCGATGCGGTCGATGTCGCGCGCGAAGCGGTTGTAGGCCACCACGGCCGGAATGGCGGCGAACAGGCCCAGCGCGGTGGCGACCAGCGCTTCGGCGATGCCGGGGGCCACGGTGGCCAGCGTCACCTGCTGCAGCGCGCCCAGGCCGATGAAGGCGTGCATGATGCCCCACACGGTGCCGAACAGGCCCACGTAAGGGCTGACCGAGCCCACCGACGCCAGGAACGACAGGTTGACCTCGGCCGCGTCCATCTCGCGCTGAAAGCTGGCCCGCATCGCGCGCCGCGCGCCGTCCAGCAGCGTGCCCGGGTCGGCGATGCGGCGCTCGCGCAGCTTTTGATATTCGCGCATGCCGCTGGCGAAGATGCGTTCCATGGGCCCGCCGTGGCGCGCGTTCTGCGCCGCGGTGGCGTACAGGTCGTTCAGGCTGGTGCCGGACCAGAAGTCGCGCTCGAATTCCTCGTTGTGCGCCTGGATGCCCTTGATCGCCCGCAGCTTGCGAAAGATGGCCGCCCAGCTGGCAATGGAGCCGGCCAGCAGGATCAGCATGACGATCTGGACCACGAAGCTGGCGTGCAGCACCAGCTGGATGATGGACATGTCCTGGTTCATGGATTCAACTTTTCTAGGATGGCGGCGGGCATGCGCGCCGGTTTCATGGCGGTGGCGTCCACCCAGCCGGCGCGCACGCGGCCGTCGCACAGCAGCGTGCGATCGGCCCCTTTCAGAAAGGCCTGCTGCAGGATCGAGATGCCCGCACGACCGCAGGATTCGAGCCGCGCGGTGACGATAAGTTCATCGTCCAGCCGCGCCGGGCGCAGGTATTTGACGGCCGATTCGGTGACGACGAACATGCCACCCGTCTGCTCGCGCAGCGCGCGCTGGTCTAGCCCCAAGCTGCGCAGCCATTCGGTGCGCGCGCGCTCGAAGAACTTCAGGTAGTTGGCGTAGAACACGATGCCGCCGGCATCGGTGTCTTCCCAGTAGATGCGGATCGGGAATTCGAACGCCATCCGCCCGGCCGGTTACGCCAACACCTCGCGCAGGCGGCCGACGGCCGTCTGCAACTGGGGCATCGAGTTGGCGGTCGAAAAGCGGATGTAGCGCGCCGTGTCGGCATGGCCGAAGTCGCGCCCCGGCGTCACCGCCAGGTGCGCGCGTTTCATCAGCTCGAACGCGAAATCCCAACTGCCCGCAGTCTGCATGCCGCTATTGTATTCGGAGCGGGCGGCGCCGTGCGGGCCAAACAGTTTGTCACAGCCAGCGCTGCAGTCGGCCCAGGCGTAGAAGGCGCCGTCGGGCGTGACGGGCACCGTGAGGCCCAGCGCATTCAGCTGCGGCACGAACCAGTCGCGCCGCGCCTTGAACTCTTGGCGCCGGCGTTCGTATTCGGCCAGGCTGTCCGGCTCGAAGCAGGCCAGCGCCGCGTATTGCGAGATAGTGCTGGGGCAGATGAACAGGTGCTGCGCGATCTGCTCGACCACCTCGACGATGCTGTCGGGCACCACCAGCCAGCCCAGGCGCCAGCCGGTCATGTTGAAGTATTTGCTGAAGCTGTTGATGCTGATGATCTGGTCCGACAGGCCCAGTGCGCTGTGGCTGTAGGTGTCTTCGTAGGAGAGGCCCAGGTAGATCTCGTCCAGCAGCGTGATGCCGCCGCGTTCGGCCACCACGTCGTGGATGCGCCGCAACTCGTCGGGGTGGATCGAGGTGCCGGTGGGGTTGGAGGGCGAGGCCAGCAGCACGCCGCGCGTGTGCGCGCCCCAGGCGTCGTGCACCTTGCCCGCGCTCAGCTGAAAGCGCTCGGCGGCGGTGGACGGAATCAGCACCGCGCGGCCTTCGGCGGCGCTGACGAACTGGCGGTTGCACGGGTAGCTGGGGTCGGGCATCAGCACCTCGTCGCCCGCGTCGACCAGCGCCAGGCAAGCCAGCTGCAGCGCGGCCGACGCGCCGGCGGTGACCACGATGCGCCGCGCGGGCACGTCCAGCCCGAAGCGCTGGCGGTACCAGTCGCTGATGCGCTCGCGCAGCGCGGGCAGGCCGGTGGCCTGGGTGTACTGCGTGCGACCGTCGCGAATGGCTTTTTCGGCCGCTTCCTGTACCAGCGGCGGCGCGGTGAAGTCGGGCTCGCCGATGTTCAGGTAGATCATCGGCTTGTCGCTGCCAGCGGCTTCGCGCGCAATGGCGGCCGCCGACTTGGCCATTTCCATGACGTAGAACGGCTCGATGCGCTGGGCGCGTGCGGAGAGTCTCATGGCGTCAGGGTACTCCTGATTCAATAGCTGCGGGCGCAGATGGGGCAAGCGCCAGCGGCATGAAAGGCTTGAAGTTTTGCGGGCAGGCCGCTGCCGCGCCGCCCGTGGTAGCGGCCAGCGGCGTCAGGCCTTGGCCTGGCGCAGCTTGGCGCGGTCGGCCTCGACTTCGTGCGGCCGCAGCTTCGGGGCCAGGCCGTTGAGTACGGCGTTGACGTACTTGTGGCCGTCGGTGCCGCCAAAGTCCTTGGCCAGCTCGATGCATTCGTTGAGCACCACGCGCCAGGGCACGTCGGGGCATTTCAAAAATTCATACGCGCCGATCCACATGCAGCCGTGCTCGATGGGCGAGATCTGGCCCAGGTCGCGGTCGAGCAGCGGCACGATCAGCGCGTCCAGGTCGTCCTTCAGGTCGATGCAGCCGTGCAGCAGGGCGTCGAAATGCACCGCGTCGGCCTTGGCGAAGCCCTGCAGCTCGCGCGTGAACGGGTCGATGGCGGCCACGTCGCTGGCGCCGACGAAGTGCTGGTACAGGCCTTGCAGCGCGAATTCGCGCGCGCGCGAACGCGGCGACTGGGTGGACGACTTGCGCGTGCCGGCGCTGCCCGGCGCGGCCTTCTTTGCCGTGCTCATGCCAGGCTCGCTTTCAGCAGCGCCATCTCCACCGCCACGCGCGCGGCGTCGCGGCCTTTGTCGACCTGGCGCGCCAGCGCCTGCGGCATGTCTTCGGTGATGAGGATGGCGTTGGCAATGGGGATGCCGCTGTCCAGCGCCACGCGCGTGACGCCGGCGCCGGATTCGTTGGCGACCAGCTCGAAGTGGTAGGTTTCGCCGCGGATGATGCAGCCCAGCGCCACCAGCGCGTCGACATCGCCACGGCGCGCCAGCCATTGCAGGGCCGACGGCACTTCCAGCGCGCCGGGCACGGTGAGGTGGGTAATGTTTTCAGGGCGCACGCCCAGCGCCGTCAACTCGGCCAGGCAGGCCGTGTGCAGCGCGTTCGTGATGCCTTCGTTGAAGCGCGCCTGCACGATGCCGACGCGCAGCCGGCTGCCATCGAGCGTGGGGGTTTGTCCTTTGTCGGCGTCGAGCATCGGGTGAATTTCCAGGAAAGGGATGGTGGTTGCGGGTGACGGCTTCAGGCGCGCGGCTCGGCGGGCGACAGGTAGCCGGTCACCTCCAGCCCGTAGCCGCCGGCCATGCTGGGCAGGCGGCGCGGCGTGCCCAGCAGCTGCATGCGGTGCACGCCGCAGTCGCGCAGGATCTGCGCGCCCACGCCATAGCTGCGCAGGTCCATGCGGCCCCGTTCGGGCGCGTGCGACACGCGCGCGACGCCGGTGAACTGCGCCAGCAGCTGGTCGGCGTTTTCACCGCAGTTGAGGAACACGGCCACGCCGCGCCCTTCCTGCTGCAGGCGGCGCAGCGCGGCGTCCACGCTCCACGAATGCATGCCGCGGTCGACTTCCAGCGCGTCCAGCAGCGACAGCGGCTCGTGCACGCGCACGGGCACCACGTCCTGCGGCTGCCATTGGCCCACCACCAGCGCCAGGTGCAGTTCGCCGCTGGGCTGGTCGCGGTAGGCGTGCGCCACGAATTCGCCGTGCACGGTGCGCAGCGGGCGCGAGGCGATCTTGCCGATCAGCGATTCGGTGCGGCTGCGGTGTTCGATCAAATCGGCGATGGTGCCGATCTTCAGCCCGTGCTGCGCGGCGAACTGCTGCAGGTCGGGCAGGCGCGCCATGGTGCCGTCGTCTTTCATGATCTCGCAGATCACGGCAGAGGGCGAGCAGCCGGCCATGGCGGCCAGGTCGCACCCGGCTTCGGTATGGCCGGCGCGCATCAGCACGCCGCCGTCGACCGCCTGCAGCGGGAAGATGTGGCCCGGCTGCACCAGGTCTTCGGCGCAGGCGTGGGGTGCCACGGCGGCCTGCACGGTGCGGGCGCGGTCGGCAGCGCTGATGCCGGTGGTCACGCCTTCGGCGGCCTCGATGCTGACGGTGAAGGCGGTGCCCATCTTGGTGCCGTTGCGCGCCACCATGGGCGGCAGGCGCAGGCGCTCGCAGCGCTCGCGCGTCAGCGTCAGGCAGATCAGCCCGCGGCCGAAGCGCGCCATGAAGTTGATGGCCTCGGGCGTGACGTGGTCGGCGGCCAGGATCAGGTCGCCTTCGTTCTCGCGGTCTTCCTCGTCGACCAGGATGACCATGCGGCCGGCGCGCAGCTCGGCCACGATTTCTTCGACCGGCGAAATCGCGCAGGAAGCGGGAGCGTTGGGGGTGGGCAGGGCGTTCATCACAGTGCTGGGCGCCGCGAAGGCGCCGCCGTGCGCCAAGGGGCGCACCTGTAAAGAACGGCGCCGCGCGGGGGCCGCGTCGGCAAAAGCGGGATTATCCCCGCTTTGCGGCGCCCGCCGCTGCCGGCCGGGTTGTCGGCGGTGGTGGGCGGCTTGCGTGTTGATTTTATTTTGATAGCTAGCTGCGCTTGTCTGTCAAGCGCAAACGGCCGATTTGACTTGCAAAACCACGCGACCGCGCCGCCCGCCGCGCCGCCGCATAATCGGCCCGCCCATGACGCTCGAACACCCCGTCGTTTCATCGCTGCTGCCGGTGGTGCTGCTGATCGGCATCGGCTTTGCCGCTGGGCGGCTCAAGCTGATTCGCGGCGAGGGCGTGCGCGATCTGTCCAACCTGGTGTTCCTGGTGCTGGTGCAGGCGCTGCTGTTTCGCACCATGGCGACCGCGCACCTGGAGCGGCTGGATTTGCGGTCGGTGGCGCTGTACTACCTGGTCGCTGGGGCGATGTTCTTCGCCCTGCTGCTGGTGCAGGGCCTGCGCAGCCGCTCGGCCGTCATCGCGCTGGCGGCCATCTTCAGCAACACGCTGATGATTGGCGTGCCGCTGGTGCAACTGGCCTATGGCGAAGCCGCGCTGGTCCACCTGTTCACGCTCATTTCGATGCACGCGCTGGTGCTGCTGACGCTGGCGACCATCGTGCTCGAATTGCTGGTGGCGCGCGAGCAGGTCGCCAGCGGCGCCGCGCCCGCTCGGCACATCGCCGTCACCGTGGCGCAAGCCGTGAAGAACGCCGTGCTGCACCCGGTGCCGCTGCCGATCATCGCGGGTTTTCTGTATTCGCTGACCGGCTGGGGCCTGGCGCCGGTGGTGGAGCGGCCGTTGAAGCTGCTGGGCGATGCCTTCGGCCCGGTGGCGCTGGTGCTGGTCGGCGTGACGCTGGCGCAGACGGCGATCGGGCGGCAACTGAAGGGCGCGTTGGTGATCTCGTTCTTGAAGACGGTGATCCACCCGCTGCTGATGTGGGCGGCGGCGTGGGCGCTGGGTCTGTCGGGGTTGCCCATGAAGGTGATGGTCGCCGCCGCCGCGCTGCCGGTGGGGGCCAACGTGTTTTTGTTTTCGCAGCGGTACAAGAAGGCGGAAGACCTGGTGACGGCGAGCGTGGCGGTGTCTACGGTGATGGCGGTGGGGACGATTTCGGTGGTGATGGCGGTGTTGCGGTAGGTGGGGTTTGGGTTGGATGCGCTGTTGGCCGGGAGTTCGCCCCGGCGGGCGACCTACTTTCTTTTGCTCCGCCAAAAGAAAGTAGGCAAAGTTCGCGCAGCGGGGTTCGCTCACTTCGCGCAGCGAAGTTACGCGAACACAAAAGCGGCCCCACTGGCCGTGTCCCTTCGCTTCGCTGCGGGCAACCTGCGATGCTCGGGCGCGGGGCGGCGCTGCGGAACTCGCTTCGCGCTTCGCGCTGCGCTCAAACATCCGCAGCGAGTCAGAGCACGAAGCGCGCATGCTTCGCTGCGCGCCCGCCCCACGCCCTGCGCTTCTCGGCACGGCCAGAGGGGAGTTGAAATCCGCACGGGCCATCGCTGCGCTCGGCCCGTTCACCTCAAGAAATCTTTTGCGCCTTTTGCGTTCAAGAATTCCGCATTCAACCAGCCTCCAGCGCCCGCCCGACAAGCGCAAGCAGCTATCATTTTTAAGGCGACAAGCGCTCTCGAATCCAGCCGTCGCCCTCGCGCCGATACTGCAGCCGGTCATGCAACCGGCTCTTGCGACCCTGCCAGAACTCCCACCGATCCGGCTTCAGCCGATAGCCGCCCCAGTGCGGCGGGCGTGGCGGGTTCAGCAGGAATCTGGCACCGTACTTGGCCGCTTCGGCCACCAGCCAGGCGCGGCCGGGGATGACCTGGCTTTGCGGGCTGGCCCAGGCGCCGATGCGGCTGTCGAGCGGGCGGCTGGCAAAGTATTCGTCGCTTTCGGCGTCGCTCACCTTGTCGACCAGCCCTTCGATCCGCACCACGCGCTCCAGTTCTACCCAGTGGAACTGCAGCGCCGCGTAGGGGTTGCCGGCCAGCTCCAGCCCCTTGCGGCCCTGGTAGTTGGTGTACCAGACGATGCCGCGCTCGTCGAAGTCCTTGACCAGCACGATGCGCGTGCTGGGCCGCAGGTCGCTGGCCACGGTGGCCAGGGTCATGGCATTGGGCTCGGGCACTTCGCTTTGGCGCGCCTCGTCGAACCATTGGGCGAACTGCTGTATGGGGTCGGCGTGGCTGGCATCTTCGGACAGTTCGGCGCGCTCGTAGCTTTTGCGCAGGTGGGCGATGTCTTGGGTCATGGTGCGGGTTTGAAGATCAGGCGTCGGGGTCGCCGGCCAGCGCCAGCAGCGCGCCCAGGCGCCGGTCGTGGATGCCGTGCGCGCGCAGCGTTTGCAGGGTCTGGCGCGCATAGTCCAGCGTGCTGCCGTAGCGGCCGCTGGCGTGGCGAAAGATGTGGCGGTATTGCTCGGGCGCCAGCTCGCCGGTGAAGGCGGGGCTGCGGCGCGACAGGGTAAAGGCCAACGCCTCGACGCGCCCGTGCGGCGTGGCGCAGGGCAGCCAGCGCGGGTCGTACACGCCGCTGGGCATTTCGCGCGCCCAAAGGGTGCCCCACACGGTCTCGGCGTGGGCGGCCGGCACGCGGTAGACCACGCCCTGGCAACTGCCGCCGGGCAGCAAGGCAAACACCAGGCCAGGCTGCTCGGGCGTGCCGCGGTTGACGCGGCTCCACATGGCCAGCGCGCGGTGCCAGCCGTGCACGCGCGTGGCGTGGCGTTCGGTAAAGTCGAAGTCGGGCCGCCAGATCAGCGATGCGTAGCCGAACACCCACAAGTCAGCCTGCGGGCCACCGCGGCGCAGCCAGTGGGCGTGCGTGCGCGCCAGCAGGCGCTCTGGGTCGCGCCCCGGCGGACGCAACGCCACGTAGGGCGCGAAGGCGGAGGCGCGTTCGGACGGCATGGCGGGACTTTATACAATCGCACCGATTCATTTGGAGAACTCATGAGCGATCAAGACAACGAAGAACGTGGCGTCGTGTTGGCGGTGGTGGCCGGCGTGATATTGCTGGCCATCAGCCTGGCCATTGGTGTGGCGCTGTATCGCACCGGCAAGGGCGCCGCTGGCGCGGGCGCGCCGACGGCGACGGCGATGGGTGGCGCGGCGGCAGGGGCGGGCGCTGCTGGCGCCGCAGGTGCTGGGGCAATGGCTTCTGGCGCGGCGGCCCATGGCGGCGCGGCGCCTGTGGGCGGTGCGCCGGGCAGCGCGACGGGCGGGGCCGCCGGCGCTGCCGTGGCCGACGGCGCCAGCATCCGCGTCGAGAACGGCGTGGTCAAGTTCTACTTTGCCAGCGGCAGTGCCGCGCTGGCCCCCGGCGCGGCCGAGGCGCTGGCCGACGTGGTCAAGGGCGTGGCGGCCGGCAAGAAGGCCGTCATCAGCGGCTTCCACGACGCGACGGGCGACCCGGCCAAGAACGAGGAACTGGCCAAGCAGCGCGCGCTGGCCGTGCGCGACGCCCTGAGCGCGCTGGGCATCGGCGCCGACAAGCTCGACCTGCGCAAGCCGGTGGTGACCACGGCCGACGGCAGCAACGCCGAGGCGCGGCGCGTGGAAGTGACGCTCGAGTAATTTCAGTTTCACCCTCGGCTTGTCCGTGGGCTGTCAGCCGCGCTTGGCGCGGGTCTGACCGTGCTTGACGGCCTGCGGTGGACTGCAAGACGCGGCGTGCCCCGCCCCGCGCGGCGGGTGAGCACCGCCATGAAAGCCCGGGGGGCAACCTGCCGGGCTTTTTTGCGCGCGCGCCGGGCGCCGTGGTGCGCGCTGCAACCGGTTGAGCTGCTATGTTTTATATAGCTTTAAGCGGCGTCAATAAAGCGCTGCAGGCCCTATTTAAGGATAAAGCCGCTCAGTCATCCACGGCCCGCGCGGCCGCCACGCCGCGCAGAAAGCCCAGCAGCCCCGGATGCACACCCAGGGGCTCCAGCAGCGTGGCCAGCAGCATCAGGTCGCGCGCGGCGCCGATGCGGGTTTGCAACTCGGTCGCCTGCTTTTGCCAGCGGCGCGTGCGCTTGCCGGGCAGCACGGGGCGCAGCGATTCCAGCACGTAGCGCGTGCGCTTGGCCAGCAGGCGCACTTCGTGCTGATGCTCCAGTCCTTCGGGCGTGGCGGGGTCGGCGGCGTTCATCTCTTCTGCTTCGGCGGCCAGCCGCGCATGCAGCCGTTGGGTGCGGGCGGCGGCCCAGTCGCCAATGACACGCCCAGCCACGTCGGCCGGCAGCGCGGCCCGCGGCAGCGCGTGCAGCCAGCGTTCCAGCGCCAGCAGCGCGCGGCCGGTGGCGGGCGATTGCAGCACGGCCAGCAGGCCTGCGCGGTGGATACGGCGCTCGGCGGCGACGGCGGCTTCCAGCGCCTGCCATGCCTGCGCGCGCCCGGTGTCGCCGGCAATCCAGGCGTCGGCCCAAGGGGGCAGGCTTTCCAGCGCCGCCACGTCCAGGTTGCGCATGGCGCCCAGGGCGTTCAGCAGCGGGCGCAGCGGCGCCGTGTCGGGCACGGGGTGCGGCCCAGCGGCCAGCAGCGGCTTGAACAGCCACAAGGCGCTGCGCCAACGGCGCCAGCCGACGCGTGCCTGGTGCACCAGCTCGGCGCCGTCCGATTCCACGATGCCGCCCAGGTTCTCGACGAACTGTCCCAGCATTTCGCCCAGCACGGCCTGCGCGGCGATCAGTACCGGCATGTCCTCGTCCAGCCCCAGCGGGCGGGCGCGGCGGGGCTGTTGCAGCGTGCCATCCACCAGCCGCCAGCCGCGTTCGGCCTTGCTGATGGGCGCCGGCAGCACTGGCAGGTGCGTGGCAATGTGGTCGGCCAGCGCGAACAGCGCGTCGGGCGGGCCTTCGAGCAGTTCCAGCTCCAGCTCGCACAGTGCCGACCGCGCCTGGCCGGCGCGCACGCCGCCCACGTCCAGCACGACTTCGATGCGGCTGCCGTCGCCAGCGGTGTACACGCGCAGCGTGCGCGTGCTCTCGGTTTCGAAGCAGGGCGCCAGTTGCGGCAGCAGCGTGCCGTCAGCGTCCAGCACATGCCAGGGTGTGCCTTGCAGCGCGATGGGATCAAGCCTGCCGTGGCGCACCGTGGCTTCCCATTCGCCGCGCTGGCTCAGGCCCGCGGCGGACTGGCCCGAGGTCTTGAACGTCTGCAGCCAGCGCGTGCCGCCCGTGCCTTGGCGCACGCTGCGCAGGCGCAGCGCGGCCCGGTGCCGACGCACGTCTTGGGCGGGCGTGTCGTAGTAGATGTTGCGCAGCTTCTGCTCTGCCACCGGCAGGCCAGCCAGCCAAGGCACGGCGGCCACCTGCGCGGCAATGCGAAGCGGGTCGGCGCCAGGCAGCGCGAGCTTGAGTTCGACCTCGGCGCCATGACCGTGCGGCGGCGTGGGCAGGGCGGTGCGGGTGCGGCGTTTCAAGGCGTGGTCCGGGGCAGTTGGCGCAAGCGCGGGGGCAACGTCAGCGCAAGCCCTGGCCGGCGCCGCCATCGTCGGCGCGCTGAATCAGCTCGATCTTGTAGCTGATTTCTGTACTTGTTGTCATTTTTGAAACTCTTATAAATCAATAACTTATAGGTGGTTCGGTGCTTGAGGAGCACCTCAAAAGCACCTGAAGACGCCACACCGGTGCGGGTTGTTGCAGCTTGGAGTAATCCGCAGGCAACTCCTGGAGCTCCAAGAACTGAGCGAGAGAATAGCGAGTCCTTGTTCCAATCATGTTGGGCTCCTTCGTGGGACGGCTCGGCGTAGCGCCGGGTAACAGTTGACAGCGCAATGATAACTTCATTTTGCACGATAACAACTATTGTGTTATCGTGCAAAATCAAAGTTATATAGAGTGAACCTTGCCGATCCTCGTCACCGCCGTTCTGCACTACCTCCAAGAGGTCCTGGGCATTGATGCGTCACGCGTGAAGCCGTGGGCGCGTGCAAACGAACTACCGTACTTCCTTCGCGACGTCTTCCAGTTCAGCGAGCTAGAGCTGCTGGGGCACCCCGTTGTGTTGGCGATCGGGCGCGGAGAGGCCAAGCAATCCCTCAGCGACGTCCGCACGTGGCTGGACAAGGTCAAGGCCTTGGCCGGTCAGCCAGCGGTCTACGTCACCGATGCCCTGGCATCCTATGAGCGTCGGCGCTTGATCGAGCAAAAGGTCCCGTTCATCGTGCCGGGCAACCAACTCTATCTGCCGGATCTGGGGCTGGACCTGCGTGAGTATTTTCGGCAGCGCACCCCGGTCACGGAAGCGGCGCTGAGCCCATCCGCACAAGCCATGCTGATCACCGCTTTGCTGCGTCAGCCGTGGCAACCCGATTGGCAGCCTTCCGGGGTCGCGGCCGCGCTGGGCTACACGCCCATGACACTGTCGCGCGCGGTCAAGGAGCTTACTGCGGCCGGGCTGGCTGCCATGCACACGGTCGGCCGCTCGCGCTGGCTGCGAATGGATCTCCCACCAGAGCAGGTCTGGGAGCGTGCGAAGCCCGCACTGCGAACGCCGGTCAGGCGTACGGTCTGGGTGGCCGCCCATGACATCGTTGCACACCGGCCCAGCCGCCTCGCGGGTCTGAGCGCGCTCGCGCGCTATTCGATGCTGACCGAGCCGAAATGGCCGGTGTTTGCGTTAACCGCAGCTGCCTGGAAGGCTGCGACGGATGCCGGCGTTCGCGAGTTGCCTGAGCCTGAAGCGGGCGCCCAAGAATGGCAGCTGTGGAGCTACAGCCCGGCGTTGGTGCCAGATGCCAACACGGTGGACCCGCTCTCGCTGACGCTCAGCCTGCAGGAGAACGCCGACGACCGAATCCAGCTCGCACTGGATGAACTGAAAGGACAACTTCCATGGTGAGAGGCTTGGACATTTTCCAGGAGCAGTTTGCGGCATACGTCGACCAGTACGTCCTGATTGGCGGCACGGCCGCGACCTTGACGATGGAGGAGGTCGGGCTGGAATTCCGAGCCACCAAAGACCTGGACATCGTCCTGCATGTGGAGGCGCTGACCCCGGCATTTGGCGAGGCCTTCTGGAAATTTGTTGAGGACGGCGGCTACGAAATCCGCCAGGCCAGCGACACTGGAAAGCCAATCTTCTATCGGTTCCAGAAGCCTGCTGATGCTCGCTACCCGGCGATGATCGAGCTGTTCGCGAGAGCCCCCGACGGATTGCAACCGGCTGAAGGTAGTCAGCTGACACCAATACCGCTCGACGAAGCCGTCTCCAGCTTGTCTGCCATCTTGCTGGACGAGGTCTACTACGCATTTATCATGGCTGGGCGCCGCGAAGTCGATGGCCTGCCCTGGGTCGGCGAAGACCGCCTGATCCCGCTCAAAGCCATCGCGTGGCTGGAACTGACAGCCCGGAAAGAGCAGGGCGCCAAGGTGGACGCCAAGGACGTGCGCAAGCACCTCAACGATGTGCTGCGCCTTTCGCAGTTGCTCGCGCCCGCCACACGCATTGCGGTCGACAAAAAGATCGGCGACGACATGACGCGGTTCCTTGTTGCCGTCGCTGCCGACCCCTCCATTGACCCGAAAACGCTGCAGCTTGGCAACGTCGCCGTCACCGAATTGGTAGCCCGTATCGCCCAAGCATATGAAATTGAACTGCCTGCGCAGGCGGCGGGATGACGGACGAGGAACTCACAAAAACTGAGCAGGAGGAAACATGGCATTGTTCAAGGCTTGGTGTGCTGGCACTAAGGACAAAAGCAAGAAGAAGACGTTCCGAACGTACTCGGAAAAAGATGGCGGCCGTGCAACAGTTCTTACGCAACTGGGCGAAGCTGTCAGGACGCACTACGACCAGGCTGACCGAATCGCTGACGATGTGGCCCGCCTCGGCTACGACGGTGCCTCCGAAATTCTGAGGGCACTGCTGCCTCAATCGAAGCGCGCGCGCTCCGGCGATCTGGGCGAAATTCTGGCCTCTGATCTGGTTGAAGAGGACATGGGCTTTCGTGTTCCCGTTCGGCGGATGCGATTCAAAGATGGGCGTGAGGTCGCGATGCGCGGCGACGATTTCATCGGCGTGGGCTATGACTCCGATGAAAAGCTTTGGCTGCTAAAGGGCGAGTCGAAAAGCCGCGCGAACCTTGGCAATGTGACGATTGCCGAAGCGCGTGAGGCCCTGAACCGGTACGGTGGCCGCTGCACGCCGGATTCCTTGCTGTTCATCGCGAATCGGCTCCTCGAAAGCACCGACAAAGATGATGTCGAACTCGGCCGGACGATCCGCGACGAGGTCGGGCTGAAAGCGCTGCGCGCCAATCGCATCGACCACATGCTGTTCACCGTGTCCGGCAACGCACCGGCTGCGAAGCTGCAGAAGGATTTGGAAGCGGCCGGCGATGACCGTAACCAGCACGTCGTCAGCCTTCACATCGAAGACCACCAAGCGTTCATTGCCGAAGTCTACGAGGAGGCGATGAATCTTGGAAACAAGTGATGAACTGCAGGCCTTCCTGAACAAGGCGACGCAAGACGGTGTTTGGGGGCGGCTGCTGGACCGCGGCGCGGCCTGGTCGATCATGCGTCAGGAAGGAGTGCTGCCGGACGATGCTCCGGCACTTGGCGAGCAGATAGACATTGATCTGGCAGAGCACGGCTTTTCGATCCTGCGTGCGGCGCTGTCACTGCGCGAACTCGACGGCACATCGGCTCTTTGTCAGCGTGCGTTCGAGCGCGCCGGCAATGCCTTTGAATCGCTGGTTCGCAATGGTGCCCCAGAGGCTGAGGAGCGTGGCTTTTACCGCACGATTGCGGGCGCTGCCTACCATCTGGCGGGCTATTCCGCGATCGCCTACTCGCTGTTCGGCGAGCAGCAAGTTTCCGATCTCAATGCCAACGCGGCTGAAGTCGCATTGATCCTGCTGATCTTGCGCGACCTGGATCGCCTCAGGACGTATGTCAAAACCCAACTGCTGGATGAAGACAACGGCGATGCCAACGTCTCAGCCTTGCTGGAGGATGGGGTGATCGAATCCGACGAGGCGATTTCGATCGTCCTCAATACCGTGGTTTGCCGCGCCCTGGCGTTTTTCGACTTTGCCCTTCAAACCGGCGAGGTGTCGTTGCTGGATACCGCAAAGGAACTGCTGGACACAGCCCTCGATCTTGCAGACGCTGCTGCCTCAGTGTCACTGTGGTGGATTGTCCGGCTGTGCCGGAACATGCTCGACGATCTGTGGGCGCACTCCTTGCACGAGACTCTTCCAAACGATCCGCCTGAGGGCGGTGAGGAGCGGTACGCCGGGTTGCGGCGACTTTTCATTGCGTCCTTGTACGCGCGCAAGAGCGCCGAGTTGGAGCTATGGCCCTCGCAGCGTGAGGCCGCCAAACGATCCACCGATGTATCCGACGATCTGGTCGTCGCCTTGCCGACCAGCGCGGGGAAGACACGCATCGCGGAGATCGCTGCCCTGATGTGCTTGTCGGGCGGCAAGCGCGTGTTGATCGTCACTCCGCTGCGCGCACTATCGGCTCAGACCGAGCGCACCTTCCGCCAGACGTTTTCCCCGCTGGGATTCTCGGTCTCGTCGCTCTACGGTGCGAGTGGCCTGTCTGCTGGTGATGAGGACGCCCTGCGGTCAATGGACATCATCATCGCCACGCCGGAGAAGCTCGACTTTGCCTTGCGCAATGACGCCTCTCTGATTGATGACATCGGGCTGGTCGTGCTTGATGAGGGCCATTTGATCGGTCCGACCGAGAGAGAGATTCGCTACGAGATCCTGGTGCAAAAGCTGCTGCGCCGGGTGGATGCCGGCGCTCGGCGGATCGTGTGCCTGTCGGCCATACTGCCCGACGGTCAGCAGCTTGAGGACTTGACGGCATGGATTCGCAATGACGTCGAAGGTGAACCGGTAAGGTCTTCATGGCGGCCCACGCGGCAACGGTTCGGTGCGTTGATCTGGCGCGGCGACGCAGCCACGCTCCACTATGACCTGGAGGAGCAAGGGCCCTTCCTGGGACGATTCGTCGAGCAGATTGCGCCCCGGGCGCCAGACAGGACGGCGTACCCGCGCAAGACAAAGGAGCTGACCTTGTTCGCTGCGTGGAAGTTTGCCCAGCAGGGCAAACGGACGCTGATCTTCTCGACGCAGGCCAACTGGGTCGAGGGCTACGGAGAGTCCGCAGTGAATCTCAATCGCCGTGGCTACCTGCCGGCCTTGCTTGACGACGAAGCGCCGATCCAAAGAGCGCTCGAAGTTGGACGGGAGTGGCTGGGCGAGCAGCACCCGGCGGTCGCCTGCCTCAAGCTGGGCGTCGCGGTACATCATGGTCGCCTGCCAAGCCCTTTCCTTCGCGAACTCGAAGCGCTGCTTGCCAAGGGTGTGCTGAAGGTGATCGTGGCGTCGCCGACGCTTTCGCAGGGGCTGAACCTGAATGCTGCCGTCCTCCTGGTGCCCTATCTGGTGCGATCCAGCAAGACCATTTCCGGTGAGGAGTTCGCCAATGTCGCCGGCCGCGCTGGCCGGGCGTTCGTTGATGTGGAGGGCCTGGTAGTCCATGTGATCCTGGACAAGCCGGTCTGGCGTCTGAAGGAATGGCGCAAGCTCGTCAAATCGGCAAAGGCGCGCACGCTGCAAAGCGGGCTGTACCAGATCATTGCCGAGATCATCGGGCGTCTGGCTCAAGAAGGCGTCCTGGGACGTGCCGATGCCATCGAATACCTGTCGAGTTCGCGGGAAGCATGGAAGTCGCAGGCCGAGGAAAACCAGCGGCTCGGGATTGCCGAGCCCGCAGGTGCCGACGACGAAGAAGAGGAGAAGATCGAGGAAGAGCCCATGTCGCACTTGGTCGAAAAGCTCGACGCGACCGTGTTGGGCCTGGTCGAAGCGCTGGACGCCAACAGCGAAGACCTGCCTCGTCTTCTCGATGAAGCATTGCAAGGGTCGCTTTGGGCTCGCCAGATTGGTAGGGAAGATGAAGACGAGCAACAGGGCCACAAGGCCATCCTGCAGGCCCGCGCCAGCGTGATCTGGCGTCACACCACGCCGGAGGCTCGAAAAGGCCACTATGCGATGGGCGTCGGGCTTGAGGCCGGACTGGCCATCGACGGCATGGCCGATGTGTTGGGGGATTTGCTTGACCAGGCTGATGAGGCGGCACTGCGGGACGATGGTGACGCGCTTTCCGCCGCCCTTGCAGAACTGGCGTCGCGGCTGCTCGTTATCCGTCCATTCGTTCCGGACAAGAAGAACACGCTTCCGGAAAACTGGGTTGAGATCCTGCAACAGTGGGTTTTGGGCACAGGCGTGGAGGTTATAGGCCCCGCGAACATGCGCATCATTGAAGATGCGTTCGCATACCGCCTAGTCTGGGCGCTCGAAGCGCTGAGGACACGCCGCGCCACGCTGGGCTGGTCATCGGACATGGTCGAGGGAGGCGGTGCCGCATCGGTTGAAACTGGCGTGCCCCAGCTCATGATGTCCATGCAGATACGGGCGGGGCTGCCATCCCGCCGGGCAGCCATGGCTGCGATCCGGAAAACGGGCGCCGTTTTCGTCAATGTCTCTAGCATGCGCGAATGGCTGGCTAGCGAGGAAATCGAAGGCCTGACCAAGGCCGGGGGGTTCCCGACAGCGGAGACCGCCGTGCTCTGGCTGCGGTTCCGCGACGAAATGCTGGCAGGTGTGCAGCAGAAATGGAGCGTTGGAAGCGGAGCCCGGGCGTTGTCCCTGCGTGCCGCCGACAAAGCGCCGGCTGCCGGCATCTATCGGATCGAGATTGACGGGCCCGACGGTGACGCATGGTTGACGACGCCCGACTATCGGCGGTTGGCCAAGTTCAAGACCCGCGTGAAAGGTTCATGGCGTGGCTTGCTGGCGGCGCGACTCAAAGAGGGCCAGCGCTCGGCCCAGATCGAACGCTTTGGGCCAGGCAAAGTGACTTGGCCAGTCTGAGACTTGTAGTTCAATCACCGTAGCCCTTTAAGATGTGAGAGTGTGTAAATTGAAGCGCGACGAGTGAGTTTCCAAGTGTCGCCAAAAAAAGGGGGACACATGCGCATCCATCAAGTTGAGATCAAGTACTTCCGTCTTCTGGCAGACGTTGAACTTGTCCTGGAAGATCAAACGACTGTCATCGTCGGGCGAAACAACAGTGGAAAAACCTCTCTTTCGGAAGTGATGCGGAGGCTCCTTTCAGACGGCAGCGCGGCGTTCCAGTTAGAGGACTTTTCCAGTGCCTGCTACGACCACTTTTGCGAAGCGCTGCAAGCGTTGAATCAGGGTGCCGAAGAAGATGTCGTGCGCGCGCTTATCCCGACCATTGAGCTTCGGCTGAAGTTCACCTACGACCCCGCCCAGCCTCAGCTAGGCCCCCTGGGCCCTTTCGTGATCGACCTTGATCCAGCATGCGCCGATGCACTGGTGGTGGTTCGCTATGAACTCAAGGACGGCCAGCTGGCGAGCTTTCTCGACGGCCAGCCTAAAGAGGCGCTGACCCCGGAAACGCGTATTGCATTCTTCCGTGCGTTGCGTGAGCGGATTCCCGCCGAATTCAACGTGAAGATCTGGGCGGAAGATCCCAATGACCCCGACAATCGCCGTCAGTTGCCGCCAAGCGCACTGCGAGGTTTGGTCAAGACTGGGTTCATCAATGCGCAGCGGGGCCTCGATGATGTGACTTCGCGAGAATCCGACGTGCTGGCCAAGACCGTGGAGGGCCTTTTCGCGACAGCTTCTTCAGCGTCGGCCGATGCGGCTGACAAGCAAATTGCCGATGCGCTGAAAACAGCGGTCCAGGACATCCAGATCCAGATCGACGAGAACTTCGGCGGCCAGCTGAAAAGCCTGATTCCTGCGCTTCAGACCTTCGGCTACCCGGGATTGGGGGGCCAGGAGCTCCACACCGAAACCCTGCTTGATGTCCGAAAGCTGCTCTCCAATTTCACGAAGGTCCGCTACGCGGGCTACAGCGGCATCACGTTGCCCGAGTCATACAACGGCCTCGGCGCACGCAACCTGATCTTCATCCTGCTGCAACTGGCTGGTTTCTACAAAGCGTTTCGCGCAGAGACGACCGAACCGGGCGTGCATCTGATTTTCATTGAGGAGCCCGAAGCGCACCTGCATCCACAAATGCAGGAGGTCTTCATTCGCCAGCTTGCCAAGATTGCGCAGCAACTCGTTGACGGTGCGCAGGACAAGAGGCCCTGGCCGGTTCAGTTCGTCGTATCCACGCATTCATCGCACATCGCCAATGCGGCTGGATTCGAGAGCATTCGGTACTTCCTGGGCGCTCCGGCGTCTGGGGCCCCGGAAGGAGTTCGGACAACAAGGGTCAAGGACTTGCGCAAGGGGCTCAAGGATATCCAGCCAGAGGACAAGAAGTTTCTTCATCAGTACATGACGTTGACGCGTTGTGACCTTTTCTTCGCTGACAAGGCGGTTTTGGTCGAGGGACTAAGCGAGCGTTTGTTGCTTCCTGTCATCGTTGCCAAGCTTGAAGCTGCGGAGCCCAAGAGTCCGAAGCTGTCGAGTCAGTACGTGACGGTGATGGAGGTCGGTGGTGCATACGCGCATCTGTTCTTCGATCTGCTGAAGTTTCTCGAACTTCGCAGTCTGATCATCACAGACCTTGATGCGGTTGAAAAACCCGGCGGCAAGGCGTGTGCGGTTCATCTGGGCACATACTCCAGCAACGCCTGTTTGAAGGCGTGGTATTCCGAGGACGATCCTTTTACGTTGGCGGGCTTGCTTGCCAAAAAAGACGCCGGAAAAGTACTCAACGGAAATCGCATCGCCTATCAACGCGCTGAGAAAGAGGGCGGTCCCTGTGGGCGGACCTTCGAAGACGCGTTCATCCTCGCGAACCCGAAGCTGTTCGGCCTGACCGAGAAGACCCCTCATGGGCTTGAACTGGAGGCGCGGAGCAAGGCGGAAGAATGGAAGAAATCGGAGTTCGCATTGAAGCATGCGATCGCTGAGACGGAGTGGCTCGCACCTGCGTACATTGTGGAAGGTGTCCGCTGGTTGGCTCGCGGCGATGTTGTCGCCCCCGACCCGGCACTGGCGTTGGCTGTGGAGGCAGGCGTAGCGCCCGTGGAAGAGGGTGGCGGCCATGCCTGAGATTGAGTCACCGGCCGAAACCGCGAGCCGGCGCGCGCTGGAAGCCATGTATGCCTGCCTTGAAGCGGGACAGAGCTTTCGCCTGGAGGCTGGTGCTGGGGCGGGCAAGACGTACTCGCTAGTCAAGGCATTGCGGTTCCTGATTGAGCGCAACAAGGATACCTTTCCAAAGCGCAGTCAGCAGATTGCATGTATCACCTTCACGAACGTCGCCAAGGACGAGATTGCGGCAAGGACTGACCGTAGCCCTATGGTTTTTTGCGAGACCAACCACGCGTTCTGTTGGTCCCTGATCAGTGGCTTTCAAAAGCCGCTCAGGGCGCTCATTGAAGCGATGCCTGACTGGAAGGAAAAGATCGAAGAGGTTGGCGGCAGTGTGGGCACGCGTGCCATCGAGTACAGCCTCGGGCACCGTTCCATTCGCGACCATCGCGTGTCCATCCACCATGACGATGTCCTGCCGCTGACGATTTCACTCATGGCGCACGAGAAGTTCCGTCGCATGATCGCAGCGCGCTTCCCGATCATTCTGGTGGATGAGTACCAGGACACCGATAGCGATTGGGTCGAGGCGATCAAGGCCTATTTTCTCGGGCAACCCGGTTCGCCGCTGTTTGGTTTCTTTGGTGATCATTGGCAGAAGATCTACGGCGGCGGGTGCGGCAAGCTGGAGCATGCAAACGTGACGGAGATTGGCAAGGAGGCCAACTTCCGTTCGGTCAAGGTTATCGTCAACGCTCTCAATCGAATGCGGCCGCAACTGCAGCAGTTTGTTGAAGATCCGAATGCCGAAGGACAGGTCCGCGTTTTTCACACGAACACTTGGCAGGGGCAACGGCAAAAGGGCGCCCACTGGGGCGGAGATCTGCCTTCACCTGACGCTCAGGCCACCCTGGAGCGCGTGAAGGTCGAGTTGGAACAGACCGGGTGGGATCTGTCACCCAGCCACACCAAGATTCTGATGTTGACTCATCGGCTGCTGGCGAGCCAGCAAGGCTATTCAAATCTCGCCGCGACGTTCCGATTCAACGATGCGTTTACCAAGAAGGAGCACGAACACATTGCCTTCTTTGTAGATCAATTGGAACCGGCATGCGATGCTTTCATTGCCCGCAGGTACGGGGCGATGTTCGAGGCGCTTGGCGGCACCACGCCACAGATGCGCAGCCATTCGGACAAGACGATATGGCACGATGCCATGACGCAACTGGTGGCCCTTCGCGAAGTCGGGACCGTAGGGCAGGTTGTTGAACACCTGCGTGCCCAGCGAAAGCCGAGACTTCCGGATGCGGTCGAAAAGCGCGAGCGTGAGCTGCGCGACTTCGACAAGTCTGCAGGCATCGAGATGCCAAGGGGTTTGGAAGAACTGGAGAAGCTGCGAGGCGTCGCCTATTCCGAGGTGAAGGCACTTCGCCGTTACCTCGATGGTCATTCGCCGTTTGAAACCAAGCATGGTGTCAAGGGAGCCGAGTTCGAGAACGTCCTGGTGGTGGTCGGGCGCGGCTGGAACCAATACAACTTCGGCGAAATGCTGGAGCTTGCCGGCGCTTCGGTGATTCCAGCCGCGAAGGGAGAAGCATTCGAGCGCAACCGCAACCTGAACCGCCCCGGGTTTCGCGGAGGCTCCTTCACTTGAGAATGGAGCCAAGATGAGAAAGTCACCGAAGTTTTCCCCCGAGATGCGCGAGCGCGCCGTGCGCATGGTTCAAGAGCACCGCAGCGAGC
>Ga0208693_1000048_pt1 | contig 96480 bp, 96 predicted proteins | sample AD_UKC071_MetaG_FD_184438 | JGI IMG/M metagenome (GOLD analysis project Ga0208693, IMG submission 184438) | Active sludge microbial communities of municipal wastewater-treating anaerobic digesters from USA - AD_UKC071_MetaG (SPAdes) (version 2) | ecosystem: Engineered > Bioreactor > Anaerobic >... | reverse complement strand
AAACAAGCTTTCTTGGCGGCTACAGCGGAGGGGATCACCTGTTCCCATCCCGAACACAGTAGTTAAGCCCTCCAGCGGCGATGGTATTGCCACATCTCGTGGTGAGAGAGCAGCTCGCTGCCAAGAAATAAGTTTAAAGCCTCGTAAATGTACTGGTGTACGTTTACGAGGCTTTGTTATTTTGTTGTGGTGGATTATTCGTCCTGCGACAGGATCTTCGCGCCTCGGAAAGTGAAGTAAAGCGCAGCTGGTACCTTGAGGAAACCTCCCTCGGAAAGGAAAACCGCTAGGGTGATTGCCTAGCGGTTACCTACTCGATTTGTTGGTTTAGAAGACAAGATCACAGGCTTCCGGCGGCATCCAGTGCGGCGGTTTGCCGTGCCATTTGATGTTGCAGCCGATCGGATTGGTGATCGGTTTGCTGATTTTCTTCCCGGCGATCAGCTCGCTGAGCGCGTTTTCCAGATCGTTCACTGTTGCCTTGCTGGGATCCCTCGGATTGTCCAACGCTCGGCCAGTGTACACGAGTTTCCGCTCTTCGTCGAACACATAGAAATGGGGAGTGCGCAGAGCGCCGTATGCCTGGGCGACTTTCTGTGTCTGATCCCGCAGGTACACCCAGGGGAATTTATGTTCTTCCATGCGTTTGACCATGTTTTCAAAAGAGTCTTCTTCATATGTTTTCTCGCTGTTGGAGTTGATGCCCACAAAGACTACACCATGTTCCTTGAATTTGTCAGCGAGTTGTCTGGTGTTCTCGTCTGAACCAATCACATATGGGCAGTGATTGCAGGTGAAGAAGACCACCAGATATTTGGCATGGTCGAAGTCACTGAGAGAATATGACTTTCCGTCCGTGGCAGGCAGCTTGAAATCCGGGGCCTTTTCGCCCAACTGCAAGGTATATGCCATTGTGCAACCTCCTTTTCCTTAATGGGAATAGTTTGTAGTATTATTATCTCAAATTTGGCGGTAATTGCAAGTCCAAAGCTGATCAGCCTTTTTCTCGGCTGCCGAGAAAAAGCAGCCGGCAGGGAATCGCCAGTTCAATCTAGAAAAAAGGATCTGTTCACAATTATTCTAGAAAGAGGGATCTTGAGCTGTGAAAAGATATGCTGTATGTGGAGTGAGCGCCAGAGCGATTGGCATGTTCATTAAACCGATGGTGGAGAGATTCTATCACAACAGCCAGTTGGTCGGATTGTTGGACATCGACCCCAGAAGGTTTGAGGTGTGCAAGGAGAAGATTCCTCAGACCCAAAACGTAGCTACATATCTGCCTGAACAGTTCGAGCAGATGATCGAGGAACAAAAGCCCGACGTACTGGTGGTCGTCGGCGTGGACTGCACCCATGCCCGGTATATCGTCGGGGGGTTGGAGCATGATTTGGATGTAATCACGGAAAAGCCGATGGCCACGACCAGTGAAGACTGCAATGCCATCTTGGCGGCGGAGGCTAAAAGCAAAGGCAGAGTGATTGTCACATTCAACTACCGCTATGCACCGATTCATTCCAAAATTAAAGAGTTGGTTCTGGAAGACAAGGTTGGCAGAGTCACATCTGTGGACCTGAACTGGTATATTGACACATATCACGGCGCCAGCTACTTCAAGCGCTGGAACAGAGAGCGTGAGAAATCTGGAGGGCTTTCGATTCACAAATGCACTCACCACTTTGATCTTGTCAATTGGTGGATCGGCCAGAAGCCAGTAGAAGTTTTTGCCTACGGCGCGCTGAACTACTACGGATCCGAAGGGCCCTACAATCCCCGCAAAGTCGATGGGCGCCACTGCGGCGACTGCCCTGACAGCACCGACTGTATTTACTACATGCGGTGGACCACCCGCACCATGGATTCCATACCGAAAGACGATCACATCGGCGCCCTGGGCAAAATAGAGAGGCCTTACACCAATTACCGCCCGGACCGCTGCATTTACGATTCGGAGATAAATATCGAAGACACCTATGTGGCGACAGTAAAATTTGATCAAGGCGCGATGCTGAGTTATTCGGTGAACTTCTCCACTCCGTATGAGGGGTACCGCCTGGCGATTAACGGCACCAAAGGGCGGATTGAAACAATGGAGTTCCACGCCCCCGACCGCGTGCCTTTCCCGACTCCGGTGCAGACCATTGATTATTTCCCGCTGTTCGGAGCCAAGGAAACGATTCATGTGGTCACACGCAAAGGCGGGCACGGCGGTGGAGACCCGATCCTGCTGGAAGATCTTTTCTTAGGCGTCGATCCCCATCGCCCCTATGAAATCCTCTCTGGAGCACTGGATGGAGCCTATTCCGTGGTGACGGGAGAAGCGGTGTGGAAGTCAGTGAAAGAGAACCGGCCGATCAAGATCAGCGAACTATTGAAAATCTGACAGAGGTGAAAAAAATGAAGTACAAACTGGAAGTATACGAGAAAATGATTGAAAGCCGGATTGTGGCAGTACTGCGCAAATTCGACACCAGCAAAGCGGTACCACTGGCCAAAGCTTTGGTGGATGGGGGCATCAAGGCCATTGAGATAACGATGGATACGGAGAACGCGCTGCAGGCCATCACCGATGTCCGCAAAGCACTGGGCAAGGATATCGCTGTTGGGGCAGGGACTGTGCTGGATCCTGAAACAGGCCGGGCAGCCATGCTGGCAGGAGCTCAGTTCCTGGTGGCGCCGACACTCAATGTCGATTTGATACGCCTCGGCAACCGCTATGGGCGGATGGTCGTCCCCGGGTGTATGACCCCCACCGAAATCCAGCAGGCCTGCGAAGCGGGGGCTGATGTGGTCAAGATATTCCCCGCCGGCGTTGTCACCGCAAGGTTCTTCAAAGACGTACTTGGGCCGCTGGATCATGTGACTTTGATGGCCACCGGCGGCATCAGCGTGGAGAACGCCAAAGAGTACCGCCAGAAGGGAGTCGATCTCTTAGGTGTGGGCGGAAACCTGATCGATAAGGCGGCGATGGCGGCGAACGAGTTTGAAAAGATTACCGCCTATGCCGCCAAGCTGGTCGAAGAGGCTAGATAGCATAAGCAGAGTCTCCCTGTGAAGATGCCCTATACAAAAACCACCATCGACAAAACCCGTTTTATGATGGTGGTTTTTGTTGATTTGTGGCAAAATGAGGGATGCGGGGACAATAGAAATATGTTACAATGATCGCGAATCGGAACAATGGAGGCAGCAGCAATTGAGAATAGGGATTATCGGACTGCCGCAAAGCGGCAAGACAACACTGTTTCAGCTGTTAACCAACAATCCGTCCCACTTAAGCCAAAAAGCAAGCCTGAAGGCAAACACCGGTATTGCCAGAGTCATCGATCCGAGGGTGACCAAATTATCCCAAATCTTCAGTCCGAAAAAGACAACATATGCAGCCATAGAAATGCTTGACACCGCCAACCTGCCCAAGAGTCAGAACAAAAACGGCAGTTCACTCTTGGAGGCACTGAAGGATGTTGACGCAGTCGTTCAAGTCGTGAGGGCTTTTGACAACAGCTCGGCGGCGAGGCCAATGAGTGAACTGGCGGAAATACAATCAGAATTGATTCTGGCCGATTGGGGCCTGGTTGAAACCAGGCTGGGCCGAATTGAAAAGGAGCGGGCGAAAGGCGCGAACAATACCAGCGCCAAGGAAACAGCGCTTTTGCGCCGGTTCAAGGAAACCCTTGAGCAGGAACAGCCGCTCCGGGCTGTGGTGCTTACGGAAGAAGAAGAAAAGCTGATCCGTGGTTACAATTTTCTCACCCGCAAGCCGCTGTTGATTGCGGTAAATGTGGATGAAGAACAGATGCGGCGGCACAGCTACCCGCAGAAAGAGGAGCTCGAAGATTGGGCCCACGAACGGAGCATTCCGGTTATTTTGATCAGCGGACAGGTGGAAAGAGAAATCAGCCAGCTGGAAGAGCCGGACAGATCGCTTTTCATGGCGGATCTGGGAATTGCCGAATCGGGCATTGAGCGCCTATCAAGGGTTGTGTACGCCCATCTGGGGCTCATCTCATATTTTACCGTGGGAGAAGATGAAGTCAGGGCTTGGACGATCAGGCAGGGAACCAATGCGAGGCAGGCTGCGGGTAAAATCCATTCCGACCTGGAGCGGGGGTTTATCCGGGCTGAAGTGATAAGCTATGAGGACTTCATCACTGCCGGCAACATGCAGAAAGCCAAAGAAAAAGGAATGCTCAGGCTTGAGGGCAGGGAATATATTGTTCAAGACGGCGATATCATCAGCATCAGGTTCAAAGTGTAGCACAAAGGAGATGGTCGTGTGGACATCAAAGAAATAGCGAAGCAGCTGGCCGATGCGATTGTCGAATCTCCTGAGTATCAGCGGCTGAAGCAGGCCAGAGAGCAGCTTGAACAGCATCATGCCGCAAAAGTGATGCTCCGGGATTTCCATAAGAAGCAGCTCAATCTGCAGAAACAGCATCTGGAAGGGACACCTGTGACCGAATCTCAGGTGGAGGAATTGAGCAAGCTGTACGAAGTCTTGAATATCAACCCGTATATCAGAGATCTGTTCCAGGCGGAAATGGCTTTTCAAAAGTTGATGCTGGACATTCAGGAGGTTCTCGGCGACGCCATAGATCTGGAGCCCCTGTACGAGCTTGAGGACGAAGAAGAGGAAAAACCGGCGGAAGACGCGATTTTGAAAGCCTCCAAGAAACTGTGGGTTCCGGGCAACTAAAGGAGGGCGCAATTGAACAGAGTATTGATTGGCACAGCCGGAATTCCCTTGGAGGCGGAGCCCCGCACTTCCAGTGGGGGAGTGAAGAAGCTCTCTGAGTTGGGCTTGGACTGCATGGAGCTGGAGTTTGTCCGCAGCGTGCAGATGCAGGAAAAAGCCGCCCGGGAACTGCGCGCGCTTTGCGAAGAGATCAAAATCGAGCTCACAGTCCACGCTCCGTATTACATCAACCTCAATTCCAAAGAGCAGGAAAAGGTTGAGGCCAGCAAAGCCCGGATTCTCAAAGCAGCCAGGATTGGCTGGCTGGCTGGAGCCAAAAGCCTTACATTCCATGCCGGGTACTACCACGGCGATGATCATGAGCTGGTGTGGGAAAAGGTCAAACAGGAACTGACAGAGGTCCGCCGGATCCTTGATGATGAAGGGAACCGCATCCGCCTTTGTCCAGAAACAACTGGGGCGCCTTCTCAATTCGGAACGGTTGAGGAAATAACGCGCCTGTCGGCGGAAATTCCCGGTGTTTATCCGTGCATAGATTTTTCCCATCTCCATGCCCGCACTCAAGGTGCGGTCAACACATATGAAGAAATCTGCGAAGTGTTGGAATATGTCGGTAAAGAACTGGGCAGATCCGCGCTGGATCACCTGCACATGCATTTATCCGGCATTGAATACGGACCCAAAGGCGAAAGGCAGCACCTTGCCTTAACAGAATCGGACATGAACTACAAGGCTGTGCTGCAGGCACTGATTGACTTTGATGTGGGCGGCTGGCTGATTTGCGAGAGCCCGATTCTTGAGGAGGATGCTTTACTGCTAAAGCATGAATATACCCAAATAACCAATAATATCAAAGGAGGAACAACAAATGGGTAAAGCGGACATTGGATTAATTGGACTTGCCGTGATGGGCGAAAACTTGGTGCTGAACATGGAAAGCAAGGGTTATACAGTGGCAGTGTATAACCGCACCGTTCAGAAAGTCACCGACTTTGTCGAGGGGCGCGCCAAGGGCAAAAACATAATCGGAACTTATTCTCTGCAAGAATTGGTCGATTCCCTGAAGAAGCCGCGGAAGATCATGCTGATGGTGAAGGCCGGCCAGCCGGTGGACGCTTTCATCGAACAGCTGATTCCCCTTTTGGAAAAAGGCGATGTGATTATCGACGGCGGCAACTCCCATTTCGAAGATACCAACCGCCGCACCAAAAGAGTGGAAGAAGCCGGGCTTTTATACATCGGCACCGGTGTCTCCGGCGGTGAAGAGGGCGCTCTGAAAGGTCCCAGCATCATGCCGGGCGGGTCACCTGATGCTTGGCCGCTGGTCAAGCCAATTTTCCAGAGCATCGCGGCGAAGGTCGCCGATGGAACCCCCTGCTGCCAGTGGGTGGGCAAAGAAGGGGCCGGACATTTTGTCAAGACCGTCCACAACGGTATCGAGTACGGCGACATGCAGCTGATTTCCGAGGCTTATTACATCATGAGGTACGCCCTGGGGATGTCCGCCCAGGAGATGCATGAAGTCTTCGCCGAATGGAACAAAGGTGAGTTGGACAGCTATTTGATCCAGATCACCAGCGAAATCCTGGCCAAAGTTGATCAAGAAACAAAGAAGCCGATGGTTGAGCTGATTCTTGATGCCGCCGGCCAGAAAGGCACAGGCAAATGGACATCACAGACGGCATTGGATTTGGGCATTGCGGCGCCGACCATCGCCGAGGCAGTCTTTGCCCGGTGCTTGTCCGCTGTCAAAGAAGAGCGGGCTGCCGCCTCGAAAGTGCTTTCGGGCCCGACAGGCACATATGATGGCGACCGCAAAGCGTTCGTCGAAGATATCCGGCAAGCTTTGTACGCCTCCAAGATCTGCTCCTATGCGCAGGGGTTTGCCTTGATGCGGGAAGCCTCGAAAGAATTTGGATGGGACCTGAACTTCGGCGACATCGCTCTGATGTGGCGCAACGGATGCATTATCAGGGCTCAGTTCCTGGAGAGGATTAAAGAAGCCTTCGACCAGAATCCAGATCTGCCAAACCTCCTGATCGCTCCTTATTTCAAAGAAGCAGTGGAGAAAGCCCAGCCCGGATGGCGCCGCGTAGTGGCCAAGGCTGTTGAGCTGGGCCTGCCGATTCCGGCATTCAGCTCGGCGCTGGCGTACTTTGACGGATACCGGCGCGAAACGCTGTGGGCCAACATGATTCAAGCGCAGCGCGACTATTTCGGCGCCCATACTTACAAGCGGATCGACAAGCCGGGAGTGTACCACACAGAGTGGCTGACACCTGGCAGTGAAGTGGCAAGCATTCTGCAGGAATAAGATATCCCGGGGGTTTCCCGGGATATCTAACTATCTATTAGGATCGGGCACCGTAAAAAATCAATAACACACCGGCCGCAATAATTAACATTTTAGCATAGGAAATTTGCTGGGATAATCCAATTAATCCTAATAAACTCACGAGCATGAGCACAGTAGGCCCGATCATCCCCAGTACCGCGTTGATCTTCATTGCTGTCTGGACTGTGGCGAACTTGAGCATGAGCAGGGCAGCGGTGATTTCAACCGCTCCGGCCAAGAACCGCATCAAGGCCATACCCAGGACCGTACGGAATTCTGTTTGCATGGAAGAACCTCCTTGGTGAGTCAAAGGAAAATGCACGAGAGGGGTAAGAGTGTGTATCAGCATTTGAGCGCAGTTGATCCGGAAATCATGGACATCATCGATTTGGACATCAAACGCCAAGATGAAAAGCTTGTGATGATCGCGTCGGAGAATTTCGCCAGCCTTGCGGTGCTGCAGGCCATGGCGAGCCCGCTGACTAATAAATATGCGGAAGGATATCCAGGTAGACGTTATTATCACGGCTGCGAACATGTGGATTCAGCAGAAGCACTGGCAATCGAGCGGGCGAAAGAACTCTTCAAGTCTGAGCACGCCAATGTACAGCCTCATTCCGGCGCACAGGCGAACCAGGCTGTCTACTTCGCTCTTCTCAAACCCAAGGACGTGGTCTTGGGGATGGATCTCAGCCACGGCGGCCACTTGACCCACGGCAGCCCGGTCAACATGTCCGGATCGTGGTTCAAGTTTGTGCACTACGGCGTTGACAAAGAAACAGAATGCCTGGATTATGATCAAATCCGGGAGCTGGCCAGGCAGCACAAGCCGAAACTGATTGTGGCCGGTGCCTCTGCCTATCCTCGGTTTATCGATTTCAAACTGCTGAGAGAAATAGCTGACGAAGTCGGGGCTTACCTGATGGTCGACATGGCTCACATAGCAGGCCTGGTTGCCGCCGGGGTTCATCCCAGCCCCGTGCCTTATGCGGATGTGGTCACCACTACAACTCACAAAACACTGCGGGGCCCCAGAGGCGGCATGATTCTTTCGACCCGCAAGCTAGCCAAGAAAATCGACAAGGCAGTCTTTCCCGGAATCCAGGGCGGGCCGCTGATGCATGTGATCGCAGCCAAAGCAGTGGCTTTCAAAGAGGCCATGACCGATGAGTTCATACACTATCAGCGGCAAGTGGTCAAAAACGCCAAAGTACTTGCGGACGGCTTGATACAGCGTGGTTTTAAGTTGATTTCAGGTGGGACCGACAATCATCTAATCCTGGTCGACGTCAAAGCAAGAGGTTATACAGGAAAACAGGCTGCCGATCTGCTTGATGCCGTAGGGGTCACAGTCAACAAGAATGTGATTCCTTTCGACACAGAAAGCCCGGTGGTCACCAGCGGCATCCGCTTGGGGACACCAGCATTGACTACCCGGGGCTTGAAGGAAGCGGAAATGGAACAAATCGCCGAGATCATCAGCGACACCCTGTCGCCCGACGTGTCGGACTACACGCAGATAAAGCACAGAGTGAAAGCGATCGCGGAGGGATTTCCCCTCTATCCGGAATTGAGGTCTGGAAGCAAAGTCTAGGCTGTAAAGGGGTAATGGGTTGATGCCCGCCGTTGACATGATAGATACCAAGGCGAAGCAGAACCTGAAGATGAATACCATCGACGGTGCTTTCGCCGCTATGAGCGACAATCTCTCCAACCCTTTCCTAGGGTTGTACGCATTATCGCTGGGAGCGTCCATCTCGCAAATCGGCATGCTGAATGCCTTCCCCACACTGTTGGGCAACATACTGCAGCTGCCCTACGGCATTCTGGCTGGCAGGATATCAAATCGGAAAGCCTTGATCGCTATAGGTTCGCTGTGGAACCGGTGCAGTTGGCTCTTGATTGCCTTTCTTCCTTTCTTGGTGAAGCTGGAGTGGGGTGTTTCAATACTTATTGTCTTGGCTACTTTGAGAGTAGTCGGCGCCACACTTGGAGTTCCGGCCTGGATAGCGATTCAGGCTGAAATTGTCCCCAAACCGATCCGGAGCAGGCATTACGCCAACAGAAACATTATCATGAACATAGTGGCGCTGGCTGCTGTCTTGTTCGCCGGTAAAATCCTGACTCTGCGTTATCCTGTGAATTATTGGATCTTGTTTGTGCTGGCCTGGATCACAGGCCTTGTGTCGCTGTGGGCATTCCTTCAGATCAAGGTGCAACAGGCGCCCCAATCAACACGCACATCCGCAGCCCAGCGTGAAAAGCGCGGATTTAGCCTCAGGCACAACAAAGATTTCGCCTATTATTGTCTCGCGTTTTTTGTGTGGAGCCTGGGAGTGAACTTGATCAGCCCGTTGACACCGGTGTATTTCATTCAAGATCTGAACGGGACCGAAGCTCTTTGGGCCTATGTCCAGTCCGCGGCCATCATCGGCACCATTTTGTGCCAAAGGTATTGGGGAAGGCTCACCGATGTGTTCGGGCAGAAAAACATTATGGTAAAAGCCGGCCTGGGGGCTGCGATGGTTCCGTTTTGGTGGTTTATTGCCCCCAATCCATTATTGGGGCTCGCTGTTCAATTCTGGGGCGGGATTATGTGGGGCGGCCACAATCTGGCTGCTTTCAACCTCTTGCTGGAGGTTACACCTGACAGCAGCCGTTCCCTGTATGTGGGCGTTTACAATGCGCTGATAGGCCTGGCCACCGCAGGCGGGCAGCTGCTTGGCGGTTATATGGCAGAATTGATGGGAATGCGGAGCGTTTTCTTCATCTCGTTTGTAGGCCGCCTTATCGCCTTGGTGTTCTTGTCTCGAGTGGCAGGCGGCTTCGACCAGCCGATGGGCTGGAAGGATTTGGGATATCCCTTTGTCCGCAGCCGCCGCTCCTTGCAATCCTAGTGGAATTATTGTATAATGGTCCAAAATATGCAAAGGCGATGACAGGAAGTAATTGGCAGCGCAGGTTGTTCAGAGAGCCAATGGACGGTGTGAATTGGCCGACCGCCGCCAATGTCCACCCTGGAGCCGAGGAGGAAGCTGTAGGCGCAACTTCTGCGGGTAAGCCCGTTAACGCTGTTAGAGAGGGTTGGTTTGTGCTTTCAAACCGGCCAAGAAGGGTGGCAACGCGGGTAAATCTCGTCCCTGGCAGAGCAGGGATGAGATTTTTTAGTTTTTTCAGGTGGCAATACTAAGTCCAAGGAGGATGTTTATGCTGGATCTACGTTTGATCAGGCAAGATCCTGAAGCAATCAGGGAGATGCTGAGAAAGAGGGGTGAAGATGCTCCTCTGGACGAGCTGTTGGAGCTGGACAACCAGCGGCGGAAACTGATCGGTGAAGTGGAACAGCTGAAAGCCAAGCGCAACGCGGTTTCGGATCAGATTGCCGCAATGAAACGGAACAAACTGGATGCGTCGGCTTTGATCGAGGAAATGAAGGTTGTTTCCGATACGATCAAGGATTACGACGAACAGCTGCGGGTAATCGATGAACAGCTGCTCGACCGTCAGCTTCGGATCCCTAACATTCCCCACGAGTCGGTTCATGTAGGTGCAAGCGCTGACGACAACAAGGAAATTCGCCGTTGGGGCCAGCCGAGCCAGTTTAACTTTGAACCAAAGCCCCATTGGGATTTAGGTGTGAACCTGGATATTATCGACTTTGACCGGGCGGCGAAAGTGACAGGAGCGCGCTTTTATTTCCTGAAGGGGATGGGTGCGAAGCTGGAACGGGCGTTGATCAATTTCATGCTTGACGTCCACACTTCCGAACACGGATACCTGGAAGTGTTCCCGCCGTTCATTGTCAATAAAAGCAGCGCCACCGGCACCGGGCAGCTGCCCAAATTCGGCGAGGACATGTTCAAACTTGAGAACCTGGATTATTACTTGATTCCCACAGCGGAGGTGCCGGTCACCAACCTATACCGGGACGAAATCCTGGACGGCGACAAACTCCCCCTGTACCATGCGGCATACTCGGCATGCTTCCGCTCAGAGGCAGGGGCTTACGGCCGGGATACGCGCGGTGTGATCCGGGTGCATCAGTTCAACAAAGTGGAGCTGGTCAAGTTTGTCAAACCAGAGACGTCCTACGATGAGCTGGAAAAGCTGGTGAATGATGCGGAAGACATTTTGCGAAAACTCGGACTGCCTTACAGAGTGACACAGATGTGCACGGCCGATTTGGGCTTTACAGCCGCCAAGAAGCTGGACCTGGAAGTCTGGATGCCGAGCTACGGGCAGTATGTGGAGATCTCGTCCTGCAGCAATTTCGAGGCGTTTCAGGCGCGGAGAGCCAACATCCGGTTCCGCCGGGAGCCGGGGGCCAAGCCGGAATACGTGCATACACTAAATGGCTCGGGAGTGGCCATCGGGCGCTGTTTGGCCGCGGTGCTGGAGAATTACCAGCAGGCAGACGGCACCGTTGCGATTCCTGAGGTTTTGCGCCCCTACATGCAGGGTTTGGACAAAATTGGCTGATAGGTCACTTGTTAAATGGCCTGTTTTACGATATAATATCCTTTGTTCGGAGGGGTGCCAGAGCGGACGAATGGAGCGGTCTTGAAAACCGTCGAGGGTTTCCGCCCTCCGTGGGTTCAAATCCCACCCCCTCCGCCAGGATAGCGCAATCGCACGCCCTTTTCTGGAGTCTGGCACTTTAGGAAAGGGTTTTTTACAAAGGGGCAATAAAATGAAAATAAGAAAAGGAGATCTGTTGATTTTCGTCGTATTGTTGCTCATAGGGGGAATAATGCTCACCAGTAACCTGTTTCGGGCAAAAGAGCCGGGAAACATCGCGATATTGGAAATCGATGGCGTAATTGTCGAAAGATTTGACCTTGACGCTGATTTGGAAAATTATCGGGCGGAAACAGCCCGAGGTTACAATATTCTTGACTTTGCCGATGGCGCAGTCAGGGTTATTGAAGCGGATTGCCCCGATAAAATCTGCATACAGTTTGGCTGGATCAGGCAGGTAGGCCAAACCATTGTGTGCTTACCTCACAGATTAATCATTAGAGTAGTCAGTGAAGCATCGGAACAGCAGCTCGACGGGGTTGCGTATTGAGCGTTCAACAATAATGAAGGGATGATAGGCATGAAACAACGCATCTTGGTTGTGGATGACGAGATTAATATCCAGGAACTGATTAGGGTCAATCTTGAGCAGGCAGGGTTTGAAGTGGAAATTGCCGACAACGGCATCGCCGCGCTGGAAAGATTCGAAGCCAACAAACCGGATTTGATCATCCTGGATTTGATGCTTCCAGGCAAAGACGGCTACGATGTGTGCAAAGCGATCAGAAAAACCAGCAATGTGCCGATAATCATGCTTACAGCCAAAGAGACCGAATTGGAACGGGTGCTGGGGTTGGAGCTCGGTGCCGACGATTACATCACCAAGCCGTTCAGCCCCCTGGAGCTGATTGCCCGTATTAAAGCAGTGCTGCGCCGTTCCAGCGGACAAGAAGACGACGAAGCGGATGAGTACACTGTTGGATCGATCTTTATGAAAGTGGGCACCCGGGAAGTCCTGGTGAAAGGCAAACCTGTGGATTTGACCCGCAAGGAATTCGATCTGCTGCATACATTCATGCAAAATGCGGGAAAAGTACTTACCAGAGAGTTTCTGCTGCAAAAGGTATGGGGCTATGAATACGAAGGAGAGACACGGACCGTGGATGTCCACATTCGCCATCTGCGCAGAAAACTAGGCCCGGAAGGAGAAGAACGGATCGAGACCATCCATGGTGTCGGGTACAAGCTGAGGGGGAATTAGGTTGCACCGGCCGCTGCTCCTTAGACTGACTGGTCTTGTCTTAGTGGTAACCCTGCTGAGCATGGGGGTTACCACGTTTTTTGTTATGCTCTTTGCCAGAAACACCTTGATCGACAACCTGTACATGGATCTAGAGTCCGATGCCAAATTGGTTGGCCGTTGGCTGGATACCACAGATTGGCAGAACGTGCGGGAAACAATGCGGCATTTGAGTGAAACAACAACACGCCGAGTCTCGATCCTGGATCTGGACGGCAATATCGTTGCCGATTCATATTATCCGTCTGAATACTTTACCAATGTTTCCGATTACCCGGAGTTCCAACAGGCTCTGAAGGAGGGCGTTGGCACAGCCAGGAGGATCAGCGAGAGCTCGAATCTGGAAGAGTTGTATGTGGCCGTGCGTTTTCCCAAGGGGATTGTCCGGCTGGCTACCACGTCCCAAGAAATAACTGCGCCGTTGTCATTTTTATCCCAGGCTGCGGTGGTATTGACAGGGATTATGGGGCTGATGGCGTTTGGGATCGCTTATTACATCAACCGCAACATCACCGAACCGTTGGGCGAGATGCTGGATCTAACCAGGCAGCTGCAGGTTGGGGAATTCAGCCGGCGGGTCTTGGTCCGCAGCACGGATGAAATCGGGCAGCTCAGCCGCGCTTTCAACGAGCTTTCCCAGACCTTGGAAGAGATGTTTCAAACGGTGCATGACCGGGAGAACAAACTCAACGCCATCCTCACCAGCATGGAGGACGCGGTCTTGGCTGTGGATACGAATTATAAACTAATTCTGGCCAACCGGCGCATGGCGGAAATGATTAACGAAGATGTGAGCAGCCTGATGGGCAAGGATTTGACCGAGGCTTTCCAAAGCTACCAGCTGGTGGAAGTTGTATCCGACACACTGTCGACCGGCAAGGCGATTGACACGGAAATCAGGCCGGAACTCTCCAGCCAGCAGGTTTTGGCGGTTACCAGCAGCCCTCTGGAGGACGAGGCAGGGAAAACCATCGGTGTGGTAATTGTCCTGCGGGATGTCACGGAGCTGCGTCTCCTGGAGAGTATGCGCCGGGAGTTTGTGGCCAATGTGTCACATGAACTGAGGACTCCGCTGACCAGCATCAAAGGATTTGTCGAGACGATTCTCAACGGCAAGACCGATGATGAAGCTTTTGTTCAGCGCTACCTCTCCATTGTCAGCGGGGAGACGGATCGGATGATCACCCTGATCAACGATCTCCTCGACCTGACCAAGATCGAGAGCAGAAGGCAGAAACTGGTTTTCGAGGAAGTGAACCTCAAGGAAATCTTTGACGATACCATCACCGTGCTTGCGAGCAAAGCGGAAGAGAGGGAGGTCGCCGTCGAAAACAGGCTGGACGACTTGATTGTCCTGGGAAATCCCAAGATGCTGCGGCAGGTGGCCATCAATCTGGTGGACAATGCCATCAAGTACAACAAGCAGGGTGGCCAGGTTTGGATCGAAGCGGCGGTCAACGACGGGATCGCTTCGATCAGCGTTACTGACACAGGCATTGGCATTCCCAGCGAGCATCTGGAACGGGTGTTCGAGCGGTTTTACCGCGTCGACAAAGGCCGTTCGCGGCAGATGGGCGGCACCGGCCTGGGATTGTCCATTGTCAAGCACATTATTGAGCGGCATAAAGGAAGGATTTGGGCGGAAAGCGAATATGAACAGGGGACCACGATTACCTTCACGCTGCAGGTTGCCAAGTAAGATTTTTCAAGGCATGGGCGGTTGACACCTGCGTTTATCTGTGGTAGACTAGGATTTGTCAATGTGGCGAACAAATTGGGAAGGGTGCTTGAGTGGCCGAAAAGGACCGCTTGCTAAGCGGTTGAGGGTGTTGAAGCCCTCCGAGGGTTCAAATCCCTCCCCTTCCGCCATTTTTTTCAACATGCGCCCGTAGCTCAGCTGGATAGAGTGTTTGACTACGAATCAAAAGGTCGCAGGTTCGAGTCCTGCCGGGCGCGCCACTAGCGAACCCAATTAGACCGTCGTTTTGGCGGTCTTTTTGTTTTCGGCCCATGTGCCAGCCGTTTATACAAAGGAATATTTGGAATCACACCGAACTAATTGGTGAAAAGTGGTAGTGAAGTTCATCACAGCATGCGCAGATTGGTCTGTTCTGTTGGACTCTAAAACTAGAAGGAGATGTTGTCGTTGAAACAACTGTCACTGCGGTGGAAAGCCCTGATTCCGGTTGTTGGGGCGATTGTGGTTCTGGCGGCAGTCATATTCGTAGTTTCGCAGGGTATTATCACAAAGCAGGCGGAGGGCTTGGCACTAACGAAGGTGCAGTCGGATCTGGCGTTGATGTTCGAACTTTTAGAAGCGGAGTTCCCTGGGCCATGGCGGGTAGAAGGGCAGATGCTCTATAAAGGAGACCACCCGGTAAATGGAGACACAGAGCTTGTAGACCGGTTGGCTGACTTGACTGGCAATACTGTGACAATATTCCAAGGGGCTACCCGTGTAGCCACAACCGTCCTTACCGAAGATGGGAAACGTGCTGAAGGAACACAAGCGTCTCAAGTGGTGATTGATCAGGTGTTGAACAACAAAAAGGACTACTTCGGCAAGGCTGATGTGGTGGGCAATGTCTATCTGACGGGTTACAAGCCCCTGTTTGATTCCTCAGGAAGCGTTGTAGGCATACTGTACACAGGGGCCGCGCCCCAGCTGGTTGATCAAACAGTCGCCGCCTTTAGGCATACTCTGTCTCTCGTTTCTTTGATCATCATCATATTCTTGGTTGTCTTCTTGTATATTTTCCTTTCCAAGGGAGTGCTGGCACCGATCAACCGCGCAGTGGCCTACGCCGCCAGCGTAGCCAACGGCGACCTCACTGTCAACGCATTGCCGGAAGATGTGCGCCGCCAAGATGAAATCGGTGTTCTCAGCAGGGCGTTCCATGGACTTGCGGACAGCTTGCGCCAGATAGTGAATGCTCTCCAGAACTTGATCAACAAGGCTGCATCCACAGGCGACAACTTGCTTGCCGCAAGCGAGGAGAATTCAGCCACTATTCAAGAAGTGGCTTCGTCCGTCGGAGAGTTCAGCATGGCGATTTCGGATGTCAGCAAGCAGGCAGAGTCAATGGCAAGGAGCGCTCGGGCGATCAAGGATCTGACCGGAAACGGCCAGAAGGAGATGGACATAACTGTTCATATCATGGAACGGATTGTGGAGAGCTCTCTTCAGACTGAAGAGGCTGTCTCGCTGGTCTCGGAAGCCGCCAAAGGCATGAACATGGTGCTGGAACTCATTTCCGAAGTGGCTGAACAGACAAACCTTTTGGCTTTGAATGCAGCGATCGAGGCCGCCAGGGCTGGGGAACAAGGCCGAGGATTCGCTGTTGTGGCTGAAGAAGTGCGGAAACTCGCAGGAGAGACGCGGGATTCCGTAACCAGGATTGCCAATATGAACAAAGAACTCATAGCACATGTTTCCCAGGCAGTGACAACCATAGGTGTAACACGGGCAGAAGTCGCGGAAGGGCATAAGGCGCTAAGCAAGACCCAGCAGAGTTTCGCTTCCCTCTTGGCGAATATTGATGATATCGTTGAGCGAATCAACGACATGAATGTTTTCACAGCCTCAATGGACAACACCAGCCAAAGTTTGGCGGCGGCTGCCCAGCAGCAGGCGTCTGCCATGAACGAAGTGGCGTCCATGGCGGAAAATGTTGCCAATATGGTAGCCGATCTGCAAGAGCTGGCAGAAAGGTTTAAACTGTAAAAAGTTAGAAAGACAAAGGCCGCCAAAAGCGGCCTTTTTCTATGCGGTATGAGCTGGTCTAGAGCGCCTATGGAGATCCTGGCAGCAGCAAATACCAGAATCGACCAGAGGGATCAGCGCGGCGTTGGCAGCCAAAAACCACAGCAAGGAATGGTGGCAAACATGCTCAGTGACTGGTTCAAGTATCTTGGTGTAGGTTCGGCACATAACGCCGAATCCACGCATCGTTTTTATTTCACGCAGCTGTTCGTCAGCTATTGATTCAGCCGTCTTTCCATCTCGTTGGCTACCGCACTGGCAAAGGCTTGTTTTTTGCTGACCACCCTGCACCCTGCGGGAGCGAGGACGAATTGCCCCATCCTGACGTAGACTATGGCTACTGGTATTCCGATGATGGTAAGGGCGTAAACTACAGCGAGGACAAAGTACGTCAGAGTCAGGAACAAGCCAATGGGAAACCAAATCACGTTCAAGACGAGGTTAATGACCCTCCAGGCAGGGGATGTATGACTTTTCCCCTTCAGCTCGGTTTCCCTGATGATTTCTTTCCCGTATGGGAAAGCCGATAGCTTGGCAAACTCGAAGCAAGCCCTGCCGATTGGTATTCCCACAATGGTTATGCTAAAGAGAACCCCAATCGCCAGCCAGGTGAGTGCCATAACGGCTCCACCTAGTATGAACCACAAAAGATTACCCAATGTTGCCATCATACCCATATCATCTGTGCATTATTGCCCGCCATTCCTTGATTATCCTGTCGGGTTTGAAAGCGACTTTCCGCTTAGGTGCCGGATGCGCAAGGCGATAGTCAGGATACAGTGGGTGATTTTCTTGTGCTCCCCAGTTGTTGGAATATTCTTCTATCTCCAATCCTGTGTGGGTGGATAGAAGCTCGGCAAAACGCCGGATGATTCCATCTTCGACCATGTTTCTTACAAACGAGATGTTCAACCGGTTGTTGCACGAGCCTATGGCGCAGTTGATGGGTGTTCTGGCTTTTGGATACGATACAAACTCCATTCCCTTGATGTACCCGGCAGCGGATTCCGGCCAGCTGACCTTCCCCAAGTTGGACAGGTTCATGGTTGTTGTATCCCCGTAGCGCTTGTACAACTGGCGGATAAACAGGTTTTTCAGCATCAGCGGGGCGATTCTAACCCCTGGAATGCGTTCGAACCTGATTGAGGAGGTTGCCGCCATCATCAGCTGCAGATGCTCCTTGGCGACATTTTGCTTTAGCTGTTTAGTGACTTCATTGACCAGATCTTCCAATTCAAGACTAGATGCCGCTGGCACGATCAAACGGGTGCCGATGTAAAAGTTTCGCAGCGTCTGTGAGGGAAACAGCCGGCGCAGATCCACCGGTACCCCAATGATAATAGGTTTTGTCACAGCATTACGCTTGGACTCTTCCATATAGATAGCTTGGATTAAGAGTGAAGCGATGTAACCGGTAAGGGATGTCCTCATTCTTCTGGCATATCCGGTCAGTTCCGACGCGGAAGCCACCAGATGGGTCACATGATGCCCGTATGGTTTGTAGACGGTTCCTGTAATCCGATGGGGTTCCTCTATTTCCATTTTCTCGATTTTGACCGCCTGATAATACCTCTGGTAACTGTCCTCTGCTTCCTCCGGCTTTGGCTCTGCTCCGGGAAGCAATAGGATCCCTTCATCCTGCACAGGTTTTCCAGTCAGCAGCAAATACTGATAAACCAGTGTTTTCAGGAATTCCAAAGCGCCGACTCCATCTGTCAGTCCGTGGAAAAACTCGACAGCGAGGCGGTGGGAATGGTATAGGATCTTGATCATGAATCCATTGTTGGCTTCGGGATCAATCAAAGCACTGGGATAAGTTTGTTCTTTTTCGACCATCAGCCGGCTGTTGTTCTCATACAGGTAGTTCCAGAAAAGGCCGTTTCCCAGCCTGGCCGCAAAGGTAGGGAAGCGCTTGAGGACAATGTCCACCGCCTGCTGTAGTTTATCGGGATCCACAGGCTCGGTCAGAATGACAGCGCCGCGAAAAACTGTCGAATTGTTCTCGGCAATAGCGGCTGGAAATACTTTGGCGGCACTGTCCAACCGATACCATCTGCCCATTTTGGCACCTCCACACTCTGGTTGAATCCATCGTTCTGCATAGAACCCATTATATCCTGCATCAATTTCCAAGCATGCATGCGGAGAGGTGCGTCTTTGCAATGAAAAAGTCTGCCGGACGGCAGGCTTAGTCCACAGTTATTCAGTTTTGAACCTAATGCCTTCGTAAGGTATTATTAATAGTGAAACACCCAAGGCGCCTGGGAAAGCGGGGTGAATGCTTGAGCTGCAAACCAGATTTTGAAGTAGTGGTTGTGAATAATAAAAACTGGCTGTTTCAATACTTACTGAGCATTGTCAAGGACACACAAGCAGCAGAAGACTTAGTGCAAGAAGTGTTCATCCGCGCTTATCAGAACTATGACAGCTACCAAGAGCAGGGAAGACTCCGGCGTTGGCTGCAGAGAATAGCCTGGAACGCCGCGATCCGTTACATGGAGGGGGAAAACCGAAGAGCAGAAATCTCCATTTATACAGACATAGGTTCTGATACCGAAACGGTTATGCTGGTGGATACGCTGGTGAGCTCGGAAAACCTTGAAGATCGTGTGGAACATCAAGAACTCGTCCAGAGGGTGATGGCTGCGATTAGAGAACTCCCAGAACCACAGCAGCAGGTAGTCTATTATCGCTATGTTCAAGATTTCAGTGTTCGCATGGTAGCTAATATCACAAACCAGTCTGTTGGTTCGGTTAAGTCCAAAAGCCACTACGGCTTAACAAAGGTGAAGCAAAGGCTTGCTCAATACCTGGTGGAAGGAGAATATGTGATGGGATGCCGTGAAACATATCCGTTTTACTATCAATATGCCAAGGGTAAAATTATGGAAGAAGACCGTGTCAAAGTGGAACGCCACGTCGCTGTCTGCGAAACTTGCAAGGGGATTGTCAGCGCTTTGACAAAGCTGCTGTCCCATATTACACCAGCAAAGGAGGACGAGCACCGGCATGTGCTCATTTCCATCCCCCTAGAGCATCAAACTTTGACCTATACTTCTTACGATGTGCCCATGTACGATTTCTACGAGCGAGCCAACGCAATACTGGCAAAAACTGGTGGTTTGATTCCGGAGGGAGAGATTTGGTTCAGCTGGGGCTATGATGCCGATTCGGAGTTGATAGGTGTTTTTGATAATGAAGGCCATAAAATCGAGTACGAGCACATTGCGAATCCGCACAGTACCAATAAAAGAGCGGTCTACAGAAGGATGCCAAAAGTCTACCCGCTCCACACCATGGCAGATGTGTTTTTGTCGAACCGGAAAGTGATCCGCAGTACGCTTGAGGATCCGAATCTTATGATCGGGGAGTTACGAAATAACCTTGGTGCTAATGCGAAATCTGGTTTATACCTGGCGCTTCCCGAAAATGCCAAAAACACCAGGGTTAAGAAAGGCAATGGGGTGATCGATGCCGGGCACTACAAGTTCGCTTTCTCCGAACGGTATGTCACCGAGGATGAAACCATTAGCCTGGTATGTTCGTATTTGAAGAAATGAGTCGCACTATAAAATCGGTATTGGTGTTAACTCAGAACTACAGTAATTCATTTAGGTCTCTGTTGCTATAGCTGGAATCCTGATCTGCTCGCCTCTGGATGAGAACGAGCGTTTGTTATATCCAGGTAATCCAGATATATTCTTGAAATGCAAAGGATAAATTTGGCTTTCAACGAAAAAATGTGTAGATCATTCCTGCTTTTCAGCGAAAACGGAGGGATTGTACATTATGGCAGATCAGCATCCAGACATAGTTCAACTACGGCGTGAGATTGACGACCTGGAAAGCGATTTGGCAGTTAATCCCGATGATCTTAATGTTAAGATCGAGCTTGCCAGAAAAATATCGCAGTTTCTCGATAATAGCTATGAGGAAAGTTTAGCAGAACGTTTGCGTGAGCTTTTACTCCAAATTCCACAGAATGTCGAAAGGGTGTATTGGGCTCGCGCTTATGTGGCATGGTTAGACGGTTTGTACGAAGAAGCCGCTAATTGGTATATAAAATACTTCGATCATTATTATCCGCAGAACGATCCTCCGAGCCCAAGCGAGTTCGTTTACCAATTTGGCATAATGTACGATTACCGCTGTTCATTACAGTGGTCAGAGTTGGAGACAATTTTCACACAGCGCTGGCCAGAAATATTCGGAACTTATATCATACAAGGGTGGAATTATTTGTTTAAAGGAGATTCTGAATCTGCCCAAATCGCGTTTAGCAAGGTCACAAATGATTCTGAGGAAGCCTGGATTGCTCATTTTGGATTAGGTGTGACATATGCTAATGAGAAGAACGGAAAAGCGGCAGTTAAGTGTTTCGAGAAAGCATTGCTTTCCAGCGAGTGGGCCCAGAAATTCATGTTAGCCGTTGAAAAAGGGAGCAAAGATTTGGTTGTAATTGAGCTCAAGCGAAACGAAAGTGATGACGAAGTAGTAGGCCAAATATCTCGGTATATGGCTTGGGTAAAACGTAACTTGGCGAAAGAAGGCCAGGTAGTAAAAGGAATCATATGTGTGCATAAGGCCTTAAAAAAACTTGTGCTATCAGCGAGCAACATACCCGGGCTTATGGTTTACGAGTACGATTTTAACTTCCGCATAGCAACGATTTCTTAACAGAAACACCTTGACAAATGCCCTGGATGTGGTATCTTAAAGAAAACGCTGTTGAAATGCTGTGAAGAGGAAGAGTACGGCCAATAACCTTTCCAGAGAGAAGAAGCCGAAGGCTGGAAGCTTCTTCAAGGCCATGCTGGCCGGAAAACCACCTTGGAGCTGTTTGGCTGAACGATGAGTAAGCCAATCCGGTTGAACCGTTACCTCGCAATGAGTGAACCAGGGGAACCAAGCCCTGGTTAACAAGGGTGGAACCGCGGTGAACCCGTCCCTGTCTTGAGGGACGGGTTTTTTGTTCACAGCAGACAAGAAAAAAGAAAAAGGAGTGAAAAGCATGGAACTGATCAAACTTACTTTGCCGAATGGAGATATCATAGAGGTGACATCCGGGACTACCATCGCCGAGGCGGCGGCTTCCCTCAGCGGCAGGCTGGCCAAGGATGCGGTCTGCGGCCGCTTCAACGGCGAACTCAAGGATTTGAGTTATCGTCTCACCGAAAACGGCAAACTGGAAATTGTCACAACCGATTCGCCAGACGGTGTTGACGTGATGCGGCATACAGTTTCCCATGTCATGGCTCAGGCAGTCCAGAGGCTGTGGCCGGGAACCAAGCTGGCCATCGGGCCGACCATTCAAGACGGGTTCTATTATGACTTTGACATGGAACACACCCTAAGCTCCGACGATCTGGAAAAGATCGAAGCGGAGATGGCCAAAATCATTGCTGAAGACTACGAGATTACCCGTGAAGAGCTGGCTCCGGAAGCAGCCCGGGCGCTGTTCGAGTCCCAGAATGCCACATATAAGCTTGAGCTGATTGAAGGCCTGGATGAACAGATCAGCGTCTACCGCCAGGGAGAATTTGTCGATCTGTGCCGCGGGCCGCATCTGCCGAGCACCGGGAGGATCAAAGCATTTAAGCTTTTGAGTGTTGCCGGCGCCTACTGGCGGGGCGATTCCCGCAACAAGATGCTGCAGCGGGTCTACGGCACTGCGTTTTTCAAGAAATCCCAACTGGATGAGTATCTTAAACGTTTGGAAGAGGCAGCCAAACGGGATCACCGCAAGATCGGCCGCGAACTGGATCTGTTCAGCATCGTCGACGAAGGCCCAGGATTTCCGTTCTTCCATCCCAAAGGCATGGTGCTGCGAAACGTCCTGGAGAATTTCTGGCGCGAAGAGCACATCAAGCGCGGTTACAGCGAGGTCAAGACTCCCATCATGCTCCGGGAGGAACTGTGGCACCGCTCCGGGCACTGGGATCACTATAAAGACAACATGTATTTTTCCGAAATCGAAAACCAGCGCTATGCAGTCAAGCCGATGAACTGTCCCGGCGGTATCTTGATGTATCAGCGCAAGATCCACTCCTACCGGGATCTGCCGATCCGCATGGGTGAGTTGGGCTTGGTGCACCGCCATGAACTGTCCGGCACTCTCCACGGCTTGATGCGGGTGCGGTCGTTCACTCAGGATGACGCCCATATCTTCATGCGGCCTGACCAGGTTGAGGCCGAAATCATCGGTGTCATTGACCTGATTGACTATGTCTACAAGATCTTCGGCTTCCCGTACCATGTGGAGCTGTCCACCAAGCCGAAAAACGCCATGGGCGATGACGCCATTTGGGATATGGCCACCGACGCTCTCCGGAAAGCGCTGGAGAACAAAGGCCTGGAGTATAAGGTCAACGAGGGAGACGGCGCATTCTACGGGCCGAAGATCGACTTCCACCTGCAGGACTGCGTCGGCCGCACTTGGCAGTGCGCCACCATTCAGCTGGACTTCCTGCTGCCGGAGCGCTTTGACCTTTACTACATTGGCGAGGATGGCCAAAAACACCGCCCGGTAATGCTGCACCGTGTTGTCTTTGGCGCCCTTGAGCGCTTTATCGCAATTCTCACCGAGCACTTTGCCGGAGCATTCCCAACTTGGCTGGCGCCGGTGCAGGTAATGTTGATTCCAGTGGCCGAGGACCATCTGCCCTATGCCAGGGAAATCGCCGCCAAACTCAGTGAATTCGGGATCCGCTATGAAATTGACGAGCGGAATGAGAAGATCGGCAGAAAGATCCGGGAAGCGCAGCTCCAGCAAATCCCGTATATGCTCGTGGTGGGAACCAATGAGATGAACGAAGGCACTGTCGCAGTGCGCCACCGCCGCCAGGGCGATCTGGGCAAGTTCGGGCTGGAGCGGTTCATCGAGCAGATCACTTCGGAGATAAAAGAGAAGAAGTTAGACTAGGTAGAGAGGCTGACAACACAAGCAAGGAGCAAATAAGAGCCGCCAAGATCATCACTTGGCGGCTCTTTAATTGTTTTATTCCTGGGCCACATCCAAGGAAGCAGCTATCTCTTGGCTGACAGTGTCTATTTCAGTGACGTCTCCCGTGATTGTATAACTCTGATCTCCTTCAAAACTGATCACTTCCGTTTCGGCGAAATAGTCGCCGGGCTCAATCGTGTTGGACCCAGGCTGGACATCAACCCAGGCAAACACCTGATAATCCCCTGGTGGGATATGGTTGAACGCGAATTCTCCCCCCTGCGGATCCACGGAAGTCTCTGCGACGACTTCCACACGATCGCCAGACCTTGTCCCAACAATAATTCTCATTTTGTCCACGGCGTTCACCGCCCAGTAGGCGTTGATTAAGCCATGTCCATAGAAATCGCTGGAACCAATAGGCATGCTGGTTTGGTGTAAAATGTCTAAGACCTGGCCGCTTGGAATTCCTGCGGAAAGCATCAGGCCGATAACGCCTGACACATGCGGCGCTGCCATTGAGGTGCCCTGCATGTAGACATAATCATTTGGTTTTGTGCCGATTCCTGTGCTTAAAACTCCATCAGCTGCATTGTCTCCGTCGCTGTCGACGCCCATGTTTCCGCCTGGCGCAACGACGTCAAGGCTGCCCCAGTTGGAATACGGGGCACGTTTTGGGGTGTTTGGATAATTGTAATCAACTGCTCCCACCGCTATAACACCATCGTAAGCGGCTGGGAATGCGACAAAGCTTGAACTGTTGCCTGCAGCCGCGACAATAAGAGTGTCCGTAGTGCTCAACACCAGATCGACAATCTCATGCAGAAATTCGTCATAACCATCATATCCCATGGATATGTTGATTACAGCGGCGGGATAGGGGTTCGAGGGCATTCCCTCTTCATCCAGCAGGCCTGCTGCGTACAGAATGCCATTTGCCATGCTCCATGTATTTCCTGTTCCGGTACTATCTGCCACTTTAATCGGAAGCAGATCAACATCCCACATGATTCCTGCGACTCCGATGCCGTTGTTTGAGACGGCGCCGATTATGCCGGCCACATGTGTTCCATGCCCATGGTCATCATCGAAGTCGGAGTTTCCAGCGTGGAAGTTGTAGCCGTAGTCGAAATCCAGCCGATCTCTCAGATCAGGGTGGTCTTTTTTCACGCCTGAATCGATGACTGCGACGCGGACAGAATCACTGCCTGTCGTTACTGTCCATGCCTGCGGCAGCCGAATCAAAGAGTAATGCCACTGGGACGGGAAAAACGTATCATTCGGATAGGCAACCGCAAGTGATTCGAAAGAGTTGTTCGGCTGAGCGTACCGGACTCCGGGAATCGTCTGGGCGCTGAAAAGCGAGAGCCCCGGTTTGTCATCGGCTGGCTTAACCAAATATGCGTTTACGATGGACAGTTTGCCTATGGTTTCGAATCCGGACTGTTCGAGGATTTCCACAATCTCGCTTTCAGTCATATCCGGGTAAAAGCTGATGATAATTTTGTCCGATTCGCGCCGGATGCTTGTTGCCGCCGCGTCCGATCCTACCGTTGGCAGCATGCTTGATGTGGTAGGATTGTCGGTTATTGATCGGGGGAATCGATGCTTCACCGAAACACTTCCACTTATTGACGCAGGGCCGGTGAAAACAGCTATTACTTCGGTTTCCTCCTTGACGGTGATTACCGTGGGGTTTGTTTTTCCTGAGAGAGCGCCCTCCCAGTGGCTGAAATACCAGCTTTCATCGGGAATGGCAAGTAATTGTACCACTGTGCCGTACTCATAATCACCTTGCGCAGTGACCAGCACAGTCTCTGTCACGGTTCCGAAGCCGCGGTAACTGACTGTCAAAGGGTATAGTTTCTTGTTGCCGATGAAGGTGATCACATCTGATGCTTTGTCCACGGTGATCGGTTCCGAAAAATTCCAGCCTTCTTTGTTGGCGGATATGGTTGTCGGGCCTATAAGGCCAGAAATGGTGAATGTGCCATTGGCTGAGGTTTCGGTCGCACCGCTTACTTCCCCTTCATAGGTGATGGTGACGCCAGCGATTCCATTACCATCCTCATCTTTGACAGTGCCGGAGGTGGACTGCATTTGGTCTCCGGCGATTACCAGGTTTTGGGCAACCTGATAGCCGAAAATGAAAGCGAAAGTGATCAAGCCCCAGTTGAGCTGGGGCTTGTTTGATCATTTCAATCGTTGCCGTTGTTATTATTGTTGTTATTATTGGCGTCGTTATTATTGCGGGGCCCTTGATTATCCTCAGGCATTGCCTGTTCACCGGCGGGTTCCTCCGGAGCAGGCTGTTCAGGTGCTTGCTCCTCGGGTACCTGCTGCTGCGGAGTTTGAGGCTGACGAGGAGGCTGAGGGGCTTGCTGCTGAGGAGTTTGCTGCTGTGGCTGTTGTGGCTGCTGTTTGGGCTGTTGTTGAGGCGCCGGCTGTTGGGGAGCCGGCGTCCTTAAACTTGTCTGTTGGTTTTGGGGGGCAGGTTTTTCAGGCTGCTCTTTTTCATGCTGCAGTGTGATCATTTTTTGCAGGCCGTCTTTCAGCTGGTAGCGCAGCTCAAAACGGCGCAGTTTCTCGGCGGCGACTTTTTCCTGATCCAGGATCCCCTGAATCACTTTCAAAGTTTCACTTTCCGTCAGGGATGGAATGCTCTGCACCAGAGCCTGGATCTGTTTCAGCGCCGGATCTCCTTCGACGCGGTCAACGTCCCCCTCGGCGGTTTCCCTTCTCACCAGGGCGAACATCTCTTCACCCTCCGGTTTTTCATAATCCATTTCCACCTGGGTGTTGTCCTCCAACTCCATGGCCAGCTGAAACCGATCGAGCTGATCGAGGGAGTTTGCTCCGCCGGGGATCTGCGTTTTGAGGGGGTCGGAGGCCTGCCTTCCCTGCCCGTACACCACCAGCCCGATCAGCAGGGGGATAGCGATGAACAACGGCACAAATCGTTTCCACTCCACTGCCTTCATTCCTCCAATGCTGTTAATGATGTACTGCTTTCAGCATTAGTTTGTCCCGGGAAAACAGTTCATCCCGGTGGGAAATAATGTAATCGGCAGTGCGGGACGCGATGGCCATGATCGTTTCCGTGGGATTGGCGCCTCCCGAGGTGACAAAGACGCTGGCGTCGCAGATGAACAGGTTGGGGATGTCGTGGCTCCGGCAGAACTCATTGACCACCGATGTGTTCGGATCCTTTCCCATGCGGCATCCTCCCAGAAGATGGGCGGTGTCCGGGACGACAAAGGCGGGAGTGCCGCCGGCGGCATTCAAGATTTCATTGCATTTGGCGATCCCGTGGGCAATCAGTCTGCGATCATTGTCCCCGTAGCTGAAGCTGACCAGGGCGCGGGGAAGGCCGTATTCATCCTTTTCATCGCTCAGGGTGACACAGTTGTTGATGTCGGGCAGCACTTCACCCACCACCGTGATGCGGGCGTAGTAGTTGTATTCCAGCATGATATCCCGCAGTTCTTTGCCCCAAATGCCCGCTTTGGCCGCCGCATCAGCCGCCATCTCCACCGGCCGGCTGCCGTGGGCGTTGAGGGAGTAGCCCCGTGCGAAGCCCCGTTTGGGATCTGTTTCATAAAAGTCCTGACTGACCGCCATCACCGGAGTCCCTTTGTACAAGCGGATTTCCTGATCGAACTTGGCGTATACATCGTGGCCGCTGTGGGGCATGATGTATTTCCCCACCAGCCCGCTGCTGTTGGCCAATCCGTCCGGGTATTTGCCGCAGGCGGAGTTCAGAAGCAGCCGCGGCGTTTCAATCACGAACGTTGAAACGATGACCAGCTTGGCTTTTTGCTCGTATGTTTTGCCGTCGTGGACGAACTCCACCCCTTCCACACAACCGTCCTTCCCCACAAGGATCCGGGTTACCATCGAATCACTGAGGATCTCCGCGCCGTAGCGCAGCGCTTCCGGAATGTGCTGGATCAAGGTGCTGAATTTGGCGTTCGGCAGGCAGCCCTGGTTGCAGAACCCCCGGTTGATGCAGGGCGGGCGCCCGGCAAAAGGTGCCGAAAGGATCGCCAAAGGCGCCGTCGTGCTCCTGATGCCCAAAGCCTCGCAGCCTTTGCGGAAGATCTGGGCGTTGGCGCTGATCGGTTCCCGTTCAGGATAAGGGTACGGCCCGTGGAATTCGCCCCAGGGAAACTCCTTCGGTCCGCTCACCTTCACTTCATGTTCGATCTTGTGGTAATAAGGGGCCAGGTCCTCGTAGGTGATAGGCCAGTCGGCGCCGACACCGTCGAGGGTGTATGTCATGAAGTCACTTCTATGGAAACGGTAAAAAACCCCGGTGAAATGAACTGTGCCCCCGCCAACGCCCCTGCCGGAATTGTTGGTGCCGAACTGCAAGGGATCCGCGCCGGTGGACAAACGGGTGTCCTGCCACGCCAATCTTTCAGCGTAAAGCTCGTCGCTGGCAAAATCGGTCTGGGGGTTCCAAAACGGCCCCGCCTCGATGCCCACCACAGACAAGCCGGCTTTGGCCAGGTCGCGGATGAGCACTCCCCCGGCCGCACCCAGGCCCACAATGACCACATCTACTTCTTCGGAGCCGTATTTGCGGTGGTTCATGTCAACGTAATGGCCGTCGTCGTAATGGTCGCAGTGATGCATCACCGGATCGCGGTTTTCCATGTCAATCCTCCTTGACCTTGGCTTCCCAAGGATCGGTCAATCCCAGTTCAATCCGGACATAACCGCGGGGATAGGCCGGGCCGCCGTAGCCGATATCCGACCACACCACAGGGTGGGAGTAATACGCCTTGATCACCATGCCTGCGAGTTTGGTGAACAAGTCTTTCTGCAGGGAATCCTTCCATTGATCAATGGCGGGCAGGGAACCAAGCTGGAGCCGGCTCAGAACCTGGAACTGGACCTGCGTGCCGCATTCCAGAAAACCCTGGGCGCTGAGCATCCTCGCCCATTGATCGAGAGCCTTGAGACCGTCACGGATCAGCTTCTCTTGGGGAGGCGCGCCCGGCTTCCGTTCGCTTTCGCCGACATCCGCGGCGAGTTGGGAATCGAAACAACTCACGATCCAGGCAATAATTTCGCCGCGGTCCTCATAAGCGAGGTGCTCGCTGATTTTGGCGATCATGTTCTGCTCCCAGTCGCTTAAGTGTTTCAGCACCGTGGGAGGATGGAGCCGCTGCATCACGATTTCCCGGGTGAGATCGTCCCATTGATCTGCATGCTCCATGACATCATAATCGGGGTAGAGCCCCCACTTTTCGCCATTCATGGGATCATCTCCGGCCGGCAGAGGGCCAGAAGCCCCAGGGCGCACAAGGCGGAAATCAACAGCGGCAGGATGATCGGCGGGCCAACCAGGAAATTGTGGAAGCGGTATCCGTCAACCCGCTTCCCCACGCCGGTGAAATGTTTGTAGAAGCCGAACAAACCCTCGATGACACCGGCGGCGGCCAGCACGGCGAACACGTTCCTGAGGGTGGGGTGATTGACGCAGGCAAGAAAAAAGGCGTTGAGGGCCAGGACGGGGAGGGCGATCACCGGCAGCCACTGGCTCCAGTGGCGGAAGTTCTGCCGGTAGTGCATCATTGTCACTTGGATAAAGACAAGGCTGAAGCCGAAACCGGCAAACAAGATCACGGCACGGTCCAAGGGCCAGCCGTTCCACATGTCCTTTCACTCCCGACATAATCGCTGCCAGTATAATTCCCAATACTGGCGGCGCTTATGATATGATATGGACAAAACCACAATCTGCAAAGAGGTGAAATCATGGAATACAGAGTGCTTGGCGCGACAGGAGTCAAAGTATCGGCTCTTTGTTTCGGCACGATGTCTTTCGGCGGCGATGCTGACAAGGCTGCCTCCAGGGCTATGTTTGATCGCTGCCGCGATGCGGGAATCAACTTTTTTGACACAGCCGATGTCTACAACCAGGGTGTCTCCGAAGAGTGGCTCGGGGAATTCATGCACGGCTGCCGCGATCAGATCGTGTTGGCCACCAAAGTCTGGGGCCGGACCGGAACCGATGTGAACGACGCCGGTTTGTCCCGCCGCCACATCAAGCAGGCAGTGGAGGCGAGCCTCAGAAGGTTGAAGACAGATTGGATTGATATCTATTACGTCCACAACTGGGACCCAGAGACACCCATGGAGGAAACACTGCGGGCTTTGGATGATCTGCAGCGGCAGGGTAAGATTCTCTACCCCGCGGTGAGCAATTGGGCGGCCTGGCAGATCGCCAAGGCTTTGGGGATTGCAGACATGACAAACCAAGCCCGTTTCGCCTGTATCCAGCCTATGTACAACCTGGTGAAAAGGCAGGCCGAAGTGGAAATCCTGCCGCTGGCCGCAGCCGAAAAACTGGGCGTTGTCACTTACAGCCCATTGGGCGGGGGATTATTGACAGGGAAGTATGGATCCAATCAAAAACCGGAGCAGGGCCGGCTGGTGGAAAACCCAATGTATGTCAAGCGGTACGGGCAGGCTGCCTACTATGAGATAGCCGAGAAATTCGCCGCCTATGCCCGGGAAAACGGTGTCCATCCGGTGTCTTTGGCAGTCGCCTGGGTGATGTCGCATCCCAACGTGACCGCGCCGATTATTGGCGCCAGGAACGTGGAACAACTGGAACCCTCTTTGGCAGCGGCAGAGATCAAGATGACGCCTGAATGGAGGGCCGAGATCTCCAAGCTGTCGCCAGCTCCGCCGCCGGCGACGGATCGCAGCGAAGATCAGCTGTAAGGCCGAAAAGATGCATAAACTACTGCCTACATGTAAATGTTATTAGTGTAATTCTCAGGAAGGAGCGTGATTCATGGCCAAACGCAAGCTGGATGAAAAGGAAAAGAGCCGTAAGAATGTACTGCAGCAGATCCAACATACAGAGGATCGGATTCGCGACGCTGAGATTGCTATGGAAAACGAGCCGATGTCACCTGAAAGAAAAGAAGAGCTGAAGGTCAAAAACGAACACAGGAGGGAGAGCATCGAGCAGAAGAAGGACGAGCTGTAATAACGGCCTATGACTGATAAAACAAAGCCTTGGTTCCTTTCTCCAGGAACCAAGGCTTTATTTGTCCCTACGGGCCCAACCGCACTGCCTGCAGCCCTTCTTTGTCGAGAATCACAATCCTGCGCTGGCCTTCAAGCCTAATCAGCCCCTGTTCCTGAAAGGCGGCGAGCTTGCGGCTGAGTGTCTCCCGGCTCATCCCCATCTGGGAGGCGAAATCCTTTTTGGCCATCTTCAGGGTGATTTCTGCTTTGTCACCGGCTAGAGCCAGCAGTGCCTGGGCAAGGCGCTGTTCCACTGAATCCAGGCTGATGACTTCGATCAAGTTCTCAGCTTTTTGCAGCCGTTGACTCAACTCTTCCATCACTTTCAGAGAAATCGATGGATTTTTCAGCATCAATTCTTTAAGCTTGGCGCCGTCCATCACGCACATGGTGGATTCTTCCAGGGCTTCGGCATTGTCTGTCTGCGGCGAGGATCGGAACAAAGACAGCTCGCCCATGAACTCGCCGGGGCCGAGGATGCGGATTACTTGTTCTTTTCCGCTTGGATTGATCCTGGTGATTTTAACTTTGCCGGTATGCAGGACGTAGAGTTTGCCGCCGGGATCGCCGGCAAGGTATACCATTTCACCCTTGCGGTAGGTCCGGGCTTCAATGATTCTGGCTATTTCCAGCATTTCTTCATGGGTGATATGGCTGAAAATCGGCACAGTCCTGATACAATCGGCGTGCCCGCCTTTATGTCCACAGCTGTGCATGGAAAACCAGCCTCCTGACAAAAGCCTTAGTTCAGCCTTTAACAACGATTCGCCGCTTTTGACGCAATTCCTACTTGACGGGAGCAGGCATTGGCAAGCTTAGGCAGAACAATATAAAGCAAAGGAGATGAGCGCAGGTGGACAAACGGCTTGAGCTTTCAAAAGAGGAACAGGAACAGCTTGTCGCCGCTGTGAAGGATTACTTTCTCAACGAATTGGAGCAGGAAATAGGTGATTTGGCCGCCATGCTGATTATCGACTTCATGATGAAGAAACTCGGCCCCCTCTTTTACAACCGCGGCGTCAGAGACGCGGGCAGCTTTGTCGCTGATAAACTCGAGGATTTGTATGGGCTGGAAATCTGGCGCGTGGAGTGAGAACGATGCGGAAATATGTCCGGGCCGCCTTGATCGCTGCGGTCTATATCGTCCTAATCTACCTCTTGCAGCCGGTGAGCTTCGGGCCCCTGCAGTTCAGGGCGGCAGAAGCGTTGACCCTTTTGCCCATGCTCTATCCTGAAGCGGTTTTGGGGCTGTTTGTGGGGGTGTTGACCGCCAACATTTTCGGCGGATTGGGCCCTTGGGATATTTTCGGCGGCAGTGCGGTCACACTGATCGCCGCCTACGTGACCTACCGCCACCGCGATTCCTGGATAGCCTACGCGTCGCCGATCCTGTTCAATGCATTTTTGGTCAGCGCTTACCTGCACCGCTTCTACAGCCAGCCATATTGGCTGGTGGCAGGGAGTATTGCCGTCAGCGAAGCGGCAGTCGTCCTGATTCTGGGCATCCCCTTGATCAAAATTCTGAGAAAGATTAAATGAAGGCCAATGATTTTAAGGTTAAGCTGCGCCATCCATTTGAAATCGGCCGGATGGGTGAAAGAGAAATCATCCAGACCGCGGATGGCGGCTTGGAAGTGGTTCTGGGAGCCCCGTTCGTGTTCGACAAGGACAACATCGACGATTGGTACCTGGTTTACTAGAAGTTGTCATCGAGCGGTGGAAGCGAGTCATAGAGCTCGCTTCCACTGAATTATTGTATAGATAGTGAAAGAACCCCAAAGGAGAAGGTCTCAGTGGGCGACTATTTTCTCGAACTGCACAATGTCACCAAAAGATTTCCCGGTGTCACAGCACTGGATCAAGTCCAGTTTCAGCTAAAGGCTGGTGAAATCCATGCCCTTGTAGGTGAAAACGGGGCGGGGAAATCCACATTGATAAAAATCATTACTGGAGTCCATCAACCAGATGAAGGCCACATTCTGCTCAACGGCGAACCGGTTGTTTTTGCCGGGCCTATCAATGCCCAACAAGCGGGGATAGCCGCCATCTATCAGGATCCAACCACATTCGCGGAGTTAAGCATTACTGAAAATGTCTTTATGGGCCATCCGATATTATACCCCAAGTCAAAACGGATTGATTGGCCGAAAATGCACGATACCACCAGCAGGCTGCTTAAGGAACTTGAGCTGGATATCAGCCCCGATACCCCAATGAAATACCTGAATGTGGCTGAACGGCAGCTGGTGGAAATTGCCAAGGCATTATCCCTTGACTCCAAGATTCTGATCATGGACGAGCCGACATCTGCCCTTACAATTCAAGAGACCAGGCGGCTGTTTGATATCATCAACAGATTGCGGGCCAGCGGCGCGGCAGTCGTTTTTATTTCCCATCGTTTGGATGAAGTGTTTGAGCTTGCGGATCGGGTTACGGTATTAAGGGATGGGAAGTATATCGGAACTCATGAAATCAGTGAAGTAACGGTGGATGATGTCATCCACATGATGGTTGGGCGCCCCATGCATGAGATGTACCCGAAAACAACGGTTGATCCCGGCGCGGAGATCTTCAGGGTTGAGAATCTGACCCGGCTGGGCGAGTTTAAAAACATCTCTTTTAGTTTGAGGGAAGGTGAAATTCTGGGGCTTGCCGGATTGGTAGGCGCCGGCCGCACGGAGCTTGCCGAGGCGGTTTTTGGTATAACCCGCCTGCATCAGGGCAAAATCTTGCTGGGCAAAGAACTGAAAATCCGGTCGCCTCGCGACGCGCTAAGGGCAGGAATCGCTTATTTGCCCGAAGATCGCCAGCGCTGCGGCCTGGTACTGCCGATGGACATCGCTTCCAATGTGACGTTGTCGATCCTGGAGACATTCAAATACAGGCTTTTGAACAGGCCAAAAGAATGTTCAATCGCTCAGCAGTTCGTTGAGCAGCTGGATATCCGCACTTCGGGCATCATGCAGCTGGTGCGCAATCTATCCGGCGGCAATCAGCAGAAAGTTGTCCTGGCCAAGTGGATGGCGACTAGACCCAGGGTATTGATCCTGGATGAACCGACCAAAGGAATCGATGTGCAGGCCAAGGCGGCAGTTTACCGTTTGATCAGCGACTTGGCCGCTGAAGGGCTGGGGATCATCCTTATTTCCTCAGAACTGCCGGAAGTGATCGGCATGTCTGACCGGATTCTGGTGATGCACGAAGGGGTGATCACCGCTGAGTTCCAGCGCGGCCAGGCGACTCAGGAACAAATACTACAGGCAGCCATCGGCAGAAGACAGATCGAGGCTGATGTGTCATAAGGAGGCGGAACCATGATCCAACTCACACCCCAGAAGCGCCAGTTGTTGATGCGGACTGTGACGAGGCGTGAAACAAGTCTCTTGATTTTCACACTAGTGTTGATTGTCGCGGTGTCCATCCACAGTCCTCGGTTTTTGTCTGTCACCAATTTCAATGACATTCTTCTCAATGGAGCAATTTTGGCAATCGCTTCCATTGGCCAAATGATGGTGGTAATAACAGGCGGAATCGATTTGTCCGTGGGCTCAGGCCTGGCCCTGTCTGGAATGCTGGTCGGTTTGATCTACAAGTACGATTATGGGTTAAACCCGTTATTGGCACTGCTTTTGGGTGCGCTGATCGGAATTGCCTTAGGCAGCGTCAATGGTGTTTTGGTGAGCAAAGCGGGAGTCCCTCCGATTATTGCCTCTTTGGGCACCATGTCAATTTACAGAGGCTTGATTTTTATCGTCAGCAAGGGGCAGTGGGTCAATGCCCACGAAATGCCGGACAGTTTCATCCGCCTGGCCCGCGGCCATATTCTCGGCATCCCCAACTTGATTTTCATGACCATCTTTTTCTATGTGGCCTTTTATTACTTCCTCACCCATCTCAAAACGGGCAGGGAAATCTATGCCGTGGGTGGAAACGCGGAAGCTGCCCGGGTGGCGGGGATCAGTGTCGATCGCATCAAGTACGCTGTCTACGCCATGTCCGGTTTTTTGTACGGACTCTGCGGTGTTTTGTGGGTTTCCCGCTTCGCGTCAGCCCAAAGTGACTCTGCCACCGGTTTCGAGTTTTCCACAGTGACGGCAATCGTCATTGGCGGTGTCAGCGTGTTTGGCGGCACCGGCAAGATCACTGGTGTGCTGTTGGGTGCTGTTTTGATCTCGATTGTGGAGAACGCCCTTGCTGTCACTCAAGTATCGCCGTTCTGGAAACTGGCGATCCAAGGCTTCATCATTTTGCTGGCGGTAACTGTTGATGCGGTTATGAAAAACAGGGATCGAAAAACAGTGATCAGGGGGCGGCAGGTATGAGCAAATTGATACGGAGATGGGAATTCGTCCTGGTTGTTTTACTGGCGGCGGTGTTCGTGATCATGTCAAGGCTGTCTCCTTATTTCCTGGATCTGCGGAATTTGCTTGACGCCACACTTAATTTCACTGAAAAAGGCATCATTGCTCTGTGCATGGCCTTGATTGTGATCACAGGTAGTGTGGATCTGTCTGTGGCGTCGAACATGGCTATGTCGGCAGCAGTGATGGGTATTGCCTACCGTTCCGGTATGGGTATCGGCACAGCCGCCGTATTGTGTTTGCTGGTGGGAACCTTGGGTGGGTTTTTCAACGGAATCATCATCACCAGGTTCAAACTGCCGGCAATGGTTGTCACACTGGCGTCTTTTTCACTTTTCCGCGGCATCGCCTATGTGCTGCTGGGTAACCAGGCTGTAACCGGCTATCCTTATCAGTTTTACGATCTGGGCCAGGGGTATTTTCTAGGCACCTATATCCCCAACCAATTTGTGTTCTTCGCTGTGCTGGCCGTAATCTTCGGCGTTGTCCTCCACAAAACCACCTTTGGCCGCTATATCTACGCCATAGGCAATAATGAGAACGCCTGCCGGTATTCCGGTGTGCCTGTGGACCGGATCAAGCTGATTCTGTTCACCATCAGCGGCTTGGTTTCATCGTTCGCCGCGGTTTTGCTAACCTCAAGGATTTTGAGCACAAGGCCCAACATCGCCCAGGGATTCGAACTGGAAGTGATTACCGCGGTTGTCCTTGGTGGGGTCAGCATTAACGGCGGTTCAGGAACAATGCTCGGGGTTGTCTTGTCGCTGCTTCTGATTGGCTTCACCCGCTTTGGCATGAGCCTTTTGAACGTACCTGCACAGGTGATGACTGTGCTGATCGGCTGCTTGCTGATCTTCGCCATTCTGCTGCCGAAGGTTCTGGAACGGGTGGGCCAGAGGCCAAGCAGCAGAGCTTAGGAAAACCTTAAAAAGGGAACCTTAATAAGGCGAGAGATGAAGGTGTAAGCAGGAAATCCGCATTGATCATCTAATCTATACATGGACCAGGATCCAATTACACCACAAGGAGGTATTAGCGTGAGTATCGAGCTGCGCAAAGACTGTAAATACGCATTGATTGTACCAACAAGCATGGGTGTGCGGATAACCCCCGTCGACGGCCAGCCTGTGTACGCCAGCGACAGGTACATCCTGCAGGCTACCAGCGCCGAAAGCAATGTAGCCAGCATTTCTTCGTACTTAGGCTTGCCTGTCAAGGTCCTGACCACATTTGTCAAGGGCAGCCCCATAGCTGAATTCATCAAGCGGAACCTTGCCAGCCGCTACATGGATTTTGAAGGCCCCGAGGTTGAACAGGGCGGGCCGTGGGGATACCGCCACCAGTTCAATATAGCCGACAGCGGGTATGGTTCCCGCGGGCCGCGGGTCTGGAACGACCGGGCTGGTGAGGTGGGCCGGACTCTCAATGCCAAAGATTTCGATCTGGACCGCATCTTTGGTCAGGAAGGGGCGCAGATCGTCCACTTGTCTGGCTTGATTGCCGCCCTTTCTGAAAGCACCAGTCAGTTCTGCCTGGAAATCGCCAGAGCTGCAAAGAAGTACGGCACAAGGGTCTCTTTTGACCTGAACTACCGGGCATCGTTCTGGAAAGGCCGGGAGAAAGAACTGAGAGAAGTCTTCACAGAAATCGCCCGTGTCGCCGACATCCTGATCGGCAACGAAGAAGACTTCCAGCTGTGCCTGGGTGTCGAAGGCCCCGAAGCAGGCGGCAAGGATATCGCTGAGCAGATCGAGCATTTCAAAGACATGATCGCCCGCGTCAAAGAGCAGTTCCCCAATGCCAGCGTTTTTGCCAACACCCTGCGGGAAGTGGTCGATGTCAACAAACACCTATGGGGCGCGATTTTGCTGGAAGGCAGCAATTGGCATGTTGTCGAGCCCCGGCCGATCACTATCCTTGATCGGATCGGCGGCGGCGACGGCTTCGTAGGCGGGCTGCTGTACGCCATTTTGCGGGGCTGGGAGTCGGAGAAGTGGATCCAGTTCGCCTGGGCCACAGGCGCCATGGCCACCACTTTCTTGACCGATTACGCCCAACCGGCTGACGAGGCGCAGGTTTGGGCCATTTGGCAGGGCAACGCCAGAGTGCAGCGGTAACTGATATAAAGAAAACAACTACCTGGCGCCGTTCGCTGAGCCAGGTAGTTGTTTCCATTATATGATTACTTGGGCTGGATCCGGTAACACGCCAAGATTTCGCCGTAATACATGGTGTGGTAATCTGGATACCAGCGTTCTTTTATCTCCGGATCCAACTGCTCGGGATCCATAGTTTGCCGGAAGACCACTTTGCATTCAAAATGCAGTTCGCATTGGGCGATAATGGGAGTTTCAACCACTCTGCCGGCGATCGGTGTAAGGCCTGTGGCCTCGTATTTGTTCTCATCCCGGCCAGAGCGAGTGCCGCAGTAGCTCAGCTCCCGCAGGAGGTTTTTCTCCAGCGGCACACTGACGGTGAACTCGTTTGATTTGTCGAGCAGTTGGTGTGTATAGCGGGAAACCCTTACCGGGACGATCATGATCGGTTTGTTCCAAAAACGGGTCACTCCACCCCATCCGATGGTCATGGTGTTGACTTTGGACTCATGCCTCGCGGTGAGGAACACCCCACCTTTGGCCAGCTTTTGATTGACAACCTGGATATACTCCTCGATGGGTACATCGTGGTACATAAACTCACCTCGGTTTGTTTTTTACAAGACTTCGCCAATCAGATCCGGTTCCCTTTTTTGAGCGCCGGTAAAAGCAAAGAAAGGCAGGGAATGCAGTGGCTAAATATTTCGTCGGTATTTTGCCGCCTGACGAGATCGCCTGCGAAGTGGAGCAGTGGCGGCGGAAATTCAGGGCACCCAGGACACCGGCACATCTCACTCTGCTTGCGCCTTTTGGCTGGGATCAGGGACAGAGGCAGCTGCTGGATGCCCTGGGGGAAGTGTGTGCCGGGCATCGGAAGTTCGCTATTGACTGCCGCGGTTTGGGCAGCTTCGGCAAAGGGGTGATCTTTATCGACGTAGTGCCCGCCCCGGAACTGTTGGCGCTGCAGGCAGGACTGGCCCGGTGCCTTGAACAGCTGGGCGTCGAGCTGGAAAAGCGTCCTTACCATCCCCACATCACTCTGGCTACCCGGTTGAGCCCCAGAGAGTTTGCTCTGTACAATAAGGAATTAATTGGTTATAATCCTCAGTATAGCTTTGCCTGTGGAGATATCACCCTGTTCGAGTTAATCATCAATGGAAAGATGCAGCGGTGGCAAGTTTCCGCCGCTGTGCCTTTGAAGGAGTAATCGAAACATGAAACAGCAGCGCGCGCAGGCGATCACCCAGCTAGTTGTCGCATCGGTGCTTTGGAGCAGTGCCGGTTTTTTGATCAAATCCACTGAGTTGGGTGGAATGGCCCTCGGCAGTGCCCGGGCCGGAATCGCTGTTTTGGTACTGATGGTTTATCTGCGCCGGAAATTCACTCTGACCTGGTTTCATCTCATCGGCGCTCTCACCTATGCTGTGAACTCATTGTTTTTTGTGCTGGCCAACAAACTTACCACTGCCGCCAATGCCATTTTGCTGCAGTTTACCGCTCCGGTCTGGGTCGCTTTGTTCGCCCGCTGGATGCTCAAGGAGCGAGTGCGCCGGTCAGACTGGGTTGCCATCGCTGTTGTCACTGCCGGCATGGTCTTGTTTTTCCTCGGTGATCTAGAACCAGGGCATGTCCTGGGGAATATCGTGGCGTTGGTTTCCGGGGTGGCCATGGCAGGGTTTGTGATCGCGGCCAAGCTGACTCCCGGCCGCGATCCGGCGGAATATGTGGTTGTAGGCAACGGCATTTGCTTTCTTGTCGGCTTGCCGTTTCTGCTGGCCTCCGCCGGCAGTATAAACCTCGGTTCAGGGCTTTCCCTGCTGGCGTTAGGAGTCTTTCAGCTGGGAATTCCATATGTACTGTACACCAGGGCTATCCCGGTGGTGTCCTCCCTGGAAGCAATTCTGATTACGATTTTGGAACCTATCCTTAACCCGGTGTGGGTTGGCTTGGTAACAGGGGAAATCCCAAGCCCGCTCACTCTGACAGCCGGTTTGGTTGTGATCGGCACTGTTGTTGTCCGGGGTATTTACCAAATGCGTAAACCTGTGAGCTCGGTGGAAAGAAAAAATCCACTGTGAAAAAAGGAGAATTCGAATTCATGGCGAATTATAAATGAACACTGACGCCCAATCAAATGCGAAAACGCAGAAAAACAAGAACACGCGGTACGATTTCCGCACTGGCTTATGGTTGGCAAAAACGGACATTTTATGTGGTTTTATTACTGATATTACAAAAATGATTGTTGTTCTTGAAGGAAATCTGCAATAGAAGGAGAATAAATACCGAAAAGATTTTACGAAAAGGATTGCATATGGGAGGGGGAATGCGAGCCGTTACATAAGCGGTTGTTTTTCATTGCCGTTAATATTTGATGGGTTGAGAAAAATATTGGGGTGAAAGGGTGAAAGAATTGTACAGACGGACATTTTGCTTCTTGATGATAGCAATAATGCTGTTCAGTTTTACACTAGGAGTTGCTGCTCAACAACGCATGGGCACCTGGGTCGACGAGGTTATCATCGTTGAAGAGCCGGATGTGTCGACAGCTATCTCCCGTCTCCGCGCCGGAGATATCGACGTTTGGGCGACAACATCTTCGAACGCCACCGCGTTTGACTCTGTCCGCAACGATCCAGCGCTCAGCTACATGACAACATTTGGATCGTACAGCGAGCTTACCTACAACCCGGTGCTGAAGTTCAACGACGGGCGCTTCAATCCGTTCGGCATCCGCAGGATCCGTGAAGCGACAAACATGTTGATTGACCGGGACTACCTCGCTCAAGAGATTTACGGCGGCTTGGCAGTTCCGAAATACAACATGCTCAACAACTCGTATGTCGACTATTCACGTGTTGTGGAAACAGCACGGGCCCTCGAAGTCAAGTATGCCTACGACTTTGATAAGGCCAAGGCGATCATTGACGAAGAGATGATCAACGCCGGCGCCCAGCTCGTGAATGGCGTATGGCATTATGAAGGCCAGCCGGTTGAGATTATCGTCCTGGCTCGTATTGAGGACCAACGCCGCCAGACCGGCGATTATTTCGCACAGCAAATGGAGAAGCTCGGGTTCAAGACAACTGTTGAATACCGTACCGGACAAGAAGCTTCCCCAATCTGGCTGTTGGGCGATCCTGCCGAAGGCCAATGGCATGTTTACACCGGCGGTTGGAGCGCAGGCGCAGTTTACCGTGATCAGGGCCACATCTTCACTCAGATGTACACCCGCAGAGGTATGGCGTCTCCGCTTTGGTTGGCAATGGATCCCATTCCTGAACTGGATGAAATCTCCGAGAAGCTGTATTACAAGAGATTCACAACCATGGAAGAGCGGAACGCGCTCTATTCCCGCGCGCTTGAGCTTTCACTGGAAGACTCTCCGCGCATCTTTACGGTAGACCAAATTTCCTTCATCCCGAAACGGGCTGAGATTACAGTGTCTTCCGACTTGGCCGGCGGTTTGTCCAGCAACCCGTTGTGGGCCATGACCATCCGCCGCAGAGATGAAGTCGGCGGCGTAGTCACCGTCGGCAGCTCGCAGGTCCTGGTTGATCCTTGGAACCCTGTCGCCGGTTCGAACTGGACATATGACATGCTGCCCATCAGAGCCACATTCGACCGCGGCTTTGTTTCACATCCGTTTACTGGAAACTATGTGCCTCTCTGGATTGACAAGGTGGAAGTGTACGCTGTTGAAGGCCTGCCCATCAGCAAGCAGCCTGATTCAGACTGGGTGACTGTCACTTTCGTTCCCGGTGTGGAAGCTGAGGATATGGAATACTTGGTACAGAATGTCGATCCCGACATCAAACCTGGTATTCCTGTGCCTGAGGATGCCTGGCTGTATTGGGATCCCGCACTGCAGCGGTTCGTCACTGTCGGCGAGGTATATCCCGGCGGGCTGGTCGTTCCTCGCAAGAGTGTAGTATACTATCGTGAGGATCTCTTTGAGAAAGTAAAGTGGCATGACGGAAGCCCGTACACACGCGGTGACTTCTTGATGCAGCTGGTTCTGGATTGGGACCGCGGCTACGAATCAAGCCCGATTTACGATGAGTCGGCAGCCGCCAACCTTCCTGTAGCCCAGAAGAACGCCCGCGGCTGGAGAATTCTGTCCTGGGATCCGCTGGTCTACGAAGTGTACTCCACTTCCTGGTACATGGACGCCGAGCAGAACCTGGGCGACATCTTCTGCCCAATGTACAACTATGGTACTGCTCCATGGCATACCCTGGCTCTGGGCTACCTTGCCGAAGCCAACGGCGAACTGGCCTTCAGCGCATCCAAGGCTACTGCCCTGAACGTTGAATGGCTGGGTTATCAAGCAGGCCCGAGCTTGCGGACTCTTGCCAAGTGGCTTGACTATGCCCTCGAGACCAACTTCCTGCCGTATGCAGAGTTCTTGAAGGATTACATCCCTGAGGAAGAGATTGCCGCTCGCTATGCCAATGTCAAGAAGTGGTTCGACGAGAAAGGGCACTTCTGGATCGGTAACGGCCCGCTGTATCTCGAGCGTGCGTATCCGACAATCAAGACCGTCCATCTGAAGCGCTTCGAGGATTATCCGCTGCCGGCCGGTTATTGGGATGGCTTCGACGAGCCTCGCATCGCTGAAGTGGAAGTCTTCGGCCCAGCAAGGGTAACCGCTGGCCAGCAGGCAGTCTTTGAAGTTGAAGTCAGCTTCAGGGGCGAGCCCTATCCGATGGATAAGATCCAAGAAGTCAAATATATCGTACTCGACGCTGCTGGTAATGTTGCCTACAATGGTTACGGAAGCGCAGTTGCCGATGGTCTGTTCGAAGTGGTGCTGACACCTGAGGACACCAAGCAGCTGCCTGTCGGTTCGAACACCATTGAAGTCATCGTCCTGCCTACACTGGTAGCCGGTGCAACATTCGGGCAACATACCTTCGTGACACTGCCGTAAAACGGCACCCAGAAACTGAATTTCTGGATTCGAAAGTGGAGGGCGTGGAGTCCACGCCCTTCCTTTATGTTGTTCCACGTCGATACCGGGAGGTGTGAGAATGCTAAGCGTTGAAACTGCACGGGAACGTGCTGTTCCAGCAGCGAGGCGTTCCGGCGGCAATCTTTGGCGGATCACCAAATACACGCTTGTCAAAGGAACGACTTTGCTGATCACCGTCATCATAGCTGTCTATTTGACTATTCTAATAGCCAACATGGGCGGATATGTTGACAAAATGCGCGAAAGCGAACTACGTTTTCAGATTGCTGAAGAAATAAACCAGAACGAAGAACTGCGGTTGCTGACGGTTCAAGAGCGGAAGACGTATGAGGAGGAAGTCTTCAGGGTAAGGGCGAAACAACTGGGGCTTGATCGTCCTTTCATTGTTAAGAGTTTTATCTACCTGTGGAATGGGCTCACTCTGAATTTGGGCCGAGCAATCCATCTCACCAGCGACGCTGGCTCCGCTTATGTCGACAATATTATAGGCGAACGGTTGGCGCCGACACTGCTGGTGATGGCCTCCAGCCAACTGTTGTTGTTTTTCAGTGCCATGTTTTTCGCTCTGTTTCTGTCACGCCGCTATGGAAGCCGTTTGGATAGGCTTGTGGTGGCCATGGCTCCTACAAGTGCGGCGCCTGCATGGTTTTACGGAATTTTTCTTATCATGATATTCGCCGCAGTCCTGCACTGGCTTCCTTTTGGCGGAATGATCGACGCCCCTCCGCCGCCGGGTTTTTGGGCGAAAGTTGGAAGTATAATCAAACACCTGATATTGCCAATCAGCGCGTTTGTGGCCTCCAGCTTCTGGCTGTCTTCCTATTATTGGCGGACATTTTTCCTGATTCACTCAAGCGAAGACTATGTCGACATGGCCAAAGCCAAAGGGCTCACTGGCCGTGCGATTGAGCGCCGATATGTACTGCGGCCTACTTTGCCTACAATCATAACCAGCTTTGCCATGACTTTGATCGGGCTTTGGACTGGTGCCATTGTTTTTGAGACTGTGTTCAACTGGCCGGGGCTCGGCCGCTTGACCCAACAAGCGATCAACATGTTTGATACTCCGGTGATCGTGGGCGTGACAGTGATCTATGCCTATCTGCTGGCGCTGACACTGTTCCTGCTGGATATCGCTTACGCCATAGTCGATCCCCGCGTCAAGCTGGGTGGGGGTGAAAACGGTTCATGAGAGCAATCCGTAATCTGTTAAATCAAATCAAGGCATATCCTTCGGCGGTTGTGGGATTGTGTATTATCGCCTTCATGATTACTCTGTCCATATATGCCGTCATCAAAATTCCCTACAGGGAAGCGGTGAGGTTGTGGAAGGGCGGCGAGAATGTCTGGATCGAGTATCCACGCAATGCCCGCCCCGAGTGGTTCAACCTGTTTTATAAGGAAAAACAGCCTGTCACCATTGTGATGAAGACGACAGAAACGCCTGAGCTGAAAACCGTGACAGATCTGGGCAACGGCATTGCCGCCCAAGACATCGTCTTCGAATTCGATTACCAATATGACGGTTTCCCGGCAGAACTCTCGCTGTTCTTTACCAGCAAGTTCACAACTGCCCGTCCGAATGTGGAAATCAAATGGATAACACCGGACGGCAGGGAGATAAACATGCAGAGCATGAGCCTGCGGCCGTCGGAAGCCTACCGCATATCGCAGGATACACGGCTTCCCAGGCGGCTGAACGGCCTGCAGCCTGAGAAAGGGTTGTTTGCCGATCCTGCCAACCCGAACAAAGTGTTGAAGGGGACATACCAATTGGTCGTGTCCGGCCTGGTGTTTGAACCAGAGGCCAATATCGAGGCAACCTTTGTGCTCTACGGCAAGGTGCACGGGATCGCCGGCACTGACCATCTCCGCCGCGATATCAGCGTGGCTCTGCTCTGGGGCGCTCCTGTGGCTTTGTCAGTCGGTTTGGTTGTGGCAGTAGGCACTTCGCTGACCACCATGTGTCTGGCTGCCTGCGCGGTTTGGTTCGGCGGCTGGATTGACTGGATTATCCGCAGGATCAACGAAATTGTCATGATCCTGCCGCTTCTACCGATCCTAATCATGATCGGCTTGTTCTATTCCCGCAGCATCATCGTGATGATGGGATGCACGGCTTTGCTGGGGATATTTGGTTCGGGAATCTTAAGCTACCGGTCCATGTTCTTGCAGACCAAGACATCCGGATATATTGAAGCCGCCAGGGCATACGGCGCCAGCAATTTTCGGATTATTTTCCGCTATTTGATTCCAAAAGTGATTCCGGTCCTGATTCCAGGGTTTGTCACTCAAGTTCCCAGCTATGTGTTCTTGGAAGCGACCCTGGCTGTGTTGGGATTGGGCGACAAAGACCTGCCGACCTGGGGCAAACTGCTCAATGATGCCTATTCAGAGGGCGCTTTGCTCACAGGGCATTTCTACTGGGTGGTGGAACCGGCCGTACTGTTGGTTCTGACCGGATTCGGTTTTGCCATGGTTGGCTTTGCGCTCGACCGGATCTTTAACCCACGGTTGAGGGGGTTGTAGTTATGAATAAAATGCTGTTAGAGGTGAATAACCTTAAACTATATTTCAGGACAAAGAAAGGCCCCGTCCAAGCCGTTGACGATGTCAGCTTCAAGCTTGAACGGGGAAAGACTCTGGCTGTTGTCGGAGAGTCCGGCTGCGGCAAAACATCTTTAAGCAAGGCTATCTTGCGCCTACTGCCGCGGAATATAATGGAGTACAGCGGTGAGATCATCCTCGACGGCGAGGATATTATGAAGTACCCTGAGGATCGGTTCCGCAGGGAGATTCGCTGGAAAAAGATCGCCATGGTGCCCCAGGCGGCCATGAACTCTTTGAACCCTGTGTTGAGAATCTTGGATCAGATTATTGAACCACTGCTAATTCACAACCGGGATATGAACAGAGACCAGAGGCTGGCCAGGGTGAAAGAGATGTTCAGGATTGTCGGCCTGCCGGAGGATTTCCTTTACCGCTATCCGTTTGAGCTGAGCGGCGGCATGCGGCAGAGGGCGACAATTGCCATGGCCTTGGTGACCAATCCAGAACTGGTGATTCTGGATGAGCCATCTTCGGCGCTGGATTTGTTGACCCAGGCCAACTTGATGAACGTTTTGAAGCGAATTAAACATGAATTTGGCACAACGTTCATTCTCATCACTCACGATATAGGCACCGCCAGTGAACTGGCTGACGAAATCGCGGTCATGTATGCCGGCGAAATGGTGGAGAAATGCCATGCCGAGTATTTCTACACTGATGCCAGGCATCCATATTCACGCAAACTGATGAGCAGTGTGCCGACACTGCGGGAGGACAAAGAACTGGTGTTTATCCCTGGGCAGCCGCCTTCGTTGATCAATCCGCCCACCGGGTGCCGGTTCGCCGAGCGCTGCGACAAGCGCTTTGCCAAATGCTCCGAGCATCCTCCCACGTTTGATCTGGAACATGATCAGCAGGTGCAGTGTTGGCTGTACACTGACCGAGAGGAGGTAAAGCATGCCTGATCTAGCTGTGGATATGCGGGAGACTCTCCAGAATGCGGAAAGGGTTCCTGTCCTAAAGGCCGTAGACCTGCACACCTGGTTTGAAATCAGGAAGTTCGGCTTTTTCAAGGCCGGCGATGTAAGGGCTTTGGACGGAGTTGACTTTGAGCTCTATCAAGGCGAGACAGTCTCCATCGTCGGTGAAAGCGGCTGCGGCAAGAGCACCTTGGCCAGGACGATCCTCGGCCTGCACCGGCCGACCAAAGGCAAGCTCTTCTTCAACGGCAAGGATATGGCTGAGTTCACGAAAGAGGACATGAAAGCCTACCGGGCCAGTGTTGGCTACATCCAGCAGGATCCCTACGGGGCGCTGCCGCCGTTTATGACCGTAAAGAAAATATTGGAAGAACCACTACTGATCAATGGTGTGACCGATAAAAACGAAAGACAAAAGCGGATACAAAGCGTCTTGGAAGAAGTGAAGCTGTCTCCGATCGAGGACTTCCTGCCCAAATTCCCGCACATGCTCAGCGGAGGGCAGCAGCAAAGGCTGGTTATTGCCCGGGCAATGATTCTGCAGCCGAAAATGCTCGTCGCCGACGAGCCGGTTTCCATGCTGGACGCCTCGGTTAGGGTCGAGATCCTGCAGCTGCTCCGCAGCCTGCAGGAGAAGCACAATCTGGTAATCATCTACATTACCCATGATTTGTCGACAGTGAGGTACTTCTCCGAACGGATCTTCACCATGTACGGAGCCCGGATTGTGGAAAAGGCAGCTACCGCAAGCTTGCTTGCCAATCCGCTGCACCCATACACCCAGGCTTTGTTCAAGGCCACTTCCGATCCTGACGCAGCGAATCTGAAAACTTTCAAGGAAGTTCCTACAGGGGAGCCTCCCAGCCTTATGAACCCGCCCAAAGGCTGCCGGTTCCATCCGCGCTGCGCGAAGATCATCAAGGGTAAGTGTGACCGATTCGAGCCGCCAGAATTCCATATCGGCGACGATCAATCGGTGTTCTGCTGGCTCTACGAAGATCAGGGCAAACAATGAGACCCATTCGCTGGATTATTGCCGGAGGAAGCATGCTGTTGGCGGGATGGATGATTCTCGTAAGCATAGTCGCCGAGGCGATACCGGCGCGGATCTGGTTGTCTATGTTGGCTTATGCTTTAACCTTGCTCGGATTCTACGTCGGGATCGTAGGTGTAATCATGTACGTGCGCACCGGGCAAAATAGATAAGCGGCAAGTTTTTATCGCTTGACTTGGTTAAAACACACCATGGCTTGGTGTGTTTTAACCGTTTAGTGTTTAATCTTGAGGGGGGTGTTCGCATGGCTCCGCTTCCAAACTATGTCGGGCCAGCAGCATTTGGCATTAAGATGGGTGTGATTGTTCCCGGAATGGATCTCATCGCTGAGGTGGTGAGCAGGGTTGCCAAATGCGCGGAAGATCAGCTGGTGGATGATGGCGATGTTCTGTGCATCACCGAATCGGTGGTGGCCAGATCGCAAAACAATTATGTCACAGTCGGGCAGATTGCCGAAGAAATCCGCGGCAAACTAGATTTACCGGATGGAGCCGCGGTGGGAGTGGTTTTCCCAATCCTCAGCCGCAACCGCTTTTCCCTGATTCTCAAAGCCATCGCCAGGGCTACGGGGCGCGGTAAAGTAGTGATGCAGCTGTCTTGGCCTGCGGACGAAGTAGGCAACCGGATTCTCACCGACGAGCAGATCGTTGAGCTTGGCAAAAACTACGACGAAATCATCACCGAAGCGGATCTTGCCGGAAAACCCCTGCTGCACCCCATCACCGGCGTGGACTACCTCCAACTCTACCGCGCCCTGATTGAACAGGAAGGTGCGGCGGTGGAGATCTATTTAGCCAATGATCCAACCCTGATTGCCAATCACGGCTGCCATGGAATCATCACTGCCGACATCCATTCCCGCGCCAAAACAAAGGCGGCTGTCGAGAAAGCGGTTGAAAAACTTTCTGCTAAAACGCGGGTGGCAAGCCTGGTTGATATCTGTGCCGATAAAAGCAGAGAAGCCTGGTCTGAGTGGGGTCTGTTGGGAAGCAACATGTCGGCGGGAGAGAAGCTGAAGCTGGCGCCCCGCAATGGATCCGAATTCGCGGCGGAAGTACAGGCGCAGGTGGAAAGATCCACGGGCAAGCATGTGGAAGTGATCATTTACGGCGACGGCGCTTACAAAGATCCAAGCACCGGCATTTATGAGCTGGCTGATCCCCTTCCAGTTTTGGGAGCCACAGCGGGAATAGCAGGTATGATGCGGGAAGGCATCAAGTACAAATATGTTGCCGATGTAGGTTTGGCCCAAGGGAAAACAGCTGCCGAAATCGAAAAAGAATTGGTGCAGCTCAAAGGCAAAAACTACCTGCAAAGCGATACTGAAGCCGAAGGGACCACACCCAGGAAAATGGGGGATGTGATTGCCAGCCTGGCGGATTTGATCAGTGGTTCGGCGGATGCCGGGACACCGCTGGTGATTGTCAAAGGGTTTGTCAGCCCTGAATAAGATCAGGGCCTATATGTTGTCAAATCTGGATTGGATTGCAGTTGGGGCAGGATGTGGCCCCGGTGCCGCCGCAGTACGGGCAGTCGAAATAGGCGTTTTCCGGGCCGTAGCCTTCCGTGCAGCTGCATTCGACATAGAGGTTGCCTTTGCAGGTTGAACAGACCTGATTTGAGCCGCTGTCCGGCAGATCAGCCTCGGGCTCATCGATCACGCGCTTGTTGATGACTGTAACCCCCTTTGCCATTTTGTCAATGCTAGTATGGCAAATCTAAATAAAATTATGATTGATGGAGAGCAAGCACTGGAGGATGAAGATGGGGATAGAGATTCGCTATGAGGAAAACAAACTGATTTTGCCGGAGATCAGCTGTGACTGCGGGCTCAACCACGGCATTCCTGATATCGATATATATATTGGTCAGGGTTTGATCGAGAAGGTTCCGGCATATCTGGGCCAGAGAAAACTAGGATCGAAACTGGTCCTGGTCACAGACAACATCATCTACGAGGTTGCGGCCAAACAGGTCCTTACTGTGCTGGAAAACGCCGGGTACCATGTTAACCTTTGCCTTTTGGAACGGGACCGTCCGCTGATTCCCAACGAAACAGCCTTGGGCGAGATACTGCTTACGCTGGACAACAGCACCGAGTTTCTGCTGGCGGTTGGTTCAGGCAGCATCACCGATCTTACCCGGTATGCGGCCCATGTCAGCGGCAAACCATTTGCCGCGATCGGAACCGCCGCATCGATGGACGGCTATACATCTGTCGTCGCTCCGTTGACTTTCGGTAATCTCAAGGTCAACAAGCCGGCGGGCTTTCCCAAGGTGCTGATCTGTGATCTCGAGATCATGAGCCAGGCACCGTACCACATGTTTCTTTCCGGCTTCGGCGACGTGATCGGAAAATACATGGCCAAGGCCGATTGGCTTTTGGGATCCATCATCAATCAGGAGGTTGTCTGTCCGGCCTGCATCGACATCGTCTCCCAGGCAGTGGAAAAATGCGTCGACAATGTGGAACAGATCAAAGCGCGATCGCTTGAGGGGACTCGGGCTTTGATCGAAGGCTTGATTCTATCGGGGCTGACGATTTTGATCATCGGCCATACCCGGCCGGTGGCTTCTAATGAGCACAGCATGGCCCACTACTGGGAAATGATGCAATTGCAGACAGGGGAGGAACCGCCGCAGCACGGCCTGTCGGTGGGAGTGGCGACCGTCTACTGTCTTCAGTTTTACGAGCGCTTTTTTGGGTTGGATCCCCATTCATTCCGGCTGGAAGAAGCTAAGGCAGCCTATCTGACTCCGGAGGAGCAGGCCCGGCTGGTCCTGGACAAGTTCGGCGCCAAGATAGGATCCGCCATCATCCGGGACAACGACCAGATAGGGATCGGCTGGCCTGAGGTGGAAAAGCGGTTTCATACCTTGAAGGCCAACCATAGCCGCATCCGGCAGCAGCTGGCCTTCCTGCCGAAAGCCCGTCAGATTCTGGACATCTACCGCGAAATTGGCTATCCATGGCCGGCCAAAGCCATCGGCATTGATGATCGGCTGCTGTTAAACAGTTTGCTGTACGCCAAAGAGTACCGAAACCGTTATACGGTGTTTAAATCGGCTCACGAGTTAGGAGTGTTGGATAAATTGGTGTCACAAGTTCTCCAGGACCTCTCACATTCATAGAGAGGTTTTCCTGTCTGAGAAGAGGAAAGGAAAGGAAAGGATGGGTTCGCCATTTACGAGAACGAGTATAAGCTGGAAACAGAACGGCTGGACACCGTCTTTGAAATAGTGGAACGACAGTTGGCAAAAGCAGAGCAGTATTCCTACGCGGCGAAGCAGGAGCTGAAAAAAGTACGGCGGGCGCTTTGGGAGGACCTACAGTTTGCCGGGGCCAGCACAAGCTTCGATGAAGATGTCAACGCGGCACAATACCTGGACGAGTTGGCCCGAAAAGGCCGGGAATTTGGCATTCACCGGAACAAAGTGCGCAAGCTGGAACTTCTGCGAAAAGCGCCTTACTTCGGCCGCATCGATTTTCATGACCATGAGCTGGACACCACCAATCAGATTTATGTGGGTGTGGCGTCCCTGGTGGATGAAGAGACGGGGCAGCATTGGGTCTACGACTGGCGCGCTCCGATCAGCAGTTTGTTCTACGATTACGGCATGGGCCCGGCCAAGTATGAGGCGCCTGCCGGAACGGTCACAGGAGAGATCACTCTCAAGCGGCAGTACCGTATTGAACAGGGCAAGCTTGTCTACATGTTCGACAGCGATCTGACGATTAACGACGACGTACTGCAAATGACCCTCAGCAAAACTGCTGACAACAGGATGAAGCACATCGTCTATACGATTCAGCGGGAGCAAAATCAGGCCATCCGCGACGAGGCCAACCGAGTCTTGTTTGTGCAGGGGCCTGCGGGCTGCGGCAAGACTTCCATCGCGCTGCACCGTGCGGCGTACCTCTTGTATCGCTACCGGGGAGTGTTGGATGCCAGCGAAATAGTCATCTTCTCCCCGAACGCCATTTTCGGCGATTATATCCAGAACGTTCTGCCCGAGCTTGGTGAAGACAATATCCGGGAAGCCACGATGCAGGATTACCTGGAGATGGTCATAGCACCGGAGTGGAGTTGGGAAAGCTACTACGCCCAACTGGCTTACATTTTGGAGCAGTGCCATGATCCGGACTACGCTGCCCGATTGGAAGCGATCGCGTTTAAATCGTCGGAACAGTTCTATCAGATGGTGAATCAGTATATCGAATACTTGGAGGAGAATCAGTTCCGCTTTGCCGATATCGAAGCCTGGGGCCAGACGATCATCTCCGGTGAAGAGTGCAGCCGGCTGTTCCTTGAAACTTACGGCTACCTTCCTGTAGCACAGAGGTTGGAAAAGATCAGGCGGCGAGTCCTTTACCTGCTGAACCCTATACGCAAGGACCGGATCGCCGCACTGGTGAAGGACAAAGCGGATCTGCCAAGGCACAAGGGAGACAACGAGCGGGAACTGCAGCGTCTCAGCATTGCTGAGGTTAAGGAGGAGCTGGCTCCCGTTTACGAACAGCTTGATCAAATGCTGAACATTGACGTGTATCAGCTGTACAGCGGTTTATTCCAAAGCAGGGAGCAGGTTGGGCGCTTTTTCGATCCAAGCTTGCTGCCGTCAAGCTGGGATCAAATTTGCCGTGTTACCCAGGCAGGGATGGCGGAGCGGAAGCTGTTGTTCGAGGACACGGCGCCGTTTGTGTATTTCCAAGGCAGGCTCGAAGGCTGGCGTGAGCTTTCCGGGATCAAACACGTCATTATTGATGAAGCTCAGGATTACACTCTGTTTCACTACCAGCTCTTTCGCAATATATTCCCAAAGGCTGCCTTCACAATCTTGGGCGATCTCAACCAAGCCGTCCATCCATACTTGAGGCTGCCGGACTTTGAAAAAGCAGCCGGAGTCTTCACGGGAGCCGGGTATGCCTGCAAGATACTTAAGATGAACAAAAGTTACCGTTCAACCAAAGAAATCGGTGAGTTCACCAGCAGGCTTTTGACGGATAAACAAGAAATAGAGTTTGTGGAGCGGGAAGGTGATAAGCCCAAAGTAATTGCTTGCGGCCGGCATAAAGGGGAGCAGCTGGCCAAGATAATCGAGGAAAGCACTGTCAAGGGGAGCAAGTCGGCAGCGGTGATCTGCAAGACGCAGGATGAGGCAAGGAAAACAGCCAAACAGCTTGAAGGGAGGATCAAATTCACCTTGATTACCCACGAAACCGGCTATTTTCCGCCCGGTGTCGTGGTTGTGCCGGTTTATCTGGCCAAAGGCCTGGAGTTTGACACCGTTGTCATTGCCAATGCCGATCAAGAAGTTTACGGCCGCGAGCCAGATCGTCAACTGCTTTACACTGCCTGTACCCGGGCACTGCATCAGCTCTTTATATTTTATGAAAACCAGCTGACAAGTTTTATCACTGCCGTTGACCGTCAACTGTACGAGATCATGGAGGCATAAGGGAGGAGTGAGAACATGGACCATCATCCAGAGATACCCGGGTATGTGGAGCAGGCATTGGCACAAGCAGGAATCGATCGCAAGCAGGTTCGGGCGGCGGCCCACACCGACCTGGACCGTCAAGGCAGCTTCCGTGCTGCCTGGCTTTGCGTAGATGATCACGCACTTTATATCTTTGCCCAGACAAAACGCGGCAAGGAGCCGCGGAGAGTGGTTCCGTTCATTAAAAAACGGGACAAGGGACAGTTTTTTGCCGAGATTGATGACCGGAATTTTTCCGGTGAAATGGAACTGATTGAACATTATGATCTGGAAATGCTAAAGAGCCTGCGCTGCGAGTATTTTGTAGGCAGTATCGCTGTTATTGCCACGATCGGCGAGGATACGAGGATCCTTTGCCGGGCATCGAAGGCCAAAGGAGCGGACTTGAACGCTTTCTGCCGCTTGGTCACCAATCTGATCGAAAAATCCGGGCATCAAGCGGAAGATGGCAGGCAGCGGCGGGAGGAGCGCTGCCCCAAATGCGGCCGCCTTTATCCCGATCCTTCCCGCCCCATATGCCCAAACTGCATCGACAAGCGTACTCTCTTTAAGCGAGTGCTGGCACTGACACCCAAATATAAAAAGCCGATCGCCGCTATGGTTACGATTATGTTGATCAGTGCGCTGATGAGCCTGGCGCCTCCGTTCATGTCCGGAAGGGTTTTTATCGACGAAGTGCTGACGGCCGGCGGTAGATACGAAGGGAAGATCGGCGAAGCTATTCTGATCACAGTAGGTATCAGTCTGGTATCGCTCGGCTTGAGCATAATCTACGGCCGGATCAATTCGGCGGTTACCGCGGAGATCATTTACGACTTGAAAAAAATGATCTTCTCCGCCATGCAGCGGTTGTCTCTGAGCTTTTACAACAAACGGCAGACCGGGTCACTCATGAACCGGGTAAACAACGACGCCCTCGATCTGCAGTATTTTTTCCACGACGGTGTGCCGTATTTCATCGTCAACTCTGTGCAGATTGTCGGGGTAACCTGTCTGCTTTTGTACATGAACTGGCGGCTGACCTTGTTCGTCTTTGTCCCGATACCGCTGATTCTGTTCATTACATACAAGGTGCTGCCGCATCTGTGGAAACTTCATTCACGCCGGTGGCGCACAAACGCCGCCCTCAATTCAGTGGTCAATGATTCTCTGACCGGGATCAGGGTAGTCAAGGCTTTTGGCAAGGAAGACAGGGAAGTCGAGCGTTTTTCCAGTCACAACCAACAGGTGTTCAATGTTCAGATGAGCATCGGCAGGCTCAGTTCCACCGTCTTCCCCGCCATGGGGTTCATCATGGGCCTGGGTCAGCTGATCATCTGGGGCGTGGGCGGCTGGGACGTGATCGCCGGGCGGATGACCCTGGGGACCCTGGTGACCTTCACTGGTTATCTTGGTATGCTTTACAATCCGATTCAGCAGATGACCAATATCGTCGACTGGTGGTCTTCCTGCATGAATTCTGCCCAGCGGATTTTCGAGATCATCGATTCTTCCGAACATTTGCCTTACCCTGAGAAACCGGTGCGCATGCCGCGGATCAAGGGGGAAGTGATCGCCCAGGATGTTGAGTTCAGTTACGAAGAAGGGCGGCCGGTCCTGCAGGAGATCAACTTCCATGTGGAGCCCGGCGAAATGATCGGTCTAGTCGGGCCTTCCGGCGCAGGCAAATCAACCATGATCAATCTCATCGCCCGGCTGTATGATGTGGACTCAGGGGCGATCATGATTGACGGTGTGAACATCAAAGACATCGCCAAGGAGGATCTTAACCGGCAGATCGGCATGGTGCTCCAGGATACCTTCCTCTTTAGGGGATCGATCCTGGAAAACATCGCTTATGCCAAGCCGGAAGCCACGATGGAGGAAATCATCCGGGCGGCCAAGATCGCCAATGCCCATGATTTCATCATGAAACTGCCCGACGGTTACGAAACGGTCATCGGCCGCAAAGGCCACGATCTTTCCGGAGGGGAAAGGCAGCGGTTGGCCATCGCCCGGGCGGTGCTGTTGGATCCCCGCATTTTGATTCTCGACGAAGCTACGGCCAACATCGACACCGAAACGGAGCAGCTGATTCAAGAGGCTTTGGAGCAGCTTGTTCAGGGGCGGACCACCTTTGCCATCGCTCACCGCTTGTCGACTCTCAGGCGAGCCAACCGGCTGTTTGTGTTTGAAAACGGGCGCATTGTCGAGGTCGGCACCCATGATGAACTGATGGAGCGGAAAGGTGTCTACGAAAAACTGTTTACCACTCAGCGCAAAGCATTTGAACATGTGGCCGTTGGAGGCTAAACTAGAAAATGGGATGGGGATGGATATGGAAGCAGAAGGCGTCTCGGCCTTTACAAACATCAATTATTTGGATCCGAAGGAAGCGATTTTCGCAACTACTGACGGTGGATTGCTGTCTCTCCAGGTAGGAGATAGGTACTACAGCAAAGTTGACTTGTATCAGGCTTTCCCCTTTTCCCTTGAGCACCAGTATCTATCTGTGCGGGACGAGAATGGGGAAGAGATTGGGATGATTAAAGATCTGCGGGAGTTTCCTCCCCAGTCGCAAAAAGCAATCCGGACAGAGTTGAATTGGCGGTATTACGCGCCGAAGATTATCAGGGTCCTTACCCTGAAAGACGAGTTCGGCCATTTGTACTGGGATGTGGAAACAAACTATGGATTCCGCAAATTTGTGACCAGGGCCCGGGATGAAGGGATTTACCCGATTGCCGACGGGCGTTTGTTGATTGTTGATATGACTGGCAACCGCTACGAGATCGAAGATTACCGCCGCCTGGATGCCAAGAGTTTGCGATTCCTGGAACCATATATCTAGTGAGGTGAAGCGAATTGAGCATCAGGCCGCTGCAGGAGTTGGATTTGGAGACACAGATCGAGCTGCCTTCAGGAATCTTAAGGGACGGCGAAACACTGCTGTTTAAGCTGCCGTCCAATCTCGACGCTGAAGGAGCGGGAGAGCATGCCGTTGTGGTGGTTACCAACCTCAGGCTGCTCAAGTTTAAAGTTTGCGAAGGCAAACCTGAATTGGAACAGGAATACAGCCTGGACAAAGTTGAGAAAATTGAAGTGCAAACGCTGGTCGGGAACGGGCGGCTGATTGTCCGGCTGGAGGATAGCTCCCACTGCATTGCCCGCTACACTCTGGAGCATCATCCTCTGTATCTTACGGCAGAAAAGTATGTCAACCGCTATCTTGATGACCAGATTTTGCGCCCGGTCGAACCGTTGGAACCGGACAAATGCCCTCGCTGTGGGCGCCCTTACCGCAAAGACACGCGGTTCTGCCCGTTTTGCCTGGACAAACGGCGTGTCCTCCTCAGACTGTGGGAGATAATGAAACCCCATACACCTTTGATCGCGGCAGTTATGGGGATTTTCTGGCTGATGTCAGCGGTCAATCTGACTATTCCACAGGTTGAACGCTATTTGATCGACACCGTGTTGAGGCCGCAGCTGAATGATATCCGCCTCCTGCTGGTGCTGGTCGGAGGCCTTGCCATAGGGCGCGCCGCCAATATGCTGCTGTCGGTATGGCGCGGCCGCACCATGGCAAAGCTCAGCGCCAACCTCGGCCTGGACCTGCGGAACATGGTTTACAGCAAAATCCAGGCTTTGTCTCTGCGGTTCATCGATCAGAAAAAAACCGGCGATTTGATGAACCGGATCAGCCGGGACACCAACAATATTCAAGGGTTTATGCAGCGCGAACTTCCGGAATTGGTCAATCAAACCATCATGCTGGCGGCCATGTCCGTCATCCTCTTGTTCACCAACTGGAAGCTGACGCTTTTGGTGATTGTGCCGGCACCGATTATTGTAATCCTCCAGAAGATGACCTGGGACAAGATCCGCAGCATGTACCGGAAGCAGTGGAGCACGAACGACCGAGTGAACTCCCTGCTCCAGGACATCCTTTCGGGGATCCGGGTTGTGAAAGCCTTTGGCGGCGAGCAAAGGGAAGTGGCCAGATTCACCGCCTATACCCGGGAATTTGCGGACATCAGCGCCCATAATGAGAAGACTTTCAACACTTTCTACCCGATTCTCGGCTTTATCATGGGCGCAGGCAACTTCCTGATTCTATACTTTGGCGGTAAGCTGGTGCTCGGTGAGGCAATGCAGATCGGCGAGCTGTGGATGTTCACCACTTACGCCAACCGGCTGTATGAGCCGCTGCGGTTTTTGACCTGGCTGCCCCGGGCGTTCCACAACGCCATGATCTCGGCGGAACGGATTTTTGAGGTGATCGACCAGCAGCCAGATGTGGTCGATCAGGAAAAACCAATCGCCATTCCCAGGATACAGGGGAAAATCGAGCTGAGGAACGTGACGTTCGGGTATTACAAATACGAGCCGGTATTGAAGGATATCAACCTGACCATTCATGAAGGTGAAATGATCGGGCTGGTAGGCCATTCCGGAGCTGGCAAATCCACACTGATCAATCTCATTTGCCGCTTTTACGATGTGGATGAGGGCGAGATTCTCATCGACGGGGTCAATATCAAGAATTTGAGGCAGCGGGATATCCGCAACCAAATCGGTATTGTGCTTCAGGATACATTTCTCTTCTCCGGCACGATTTGGGAGAACATCGCCTACGCCAAACCGGGGGCTACCGCGGAAGAAATCATCAAGGCCGCCAAGATTGCCAATGCCCACGATTTCATCGTCAAGTTCCCCAACGGATATGACACCAAGGTGGGAGAGCGGGGGCAGAGACTTTCCGGCGGCGAACGGCAGCGGATTGCCATTGCCAGAGCAGTGCTGCACGATCCCAGGATTCTGATTCTGGATGAAGCCACATCGTCTGTGGACAGCCATACAGAACAACAGATCCAGGAAGCAATTCTGCGGCTGGTGAAAAACCGCACCACCATCGCTATCGCTCATCGGCTGTCGACCCTGCGCTATGCCGACAGGCTGGTGGTACTCGACCACGGCCGCATCGCGGAAATCGGCACCCATGACGAGCTGATGGAAGCCAAAGGAGCTTATTACCGATTGGTAGAGGCGCAAAAAGCGCTGGCGGAGATGAAAGCAGTCTGACCTGAATGCCGGGGCTGCCGGCAAAAGGAGTGTTGAGGCTGTGAAGGAAGTAAAGTCCAAGAACAGCTTGTATCTCATGCTGGTGGGTATGGTGATGGGCTGCATCATGATGATCCCCGGAGTGAGCGGCGGCGTCATGGCCGTGATTCTCGGCATCTACGAGCCCCTGGTCATGATCGCAGCCCGTCCTTGGCACAACTGGCGGGAAAACCTGAAGTTTGGTCTGCCGCTGGCCTTGGGTGCGCTGGTGAGCATCCTGATCATGAGCAACATCTTGTCTTACCTGCTGTCCGAGTATCCGCTCCTGGTCAAGTACTTGTTCATCGGCCTCGTGGCCGGAAGCATCCCCGGTTTGGCCAAGGTGGCAAATGAACGGGGCTTCGAACGCCGGTACCTGGCCTCTTTCCTGGTGGGGCTTATGATCATGCTGATCCCGATGATAGCGGCTGCAAGGCTGGAGTCACCTCCGGATCTCGGCACCGAGATCACCGGCCTCAGCCTGTGGCAGTCAGTGCTTTCGGGATTTCTCCTGGCACTGGGGACAGTCGTTCCGGGCGTCAGCTCTTCCTTCCTGCTGATAATAGCCGGCACGTATGGGACGATGCTTAGGGCGGTCGCCGAGCTGAAGATCATCGAGCTTTTCCCGCTCGGGATCGCAGCCGCGGTCAGTGCGCTGTTAATTTCCCGGGCTATCTCATACCTGCTCCGCCGGTATTTCAGCTGGACTTATTACGGTCTGCTGGGTATTGTCGTGGGTTCAACCATTGTAGTTTTTCCCGGCCTGCCCAGTGGGTTTTCGGAAGGGCTGCTGGCTTTTATCCTGCTTTTCTTGGGAACCGCGGCGACTTTGCGGTTGTCCCGAATCAAGCCAAAAAACCAAGTTCCATTGTGAGAGGATGTAGGTTTTGTGATTGGAGTCATCGATTACAAGGCAGGGAACGCGCCCAGCGTTGTCAATGCGCTGCGGAAACTGGGTATTGACTGTGAGCTTGTCTCCACCCCTGAAAAACTGCAGGGATTGGCAGGGGTGATCCTTCCCGGGGTCGGTTCTGCCTCGGCAACCATCGCATCCCTGGCAGAACTTGGGTTCCTTGCGGAACTGGAAGATTTCGTGCTGCGCAAGCAAAGGCCTTTTTTGGGTATCTGCGTGGGCATGCAGATTTTGTTTGAACACAGCGAAGAACTGGACACCAAATGCCTGGGGTGGCTGAAAGGCAGAGTCAGGCGCTTTCCTCCAGAGGTGCGGGTACCCCAGATCGGCTGGAACAGAGTCAGTTTCACCTACGGCCATCCACTGGCCGCGGGGATCAAAAGCCCAGCCTACTTTTACTTCGTCAACTCATATTACGCCGCGCCTGAAGCTGAGGAGATCATCCTGGGCACTGCCGAGTACGGTGTGCGGTTTTGCGCGGCGCTGGCCAGCGGCAATATCTTCGCCACGCAGTACCATGTGGAAAAGAGCGGGATTGTAGGCCTGAAAATGCTGCAGAATTTCGCTGCGATAGTAGGTGGAAAACCATGTTGACCAAAAGGCTGATCGCCTGTTTTGACGTGAAAAACGGGATGGTGACGAAAGCCCGCCAGTTTCAGGACAATATCGACATCGAACGGGCGGAAGTCATTGCCGGCAAGATCTATGAGGATCAAATCGATGAGATCATCTTTTACGACATAACCGCCAGTGCCGAAAAGCGGCCGATCGATTTGAACATGGTCAGGGCTGTCGCCAGCCAGGTCTTTGTGCCCTTCACGGTAGGTGGCGGAATCCGCAGCCTCGACGATATGTATCAAGTGCTGAAAGCTGGAGCTGAGAAAATCTCCGTCGACTCCATGGCGGTCCGCAACCCCAAGATCATCACCGAAGGGGCAATGGCTTTCGGCACTCAGTGCATCGTCCTCAGCATGCAGGTGAAAAGGGTGGAGAAGACAGCCAAGATTCCCTGTGGTTATGAAATCTGGATTGACGGGGCCAGGGTGCCTACAGGCATGGATGCTTTAGAGTGGGCCAAACGAGGCGAGGAATTGGGCGCCGGTGAGCTCTGCGTCAACAGTATCGACCGCGACGGCACGCATTCAGGATATGATTTGGAAATCACCGGCTTGATCAGCGAACATGTGCGCATTCCTGTGATTGCCTCTGGCGGAGCTGGGAAGCCAGAGCATCTCCTGGAAGTATTCACAGAGACACAGGCTTCGGCGGGGATAATCAGCTCGCTGCTCTATTCGCCCCGGCTGGATCGGAACTACTCCGTCAAAGAGCTGAAGGCATATCTTGCCAGCCACAGCATTCCAGTTCGGCCTTGGATCGACTGAGGGGGTGGACCGCAGTGGATATGGAAGCGATCAGAGCACTGGCACACAAGCACTTGGCGGATCGCCGGGCCCATAAGGAGCGGGAAGTAGGCTTTATCTACTACCATGGGCAGCGGGTGGCGAAAATCGCCGTCCAGCTGCGGAAACTGCTCATTCCTGATGACGACAGCCGTGATCAAGAGCTGACAGTGGCGGGCTATTTTCACGACATCGCCAAGGGGATTGAGCCCCACAGCGTTTATGGAGCGGTCTTGATCCGCGAGATCCTGGCGGATTACTGCGCACCGGAACAGCTTGAGTTTATCGCCGAGCTGATCCGCCATCATCAGTTCCGGGATCCCAGCAAAGGTTATCATGATTACATCAAGATCATCCAGGACGCCGACACTCTCGATCACGTAGGAGTGGTGGAGATCTGGATGAATTTCCAATACTATGCCTATACCGATTCGACGCTGCAGGATTCAGTCAAGTTTTACGAAACCCGTTTTCCAGCTTTGGCCGAGAAAATGCGCCGGCAGCTCAACTTTGAGATCTCAAAGCAAATCTTTGATGAAAAGTACAACTTTGTGAAGGCGTTTGTCCAACGGATGAAAGTTGAGGCAAACGGTGGAATCTACAATCTGGACAGTCTAAGGAGCGATGCACATGATTGAAATCTGGGGAGGGGATATTCCCGGCTGGGTTCCGGAATACAGCCAAAAAGCGCCGGCCCTCGATCCTTTTCTGGTGGATTCGAAACAACCTGGAAGCGCTGTCATTGTCTGCCCCGGCGGCGCGTACATGCATAAAGCCAAACATGAAGGCCGGGATGTGGCTCGGTGGCTTAACACAATCGGAGTATCGGCATTTGTGCTCGATTACCGTATTGCGCCTTACCGGCATCCGGCGCCTCTTTCCGACGCGCAAAGAGCGATTCAGTTCGTGCGGGCCAATGCCGCAGAGTACAACATTGATCCGAACAGGATCGGCATCATGGGGTTCTCCGCAGGAGGGCACTTGGCGGCGTCGGCGGCCGTTTATCCGCTGGAGGCGGATCCGGCGGCGGAGGATCCTGTGGCGAGAGTCAGCTCAAGGCCTGACTGCCTGGTACTGGGTTACCCAGTTATTTCCATGGAAAGGTTTTACCACAAAGGTTCCCGCGACAACCTGCTTGGGCCCGACCCTGACCCTGCTTTGATTGACCAGATGGCGCTGGAAAAACATGTCCATGGGAATATGCCGCCGGCATTCATCTGGCACACCGCGGACGATCAGTCGGTGCCGGTCGAAAACAGCCTGATGTTCGCTTCCGCTTTGAGCAATGCGCAGGTCAGTTTCGCCCTGCACGTTTTCCCCAAAGGCAGGCACGGCTTGGGCCTGGCCGGTGAGCTGCCGGAAGTGGCGGTTTGGACTGATCTTCTGGCACAGTGGCTGCGGCAGATTGGTATGAGGTGAGTGTCGATGATTCTATCAGGGAAAGAAATCCACCGGAATTTGAACAAGAAGATTTTCATCGAACCTTTCAACATCAAGCAGCTGAACCCCAACAGCTACAACTTAAGGCTCCATAACGAGCTGCTGGTTTACGAGGAACCAGTTTTGGACATGAAAAAGCCCAACAAGACCCGGCTGATTACCATTCCCGAGTCTGGGCTGGTCTTGGAACCTGGCCGCCTGTACCTGGGCAGGACGATAGAGTACACTAGGACCGAGGGGTTCGTGCCGATGCTGGAGGGCCGCTCCTCCGTAGGCCGGCTCGGTTTGGTGATCCATGTGACGGCAGGATTCGGCGATGTGGGGTTTGCGGGGTACTGGACGCTGGAGATGTTCTGCGTCAACCCGGTAAAGATCTATCCCGGCGTGGAGATCTGCCAGATCTATTACCATACCATCGAGGGGGATTATGAACCCTATTCCAGCGGCAAATACCAGAACAACACTGGTATTCAGCCGAGCCTGCTTTACAAGGATTTTCAGAATGAGTGAACAACACCCTCTGTTCACCGGTTATAGGCTGAACAGAGGGTTTTTTCAATTACACCGTATCAGTTGGCCTGTTCATTAAGCATCGTCCAGTGCACCACCTGGAAGCCGTTTCCTGTCAAGGTGCCGATCAGGGATTCAGGGCTGTCGGTGGCGATTCGCACCACGATATATGCCGTCTCGGCACTGGCGGCGTAAGTGGCAAGGCTGATGATGGGCAGGTTGAGTGACTTGATCAAAGTTGTCAGGTCGGCGATCACACCGATCCGATCCTCTACTTGGACCGTGACCCGCAGCCCGGGGCGATCGAGCCCGAACAGCTTGGTAAGAGCGTTGTAGATGTTCCTTTCGGTAATGATGCCTACCAGTTTGCCGTTTTCCAATACGGGCAGACACCCTACGTCCTCTTCGTGCATGATCATTGTCGCTTCTTCGACAGTTGTGTCCGGCGAAACCGAGATTACGGCCTTGGTCATCACATCTTTGACCCTGATCTTCTCGGTAAGATAATTGATTTCATACTTGCTCAAAGTGGTCGCGGGAGAAGGAAGGGCCTTGGCCACATCTTTTTCGGTGATGATTCCCACCAACTTGTCCTGGTCCATTACCGGCAGCCGTTTTAGATTGTGCTGCTTCATCAAATCGGCAGTAGAAGGAAGAGTGGCGTCCAATGACACTGTGATCGGATCTTTGGTCATGAAGTTTCTGACAAACATCTTTCCCCACCGGGTTTCGGTAGGTTCACCTGCCTTTCTGTTGGAGTCTTCCAGATCTAAAATTCTTTCTTTTCTGTGATTCTCCTCTATTAACAGGCAGGTGGCGCGGTTTTTTAACCCCAGTTCGGATTCTGCTTACTGCCCGGTCTCAAGTCTTCGCTGTCGAGCACACCCATGGGGCCGCCGGTCTTGGTGTCCAACATCGAAACCTGATTACCGCGGCTGTGCTTCGAAGCGTTTCTCGGTATTGAGTTCGGTTTTTTGCCCCATCTGTACTTCACTGCTTATCCTCCTCTCTGAGAGTAGTCTGTCCACAGAAAAGGATATTCAATCCCGGTTTGCGAATATAGACCATGGCAGGTCAGTTGAGATTTGGCGAGGGAATCCGATGGCTGAGAGAATCACGATCAAACAAGCGGCGGAACAGCTGGGCGTCGACAGCAGCACTGTCCGCAACTGGATCAAGCTTGGAAAGATAACCAAGGCTGTTCATGAACAAAGAAGATGGCTGCTAGCAGCCGACGAGATCGCGTCTCTGAAAAACGCGATTGAATCAGGCAAGCTCCCATATCTCAAAAGCCGCAGGAACAAACAGGCGGCAGCCGGCAACGGTGTCCCCGATGACTATCTTGATGACCGGAAACTGACTCAAGCCGCCCACACCTTGATGCAGCTGGCCGGCCAGCTTACCGGGGAGGGCCAACTGCTCCTTTTACTTGAGCTGTACCTGGTGCTGCTGCGGGACCAAGGCCTCATCGCCGCAGGCGAAGCGGGAGGCAAGCCGCTGACGGGCCTGTGGCTGGAGGGTGATCTCGAACTGGGGCCTTATTCCCATCTGGTAGAGGCATTTTGGGAACTGTGTTCTTCCAGCACCCCTGAGGATCACCGCCGGCTGGAACAGGTGCGCGCACTTAAGCTGAAGACAGGCAGCGGCCAGGATTTCCTTGGTTTGGTGTATATGTCCATCTCGTCGCTTAAGAAACGGAAAAACGCCGGCAGCTACTATACGCCCACATCCATAGTGCGGAAGCTGATCAGCACAAGTTTCCACCATTTCAACCCGGACAGCGCGGAAAGGATCATCGATCCATGCTGCGGCTCAGGCAATTTCCTGATCCACCTGTTTCTGTTCTTAAAAGGCCGCCTGCTGGCGGCTGGCTGGGCGGCGGATGAGGCGGAGCGGAAAATGGCTGAAACGATCATGGGCTGGGACAATGATCCTGTGGCGGTGCTCTTGGCCAAGATGAATCTTTCGCTGCTGCTTGAGAACCCTGGGCTCATCCCGCGGCTTAAGGTTTTCCACGGCGACACGCTGCAGATGCGCTCCGGCCCACGTTTCGATTTGATTATCGGCAATCCTCCGTGGGGATACCAGTTCTCAAAGCGCGAAGCCCGCCGCCTGGCCGGCATGTATCAAACGGCCCAGGCCAACGGCAGGATCGAATCGTTTAACGTGTTTATCGAATGGGCGGTCAACCATGTGCGGGAATCAGGCCTAATCAGTTATGTCCTGCCCGAGGCGTTCTTGACGGCGAAGCTCCACGCTTCTGCCCGGCAGTTGATGCTTGACTCATGCCAGATCGAGGCGGTGGGCCACCTGGGTATGGCTTTTTCCCAGGTCAATGCCCCTGTAATAACCCTGGTGGCCCGGAAGGCGCCCACTGCGGCGGCACGCGCAGGGCATGGATTCTACGTCTACGGCGATCGGACAGACCAGGACATTATCGACCGGATCAAGACTGTGCCCAATATTGTCTATTTAAAGGGCAATGCTGATTTCGCCCTGGGGATAGTCACTGGCGCCAACCGACGCTTTTTGTTGGCAGAGCCTGTGCCCGGCAGCGAGCCGGTAATCACCGGCAGGGATGTGCAGCCATACCGGATTGAGGAGTGCGCTTATCATCTGGTCTACCGCCGGGATCTGTTTCAGCAGGTGGCGCCGGACAAGTATTACCGGGCCCCTGAAAAGCTGGTCTACCGCTTCATTCACAAAAATTTGATCGTGGCCTACGATGATCAAGGCCGTTTGAGCATCAACAGCGCCAACATCATCATACCCCGGATCGAGGGTGTTTCCATCAAGTATATCCTGGCAGTCCTCAATTCCCGGATCGCCCAGTATTACCGTATGGTGACGAATCCATCGGTAAAAGTGCTGCGCGGTTTCTTGGAAACTATCCCTATTGTTGCCTGCGCACCGGCTGAAGAAAATACTATAGTTGATCTTACAAATCGTATTATAAGATCAAAAAGCGCCGTTGAACGCCGGAAACTATTCGAGGAAATAGATCAAAACCTGATGAATTATTATAACCTGCCGGCGAAACACCAAACTTATATTCGCCGGAAATGTCAGACAGTTGAGTTATTATGAAAGTATGACTAGCTGGAGTTTTGATCGCAATTATACTCTTTAGCTTAGTATTTATCCACACAGTCCACAGAGTTACCCACAATATTCTGAGTCAAACTCTTGTTTGTCCCTACATTTGGTGGTCGACCTTAATACGAACGATTAGCATTTACATTAGCCATATTATGTATTATAATCAGTTTACCAATAATTAGGAAAGAGGTGGTAAGTGCGTTGAACAGTTTCAATATTCTTGTCGGTGGTGAAGCAGGTCAGGGTTTGGTCTCCATCAGCCACATGCTGATCAAGGCTGTTGCCAAGCAAGGATGGTATCTGTTTGCCCAGCAGGATTACATGTCCCGCATCCGCGGCGGGCACAATTTCTTAAGGCTGCGGATCTCCGAAACTCCAGTCCACTGCTGCGAGCGGGGCGTCGATCTGCTGGTCGCTTTGGATCAGCAGTCGCTTGTGGAACACCAGCGTGAGCTCAACCGGGGAGCGGTTGTGATCGGCGAGGCCCAGCTGGCAGCCGGCACCGGTCAGGGAGATTTCATTAGCATCGATTTTGCCGAGATTGCCGTCGGCCAAGGGCAGCCCAAGATCATGGCCAACGCAGTGGCTGCCGGAGCAGTCTGGGCTTTCCTCGCGGACGATTTGACAGCCATCGAGGATGTGATCAGAGAGACGTTCGCGGAAAAAGGAGAAGCGATTGTGAAGGGCAATATCAAGTGCGCCCACGCCGGCTTCGAGTTAATCCGCGGCAGCGGGAAAGAACTGGCCCGCCTGCCGAAACCCCAAGCCCGAGGCGAACGGATGGTGCTGAAGGGCAACGATGCCCTGCCCAGCGGCGCGCTGGCCGCTGGTGTGAAATTCATGAGCGCATATCCAATGACACCTTCCACCGGGGTTACGGAGTTCATTGCCGCTTATGCCAAACAGTGCAGTGTGGTGATGGAGCAGGCTGAGGATGAAATCGCGGGTGTCAATATGGCCATCGGCGCCGCGTATGCCGGGGTGCGGGCGATGACTGCCACCTCCGGGGGTGGGTTTGCTCTGATGACCGAGGCTTTGGGATTGGCAGGCTCGGCTGAGATCCCGATTGTTGTCATCAACGCCCAGCGCCCCGGGCCGAGCACCGGATTGCCCACCCGGACAGAGCAGGGCGACTTGTTGTTCGCTGTTCACGGCGGGAGCGGCGATTACCCTAAGGCGGTGCTGTCCCCGGGCGACGTGGAGGAAGCGTTTTACCTGATGGGTGCCGCTTTTAATCTGGCGGACAAATACCATACTCCAGTGATTGTTTTAAGCGATCAGCACCTGGCGGATTCATATCAAACAATTGAACCGCTGGATCCGGGCAAAGTGGTGATAGACAGGGGCGATCTGCTCTTTGACGCCGGCCCCGCATATCAGCGCTATCAGTATACGGAATCGGGCGTGTCGCCGCGGCTTGTGCCTGGATTTGGCGCAGGGGGGCTGGTGGTCAGCGCCGGAGATGAGCACGGCCAGGACGGACATCTGATTGAGGACGCTGAAACCAGAAATGAAATGATGAGGAAACGAATGCGAAAAATGGACGGCATCAAGGCGGAGGCCTTGGATCCGGTGGCCCACGGAAGCTCTAACCCGGAATACGTTCTTATCGGCTTTGGCTCCACCAAAGGGGCGGTCCGGGAAGCTGCCGGCTTATTGAGCCAACAAGGACATCCGGCTTTGGCTGTGCACCTGCCTCAGGTGTACCCGCTCCCAGACAAACTGCGGGAGATCTGGCAGCTGCCTGGGCAAAAATGGATTGTGGAGAACAACTATTCCGGCCAGCTGCAAAAACTGATTGCCATGGAGTTCGCCCTTGTGCCCGACGGCAGTGTCCGTAAATACGACGGGCGCCCGTTCTTCCCACAGGAAATTGTGGAGCAGGTGCTTAAAGGAGGTGCCGGACGATGAACAAGCTGTTCGCCATTTGCAGAGAGACAGCCTGGTGCCCGGGATGCGGCAATTTCGGCATCCTCAACGCCCTTTCCCAGGCTTTGGACGGTTTGGGGCTCGAGCCCAAAGATGTCTTGTTTGTGTCAGGAATCGGCCAGGCGGGAAAAACACCGCATTACATCAAGGGCAATGTTTTGAACACCCTCCACGGCCGAACACTGCCCACCGCCACAGGCGCCAAGATCGCCAACAGCGGGCTGACAGTGATTGCGATCGGCGGCGACGGCGACGGTTACGCCGAAGGGGGCAACCACTTCATTCACGCGCTGCGGAGGAACATCGACATTACCTATTTGGTCCACAACAACCAGGTTTTTGGCCTGACCAAAGGTCAAGCGTCCCCTTCGTCGGATCCGGGGATGATGACAGGGACAACGCCGTGGGGAGTGTATAATGAGCCGTTTAACCCTCTGGCGGCCGCAATCAGCATGAACGGCAGTTTTGTGGCCCGGAGTTTCGCCGGCGATCAGGAGCATCTGGCGAAAACAATCCAGGCAGCGGTTAAGCACCCGGGGTTCGCCTTGGTGGACATTCTGCAGCCATGTGTGACATTCAACAAGATCAACACTTATCAATGGTACCGCGCCCGCGTCTATGACCTAAATCAGGATCCAGACTACGATTTCACCAACCGCAGGCAGGCGTGGGAGAAAAGCTGGGAGTGGGGAGAACGGATCCCGATTGGTATCTTTTACCGCTCAGAGCGGCCTACGCTTTGTGATCAGCTCCCAGCCCTGAAAAACGGGCCTCTGGTGAGGCAGCCCATACCCTGCCCCAATATTGATCAGGTTTTGGCACAGTTCAGGTAGCATAGATTTGCCCCCAAGACAAACAATAAGGAAGAGCCAGTCACGAAAGGAGATGGGGCCATGCCGAAACCTAAGCCTGACGATCGCAGTGACAACGTCGACAAGCTGCAGGAACAGGTTGTCAATACCATCGAGAATCTGGAAGAGGCCCATCAAACCCTCCAGAACGAGGACTTGCCTGAAGAGCAGCGGCAGGCGATCCTGGCGAAGAACCGCCGCCGGGAACAGGCGATTGCAGGCAAGCGCGAGGAAATCAAGGATGAATACCGGTACCAACAGTCGCTTCAGCAAAACAAAGATGAATAAGGGGTTACAGCCATGGCGAAGAAGAAAAACCGTGCAGAAAAGCTGAGGAGGCATTTGGACAGTACCATCGAAAACCTGGACGAGGCGGAGGAAACGTTGACTGATGACGCTCTTCCTGAAACTGAACGGGAGAGAATCATCCGCAAGAATGAGCACAGGCGAGAACAAATTGCTTCTCTAAAGGAGAATCTGGACGAACTGGAAGGTTGAACGAAGCACATCATCAAAGGATAGGCAGGGGATTTCTGCCTATCCTTTATTATTTTGCCAATCAAAAGAGGAACTGGGGAATGGCCGTAGAATAATAAAGGATAACTCTAAGGGAATGTACAATCCAGGGAGCTGGATTTTTTCATGCGCAAGTCCTTTCGAGTCCAGGAGGAATTTGTCATGTTCAATCCAATCTTAACCAAGTTCAATCTACCAAAAGAGATCGCCGGCATCCTCGATCATCAAGACGTGCTGGTCCCTGAAAGCCGGGAACAGTTGGTCAAACTCGCCATCGGGGGGCAGCAGAGCGGTTTCTATGAAGTCGCATATAGAGTCCCTGATCAGGGCAGGGTTGTGGAAGCAACTGTCACCAGGTGCAAAAACGGCGTTCTGGTCAATTTTTCCGAGCCGTACATGCGCCGGCGCGATCCCGACTGCATGGTGATCGGCGATAATCTGCCGACAGATAAAGTGACATACAAACAGCGCTTTGGCGGAAGCTTCGGACCGGTCCGGAAGCAGACCTTGGAATGGCTGCGAGAGCAGAGCCTGATTGTGATGCCGTTCATGGCGGGCGGCCAGGAATACGGTTATCCAGCTCTGCTGATTGCTCCGCGGAACGCTGCGTTTTTTGCCGCGGCATTGGCTGACCTGCAGGAACTGGTGCCTAGGGACCAGATTCCCGACGGGTTCACACCAAGAGGCATCATTTATGTGGCACCGCCGTTCAGGCACACACATTTTGGCGGCAAGCAAGTGGTGGTGCACAACCGATCAGAGACACTGCACGAAGTGTTTTCCTACAACCTTTACCCCGGGCCCAGCGCCAAGAAGGGTGTTTACAGCATGCTGCTGGACATTGGCGAGGGCGAAGGCTGGGTGACTCTGCATGCTTCGACAGTGAAGATCGTCACACCGTATGAGAATATCTTGATCATCATGCACGAAGGTGCCAGCGGCGGCGGCAAAAGCGAAATGATCGAGCAAATCCACCGTCAGCCGGACGGCACTGTCAGGATCGGAGAAAACGTCGTCACTGGCGAGGAAATCGTAATCCAGTTGAGGGAATCCAGCGAGATGATGCCCATCACCGACGACATGGCCATGTGCCCCGCCGCATTGCAGCAGGATCAGGGCAAACTGGTGGTGAAAGACGCAGAAAGTGGATGGTTCCTGAGAATCGACCATATATCCGAGTATGGGACTGAACCGTACTATGAAAAGATCACCATCCATCCCAAAGAACCCTTGATTTTCATGAATCTTTATGGAAAGCCGGACGCAACCTGCCTGATCTGGGAACATGTAGAGGATGCCCCAGGGCAGATTTGTCCCAATCCGCGGGTGATTGTGCCGCGGCGGATGATCTCCGGTGTGATCAACGAACCAGTGGAAGTGGATATCCGCAGCTTCGGCGTGCGGACTCCGCTGACAACCAAGGACGAGCCGGGATATGGGATCATCGGCATGTTCCATGTCCTGCCGCCGGCGTTGGCCTGGCTGTGGCGCCTGGTTGCGCCGCGGGGAGCCAACAACCCCAGCATCAACGATCACGGTGACTGCATGTCCAGTGAAGGAGTAGGCTCTTATTGGCCGTTCTGCACAGGCCGGATGGTGGATCAAGCCAATCTGTTGTTGGATCAATTCGTCCGCTCGGTGAACACGCGCTATATCCTGGTGCCGAATCAGCATATCGGTGCCTACAAGGTAGGGTTCATGCCTCAGTGGATTACCAGGGAGTACCTGGCGAGAAGAGGAAGCGCCAGCTTCGGCAAGGATCGCCTGGTAGAGTCTCGCTGTCCGCTTTTGGGGTTTGCCATGCTGTCGCTCAAAGTCGACGGCAACCAGATGCCCAAAGGCCTGTTGCAAGTGCAGTATCAGCCGGAAGTGGGTTTTGGCGCCTATGATCATGGGGCTAAGGTCTTGACCGAGTTCTTCCACCGGGAGCTGAAGAAATACCTGGTGCCGGATCTGAGTCCGCTGGGGAGGCAGATTGTCGAATGCTGCCTTGACGGCGGCAAGGTAAGCGATTACCTTGAATTCCTTCCTATGTGCTACTAGTATGAAAACCGATTGCCTTCTCGCCGGTTTTGTGCTAAACTAATAAATGCTGCGGCCCCGTAGCTCAGCGGATAGAGCAGCGGTTTCCTAAACCGCGTGTCGGACGTTCGATTCGTCTCGGGGCCGCCATTTTTATGACCAGGCGAACCAACATGGCCGCGGTCCGACGCAGAAGTTTGGCAATTCTTCCTTTTTGGAAGAGCATTTCTTTTGCTCCGCATCTGTGATACAATCTAGGTAGACAATGCCTTGGGAGACACGCCTATGGATCATGGAAACAAATACAGAATATCGTTTGTTGGGGAATTTACCGACAAGTCCCTGGAAGAGGCGTATCTTGCTGAAAACCTGGATTCCTCACGAAGAATAACCGCGTATATGGCCCTTGTGTTCGGAGGAATACTGGGGCTTTTCCTTATGCACAGCTATCTCACTGAGAGAGGCACAGTGCTGTTTGCCAACGTTACTCCTGTCAGACTGGCATTCATCTTTGCCTCTGTTTTGGTGTTTCTGACAGCGAGAAGGATTACGAAACACAAACAGCTTGTGCTCATGAATTCTTTCTACCAGGCCATGATGGCCGTGGTCTACCTGCTTACCCTGCATTATTTTCAAACTCTCAATTACTTCAGTGTCCTGGGATTAATGACCATAACATTGGCTATGTATCTATTGCCGAACAGAGTAGTGCATTCTCAGGTTGTTTCTTTTGTTTTCAGCATCCTGTTCTTTGTTTTCCCAATCCGCAAGCTCGAAGGCCTGCAGGTAAATGAACTATACCGGATCATCACCTATCAAGCCATTATGCTGGTCCACTGCAATATCTATACCTGCTGGGCGGAAACGACGAAAAGAAAAACGTTTGTTGCCAAGCGCGAACTGTTGGAACTATCCTCCAAGGATCCGCTGACAGGTATTTACAACAGAAAAATGTTTGATGATGCCGTGGATCAGTGGATGGGCTTTTCGGAACGATACAGCCATCCCCTTTCCATAATCCTCTTCGATGTCGACAATTTTAAAGAAGTGAACGACACTTACGGCCACATCGAAGGGGATCGGGTGTTGAAAGATTTGGCTGCCGTTGTCAAGCAGTCTATTCGCAGCGCGGATGTATTCGCCAGATGGGGCGGCGATGAATTCGCGATCCTTCTGCCCAACACCGATCTGCCGCAGGCCAAAAAACTGGCTGAACGGCTGAAGGGCTGCCTCGCCAACAACAACCCACTTGAGGGGCCGATCAAGATAACCTGCAGCTTTGGAGTTGCGCAGTATGAGCCGAACGAGACCAAGCAGTCGCTGCTGCGGAAAGTGGATGATCTGCTCCTGGAAGCCAAGACAGGGGGCAGAGACAGGATAGTGGGTTGAACAGGAAAACACCACCTATTTTGCGAATAAATGACAATGAGAACGATTATTTCTCACGGAGGAGAAAGGAGACAGGCCATGAGGTGGTCCAACCTGAGTATTGGCGTTAAGATTTCCATTGGTTTTGCCCTGGTGTTATTATTGATAATTGGGTTGGGCGTGACAGATTTCTTTGGATTGCTGAGAATCCGCGATCAAAGCGACTTTGTCCTTGACATTCTGACGTTGGGATATGATTTTTCCCAGCGGGAAATCGATCATTTATTGTGGGTCGCGGCACTCAGGGACTCGATTGAGGCCCATGACCCGAACTTCACTATCGAACTGGACCCGACCCGCTGCCAGTTGGGACGCTGGCTGGGCGGCGAGGAACGGAAAGAGATAGAGGCTGATATTCCGGGGCTCGCCCCTATAATCGCGGAGATGGAGAACCATCATCGGAACCTGCACAACAGTGCCCGGTCCATACAGGCGAGCCTGGCAAGCGATCCCGATCAAGCGGCGGTGATCTTCAAGACAGAGACTCAGGCTCACCTGGCGCAGATCAGATCCGGGTTGAACGTGATCAAGCAGCAGCTGCAGGCCATGGGAGCCGAAGCCAACGCAGGGATAAAGACGACTATTGCCTCCCGGATCAACCGCAGCTGGATCATGCTGCTGGCTTCTGTGATTATCGGAATTCTGATGGCCGCCTTCATCACACGGAGCATAACCAGGCCTGTCCGGCTGCTGAACAACGCCATGCTCACCGCCAGCTCAGGTAATCTCACCGTCACTGTCGACTATGACGCCAATGATGAAACCGGGCGGATGGTCCGCGCATTCAACAAGATGGTCGCCAGCCTCAATGAGATCGTCGGGGCATCCAAAAAAGCGGTGTCAGAGACAGTGTCTTCCAGTCAGACCATGTCCACGGCTGTGGAAGAATTGAGCTCTTCCATCGAGCAGGTGGCGACCAGCGCGTCCGAATTCGCCAGCAGCGTCACCGCCATCAGTGAGCACACGCAGAAGATCAATCAAGAAGCCCAGGAGACCGGGAACATGGCCAGAGCCGGATCGGAGCGCATCAACTCATGCATGGAGTCCATGCTGATGATCGAGGAAGCGTCTGACACCACTGTTAAAGCCATTGCCAGCCTGAAAGAGGCGTCACGGGAGATTGTGAAAATTGTGCAGGTGGTCACCGACATTGCGGACCAGACGAACCTTTTGTCCCTCAATGCGGCCATTGAGGCCGCCCGAGCCGGTGAGTACGGCCACGGGTTCGCAGTTGTAGCCGAAGAAGTGCGCAAATTGGCAGAACAGACCAAGTCCAGCCTTCAAGAGGTCAACCACTTGGTTGCCAATCTGGAGACACAGATGAACACAGCTGTCCAGTCAACCACCATCAGCAGGGACAAGGTCCATCAAGGCGCGCTGGTGGTGAAGGAAACCACTGAATCGCTGCAGAACATCGTCAAAAGAATTACAAGTATCATAGATCAGCTGAAGATCATCAGTGATCGGACGCAGGAGCAGGCAGCCCTCAGTCAGGAAATCGCCGCCATGACCGAGCAGCAGTCCGCCGCCACGCACGGGATAGCCCAGTCTTCCGTGGAACTGGCCAACATTGCCCAAGCACTGGAGGATACTGTGAAGCGGTTGACTGTGTAGTAATACTGAATACAGGAACAAAAGGGTGGAAGTATAGTGAGTAAGCTGGAAGTTGTCAGGTTCGCAGCAGGCACTCAGTTATTCGCCCAAGGCCAGGTCCCCGAGGCTATGTACTTTGTGCTGCAGGGCACTGTCGAGTTGGCCAACGAACACACTGATCTTGTCGGCCAGGGCGCCCTGGTGGGAGCGGTGGCGTTTCTAAACCAAATCCCTTCCAGATTCCGGGCCCGCTGTGTCACAGACACCGACTTGTTCAAGCTGAATGAGGAAAACATCATCACTCTGTTCAGGACGCACCCGCAGATCGGGTACAAGATCCTGCAGGCGCTTGCGTCAGAGGTTGTGGGAGCCACGCATGAGGCCGAAAAGACGGAAGCCAAGCCTGAACCTCTCCCGGATGGGATAGATCAGGTCCTGCCGCCCGATCATCCCCACTTTTCAGAGACTGCCCCTGAGGCCTTTGAAAGCCTGCTGCTGCACACAGAAGCGGTCTGTCCTTTATGCGATGCCAGGTTCGCCGCGGCGCGGGTCAGGGAAACTCGCCTGGCCTCAGCCCGTGTCAATCCCGACTTTCGTATCGTATACCATAACATGGAGCCTCTGTGGTATTACATCTGGGTTTGCCCCGAGTGCGGCTTTGCCCATCCATATAAGCAGTTCAACAAAGTTTCCCGGAGGCAGTTGGAAAAACTGAAAAAAGCTGTGGGCGGAGACAAGCAGATCCAGTTTCGGTTCAGCCCCAGGCGGACACTTAATGAAGTGTTCCTGTCCTATTACTTGGCCTTGCGGATCTTCGCAGTAATCAATGCCGGGCCGGAGCAGTTCGGCAACTTGTGGATGCGCCTTGTCTGGCTGTACGAAGACGTGAAGGCGCAGGAGTGGGTGGAATACGCGGCCCGGAATGCGCTGAAACACTTCGAGGAGGCGCTGATCTCAGGCCGCCGCAGCGATGCTGGAGACCAGAAGCTGTATATTATCATCGCTGAGCTGCATCAGCGGCTGGGGCAGAGGGAAGATGCCCTGCGCTGTCTTCTGGAGGCTGTGAACCTGCGGGCCGGAAGCGAAGGCTACCGGAAACTTGCGGCGGATCGGATCCAAGATCTGCGTGCAGAGAAATAATAACTTTCGAGAGGAAAGTCCAGTTTCGCGTCGAATATAAAATATCTGCGTGGGGATGTAGCTCAGTGGGAGAGCGCCACATTCGCATTGTGGAAGTCGAGGGTTCGAATCCCTTCATCTCCACCATCTATGGAGTATCCATACTGCTGAGCCAGGTTAACATAGTACTGGGAGTGATGCAGTATGCCGCGCCGCGGAAGAATTATGTCAGATCGGTTGAAATATGAACTTGCGCAAGATCTGGGATTCTACGACAAGGTGAAAGACGGCGATTGGGGGAACATCACGACCAGAGACGCAGGTAACTTGGTGAAGGCCGCCATCATGCGGGCAGAAAAAATGATGGCTGAAGCCGATCGGTTACCACAGCAGCAATAGGACGGGCTAAGCCCGTCCTTTCTTATTCATGTAGCGGGAGAGGATCCGCAGTATCTTCTCCTCCGTGTATCCCCGCTGCCGCCACCTTTGTACGCGCAGAAAAACAGACCTGTGATGGAGGATGGTGCACCTTTCGCAGGCCCAGACCCGGCGTTGAACACCGCTGCGATCCCGGTAATAGTGCCAGTACCCACCCAGCGCTGTCAACTCCAGCCGGGAGCATTCCTGGTAAAACGGGCAGTAGCATGTGCGGCAGTCGTATTCGCTGTCGGGGATGCCCTGGTGGCATGGATAGTAATAGCAAAGTTGGCGTAAATTCAGGTTATTGGGGTTAAGCTTGATTTTGTTCATGGCCGTAGTCCTTTCCCTAATCCATTCGCCGTGGTGCGGCCAAATCCTTGAAGACCCGTCTATTGACGCCTATTCTGAACAATGATATTGTTTAGATAGCTGTTTCCGTGATGAAGGAGTGAATGCGTTGATCACTTTGGAGAATGTGAGCAAAACCTATCCCGGCGGGGTCAAGGCTGTCGACAACGTGTCTTTGACAGTGCCGAGCGGTGAAATCTTCGGCTTTTTAGGCCCTAACGGCGCCGGCAAGACGACGGCCATCAAGATGATTACCGGCATTCTGCGCCCGGACAGCGGCGAGATCAAAGTCAACGGAATCGATATCGCCAAAAACCCGTTGGAGGCCAAAAAACAAATTGGTTTCGTGCCGGACGACCCAAACATGTTTCTAAGGCTTAAAGGGATTGAGTATCTGAACTTCATGGCAGATATTTACGATGTGCCTTTGGACGAACAGAAAGGCCGCATCAGCGATCTTTGCCGCCGTTTCGAAATGGCCGATGTCCTGCGGGATCCCATCCAGAGCTATTCCCACGGCATGCGGCAGAAGATCATCATCATGGGTGTTTTGCTCCACAACCCGTCAGTCTGGATTCTCGACGAGCCGATGACCGGCCTTGATCCCCGTTCATCGTTCCTTTTGAAAAACATGATGCGGGAGCATGTTGAAAGCGGCAGAACTCTGTTCTTCTCCACCCATGTCCTGGATGTGGCGGAGAAAATCTGCGACCGCATAGCCATCATCAACAGAGGGAGAATCCTATTTACAGGCACTATTGACGAAATGCGGGAGCATCTTAGCAAAAACGCCTCATTGGAGAGCATGTTCCTGGAGTTGACGGACGATGAATAACAAGACTTGGATTCTCACCAGGGCTATGCTGAAAAACGGCGGGGGCCTTGGGCTCAACCTCAAAAGCAAATGGTCCTGGGTATTGCTGCTGCTCATCCTTTTTGTTTCCCTTCCCATCATGCTTTACGGCTATGTGGAGATAACCGCTTTCTTTTACAATAGTTTGGCCGCCATCGGCCAGGAGGGCGTGCTTTTAAGCTGGGGTTTGGTAATCAGCGCTATGATGGTCTTTGTCTTCGGAGTATTCCACGTCGTCAGCAACTTCTATTTTGCCAATGATATCGAGAATTATCTCCCTATGCCGGTTAGGCCGCGGCAGATTGTGGGGGCGAAATTCCTGCAAATCCTCTTGTATGAGTATATCGCCGTCGGTTTTTCCTTTCTGCCGATGTTGGTTTACTTCGGTGTCCGCCAGGGTGTGAGTGCGCTGTACTACTTGTACGGGCTGGCTGTGCTGATCTTCTTGCCCATCCTGCCGTTGGCGCTGGCGTCACTGTTGGTGATGCTGATCATGCGGATGGTCAACCTTACCCGTTACCGGGAACTGTTGAGGATCATCGGCGGATCGTTGGCCGTATTCCTGGCATTGGGCTTCAGTTTTGTCATGCAGAGGTTCAACGAGCTTACGCCTGAGGAACTCGGGGAGCTGCTGCAGTCGGGCAGCAATTCCTTGGCGCTTATGGAGACCAAACTGTTCCCAACCGTCAGATGGGCGGTTCAAGCGCTGCTGCGCTATGAAATCGCCGCAGGGCTCACCAACCTCCTGGTTTTCATCGGATTGTCTGTTCTGGTATTCGCAGCGCTCTTGCTCATATCCGAATTGGTTTACATCAAAGGTGTGATTGGGATTTCTGAATCAGGTTCCCGCCGCCACAAGATCCGGGAAGGTGAATTTGGCCGGCTGGTCAAGAGACGGACAGCGCTCACAGCCTGCCTGTCGAACGAGATCAAGCTGTTGGTGCGGACTCCGGTTTATTTCATCAACTGCGTGCTGCCTGGGTTTATCTGGCCCGTGTTTTTCACTGTTTCGTTCATCTTTGCTTCGGACAGAAGTTCAACAGTGATGCTGGAGCGGCTGTCCGGCGCTCTTAATGATCCCAACACGATGGGCAAGGCTTTGGGCATCATCTTGGCTTTGGTGGCCTTTCTCGGCGGCGCCAACGGAATCGCGGCAACCGCCATTTCCCGGGAAGGGCAGCAGTTGTACATCAAGCGGTATATTCCGGTCAGCTACCGCAAGCAGCTAGCTGCGAAGTTGTTGTCTGGAGTGGTGATCGGTTATACCAGTGTGATCTTGGTGCTTGTGGTCTTGACGGCTGTATTGAAAGCTCCCCTTTATTTCGCCGGAATTGTCCTGATTCTTTCGTTCTTGCCGCTTCTGCTCACATCCATGGGCGGGCTGCTGTTCGATCTGATCAACCCAAAACTGGAATGGGACAGTGAACAAAAAGCGGTGAAACAAAACGTCAACGTCTTCTTCAGCATATTGTTCAGCGTGGTGATCGCCATCGCCGTGATCGCTGTGAGTTTCGCTTTCGACCTGAGCCTGGCTTGGGCGCTGGTTGTGCTGCCTGCTCTGCTTCTGGCGGGATGCGCCGGTTTCTATTATCTGTTGAGCACCTACGGCGTTTCCACTTTCAAAAACCTTGAAGGATGAAAAGACTATGACTCCCATCGCCGTCCTCTACGAAGACAACCACCTGCTGGTGGTGGAAAAGCCGGCCAATGTCCTGTCCCAGGCAGATCGCACTGGTGATCCGGACATGCTCAGCCTCTTGAAACAGGACCTGAAACGACGCTACGACAAACCAGGAAACGTCTTCCTCGGCCTGGTCCACCGCCTGGATCGTCCGGCCGGCGGCGTGATGGTGTTTGCCAAGACTTCGAAGGCGGCCGCCCGGATTTCAAAGCAGATTGCCGAGGGAAGCTTCGAGAAAATCTATCTGGCGGTTCTGCAGGGCATCCTGCTGCAGACATCAGGGCGGTTGGTGCACTACCTGAAAAAAGACACCTCCACCAACATGATCAGCGCCGCTTCGAAAAAGCTGCCCGGCAGCAAGGAAGCGGTGTTGGAGTATAAAGTGCTTGGTTTTAGCGGCAGCCATACTCTGGTGCGTGTTGATCTGAGAACAGGGCGGCCGCACCAAATCCGGGTGCAGTTCGCCGCTGTAGGGTATCCTTTGGTGGGCGACCGGCGCTACGGTGCCCGCGGTAAAGAGCCGGTACCGATGGGGCTTTGGTCGTATCAGATTGGACTCAGCCATCCAACCAGGCAAGAATGGCTGACATTCAGCCTCCTCCCGCCGGTGACAGAGCCTCCTTGGAATTACTTCAACTGGAATCAGATAAGGGTGATGGAATGATGGATGCAGGACAAAAGCCGATCGTCGTTGTCAGCAAGTGCCTCGGGTTTGACGTCTGCCGCTATGACGGAGCGGCCCTCGAGGCGGAATACATGCAGGATTTGGCACAGTTTGTCCATTTAGTCCCCGTTTGCCCCGAGGTGGGAATCGGGCTTCCGGTCCCGAGGGATCCCATCTGGATAATCCAAACCAACGACGGGAAAAGGCTGGTCCAACCAACCACAAACAAAGACTTGACGGATCTGATGACTGATTTTGCCGAGCGGTTTGCCGGGGAACTGAAACATGTGGACGGGTTCATTCTCAAAAGCCGCTCTCCATCGTGCGGCATCGGGGACTGCAAACTTTTTGACGCACCGTCTCTTGACCGGCAGATCGGTGTGGCAGACGGATTCTTCGCTGCTGTGCTCCAGCGGCGGTTTCCCGATTGTGCCTTTGTTTCCGACAAAGGCATGCTCGATCACCAAGTCAGGCAGGAGTTCCTGCAGCGAATTTTCGCCTCGGCGCGCAAGCGGGCAGTAAATTCCATGGAATAAGATGGCTCGCAGCGGGGAAAACTTGGTTTAGCTTTACAGAAAGGATGGGCTGATCTTGGCCCATCCTTTTTTGTTTGCCATATTTCTCTAATAAAAAAGCCCGATTTGGGAAAAGCTCTACCTAAGGATGGTAAGAGGTGGTGACGGCATGAGGGTATTGGTATTGTCTTGGGAATACCCGCCCAAAGTGATCGGCGGCTTGGCAAGGGCGGTCGCGGACTTGTCGGAAGCGCTGGCCGCCCGCGGCCATGAGGTTTGCGTGGTTACCGGCAATTATCCACAGGGCCGCAGCAGTGAAATCAGGGCTCACGTCCGGATCGAGAGGGTTGACGCCCATCATCCCCAGCCTTTGAATTTCTTGGATTCTGTTTTCTACTTCAACTATCAAGTGATTGAACGGGCCTTACAGTTGTGGAATCAGGGCTGGCACTGGGATTTGGTCCATGCTCACGACTGGCTGGTGGGCCATGCCGCCAAAACGCTCAAACACGCATTCGGCCTGCCCATGATCGCCACCATCCATGCCACCGAGTGGGGGCGAAACAACGGACTGCACAACGATCTGCAGCGGCATATCAGCGATGTGGAGTGGTGGCTGACTTATGAAGCATATGCAGTGATCTGCTGCAGCTTCTATATGTGCGGCGAGCTGCAGCGCATATTCCAGGTTCCGCAAGACAAACTATTTGTAATACCTAATGGTGTCAAGGCTGAGCAGTTCGAAAGCGTAGTCCCGGATTTGGCAGGTTTCCGCGGCAAATACGCCCGCCCAGATGAGAAAATTGTTTTTTTTATTGGACGGTTGGTTCACGAAAAGGGTGTCCAGGTGCTTTTGGACGCGGTGCCGAAAGTCTTGGCCCGAGTGCCCAACACCAAGTTCATCATTGCCGGCAAAGGGCCCAATGAAAAAGAACTTCAGCACCGGGCCGCTGCCATGGGAGTGGCAGACCGGGTGATTTTCACTGGATTTGTGGATGATTTGACCCGCAATAGTCTCTACCGGGTTGCTGACGCAGCTGTATTCCCCAGTTTGTATGAACCGTTCGGGATCGTGGCGCTGGAGGGGATGGCCGCCGGTACTCCAGTGGTGGTCAGTGATATAGGCGGTTTCGCCGAGATCATTCAGCACGGCCACAACGGCCTGACTACTTACACCGGCAACAGCCAGTCGCTGGCAGACAATATTGTGGCTGTCCTGGATGCGCCGGCCCTTGCCAAAAGGCTGCGGGACCAGGCTTACGCCGATGTGATCACCAAATACCAATGGAGCCAGATCGCGGCCCAGACTGAGCAGGTGTTTCACCAGATTATCAACCAAAGAGAAATGCAGGACGAACGGGACATGCATTCCCACATGCCCGGCATGATTCGTTATGATCGGTATCACAAAACCAGCGACTATCTGGATCAAATCATGGCGGCAGCCAGCGAGCGTTCAAGGAGGGACCTCCAATGAAGGCAGTGATCATGGCCGGTGGCGAAGGGACTCGCTTAAGGCCTCTCACCTGCACTGTGCCCAAACCCATGGTGCCGGTGGTAAACAAACCCATGATGGAACATATCCTTGATCTCCTGAAAAAGCACGGGTTTCAGGAAATCGCCGCCACCCTGTGGTATCTGCCGGAGATGATCAAGGATTATTTCGGCGATGGAAGCGCCTATCAGACATCCATGCACTATTTCGTGGAAACCAAACCATTGGGTACAGCCGGCAGCGTCAAAAACGCCCAAAGCTTCCTCGATCAGCCGTTTATTGTCGTAAGCGGCGACTGTCTCACAGACATCGATTTGAGCGCAGCCGTGTCTTTCCACCGCCAAAAAGGAGCCTTGGCCACATTGGTGTTGACCAGGGTGCCCAATCCTTTAAGCTATGGGGTGGTGATCACCAACGAGGAAGGCAGGATCACCCAGTTTCTGGAAAAGCCTTCCTGGAGCGAAGTGTTCAGCGATACCGTCAATACCGGAATCTACATTTTGGAGCCTGAAGTGCTTGACGCTGTTCCTGACGGGGAAAAATATGATTTCAGCCAGGATCTGTTTCCGAAGCTTTTGGCTCAAAACGCTCCCCTTTATGGCTATGTCGCGGAAGGATACTGGTCAGATGTGGGAAATCTCGAAGTCTACCGACAGGCGCATCTGGACTGCCTTGACGGGAAAGCTGCTGTCGAGATGCCTTTTCCCAGGCAGGATCATGGGTGGATTGCCCCTGATGCTGTTCTTGCCGATGATATCCAGATCACAGGCCCGGTCTATATCGGCGGCGGGGTGAGAATCGGCTCCGGCTGCCGCATTGGTGCTTACACTGTCATTGGTGATCATTCCCAGCTTGATGAAGAGGTGGACATCAAACGCACCATTTTGTGGCAGCGGGTCAAAATTGGCTCCGGGTGCGAACTTCGAGGCGCAGTCCTCGCACATAATACCTGTCTTGGGGTGAAAACTAAAGCGTATGAAGGCAGCGTCATCGGGGAAAAAACACTTGTGGGCGCCCGGACAACAATTAATCCCAACGTGAAAATCTGGCCGTGCAAACAGATCGCCAAAGGCTCACAGCTGACCCAGAGCGTGGTCTGGGGATATCAAAACGAGCCGTCCCTGTTTTCCCCAACTGGGGTCAAAGGTGATATCCGCAGTTCGCTTGCGCCGGAGATGATCGTCAAATTCGGACTGGCTTACGGCAGCTTTGTGGGCAAGGGCAAGTCGGTGGTGGTAAGCGCCGACGGGAGCACTACCGGCAGGCTGGCTAAACGGGCGCTGATCTGCGGTTTGTTGGCGGCGGGAATAAACGTCTATGACGTAGGCACTGTCACCGGGAACCTGACCCGGTTTGGAGTGGCCTATATCCAGGCTCAGGGAGCCCTTCACTGCCACGAGGTGCCTGAACAGGAACATGCGGTGAGCATCCAGTGCTGGGATCAGCGTGGATATTGGCTGTCCAAGGCTGATCAACGCAAAATTGAGAACATTTTTTGGCGTGAGGATTTTCCCAGAGCCGGCAGCGAAGAGCTTGGCAAACTGGCGTACATCCCGGGATTGATCAAGCAGTATATAGCTAGTGTGGCCAGGCTTTACGCGCCGCACCTCATGGGATTTGGCATAAAGCTTGACGCCGATGATCGAGAGTTGGGAAGACTGGTCAAGCAGTTTCTGGAAGCAGCTGGCTGCCGGATTACAGACCGGGACCCGGAACTGACAATCCGCATCAGAGGCGATCAGTGGGAAGTGGCAGATCGGTTTGGCAGAGCATTAAGCGGAGATCAGTGGTGGGAGCTGTTTGTTTATGGGCAAAGGCTGCGCCGGCAAGAAAAGGTGGCCATTCCGGCCAATGTCCCCATGCGGGTGGCCAGTACTGCCGAACAGCACGGCATGGAAGTAGCCTGGACCAAAACCGACCCCAGGGCCTGGATGGAGGTTGCTTCGGAACTCGGCAACATCCAGCAGGGGGACTCCAACATTGAACATTTCCCTTATATTGAACCTTTGGTAACCATCGGAGAAGCCTTAAGCCTTTTAAGAGCGTCGGACAAATCTCTGCAGGAAGTCTGGTCATCGGGCCGCGGCCGCGTCCACAAAAGCGTTTTTTGCCCGTGGGAAAGCATCGGCAAAGTGATGCGCAGCATGATCACAACCGCCGATCCCGGACAAACAGACTTCATCGACGGCATCAGGCATCATTCGGAACAGGGATGGGCTTTTATCGTCCCGGATGGGGACGAACCCCTGTTTCACATCTTCAGCGAAGCGGGAACGAGTGAAGAAGCCGATGCACTGGCGCAGGCTTGGGCTGAACGGATCGAAAACATCTTGTTAGGAGGAGGAGCATAATTTGAACACGCACCAACACGCTTCAGCCATGCCTCCTTTGCCTGAAAGCTACGGGATACCGCATTTGGTATGCCTGGTCAAAAACATACATTGGGCCTATGTTTTTTGGGAATTGACGGAAGAACAGCTTAAGCAGGCAGTCTCCGCACTGGGAGGAGATAGTACGGCCCGCAAGATCTTGCGGGTCTGGAAAGGGCAGGGGCCCCAGCGGCAGATTGTGTGTGATGTGGCCGTTGAGTCCATGCTGGGGGCTCAATATTTGTATCTGCCCGATCCCGGCAACTACTACCAGATGGAAATCCTTTTGACTGGGGCGAACGGCACGGTTTCGCTGCTGTCGTCAAACTTTGTCGTCACACCCTTTGGTGGTGTCAGTAACGAAGAAGACGTGCAGTGGGCATCCATCGATGAGCTCTACCGGCAGTACCTGGCGGCCGTGGGAGCAACTTACCTGGCTTCACCCCAGCTGTGGCATATTTCCAGCCCGATGCCGAAACCGTTTCCTCCGGCACAAGAGTTGAAGCTGATGCTGGATACGGAGATCATCATCTATGGCAAAGCGACTCCCGGCGCTTCTGTTTACATCCAGGGCGAACCGGTGGCCACCAGCCGCGATGGATCGTTTACCTTGAGATACGCCTTGACGGAGGGCTGCTCGATCTTCCCGATCAAAGCCGTAAGCAGCGACGGGTCACAAGCGCATTCGGTTGTGACACTGATCACGAAAGAAACATATTAGAAAGGGTTGTGGCTGTGACAGAGGCAAGAGGAATTCTGGCCATTATTCTCCATGCTCATCTCCCATATGTCCGGCACCCGGAGCGGGAACGGACTCTGGAGGAACTGTGGTTGTTTGAAGCGATAACCGAAACCTATCTGCCGCTTTTGGCAATGTTCGACCGGATCGTGAAGGATCAGGTCCCGTGCAGGATTACCATGTCCATTACACCAACCTTGGGATCGATGCTTCAGGATCCCTTGCTGGTGGAGCGTTACATCAGCCATCTCGGCCGCATGATCGAACTTGCGGAAAAAGAACTGGAGCGGACCCGCTTTCAACCTGAGTTTTACCCTTTGGCTCAAATGTACCATGAGATGTTCGTCAATGGGCTGGACGCATTTGTCGGAAAATATGGCGGCAATTTGGTGGCGGCTTTTGCCAAACTGCAGGAGCAGGGCGTGTTGGAGATCATCGCCTCCGCCGCCACCCACGGCTATTTGCCTTTGATGGACCGAAGCACCGCTGTCGACGCCCAGATCAATGTGGGTGTCAGCTGGTACCGGGAGCAGTTCCACCGGGATCCGGAAGGGTTCTGGCTGCCGGAATGCGGCTACACTCCGGGTATTGATCAGATTTTGAGGAAATATGGAATCCAATACACCATCCTCGATACCCACGGAGTGATGCACAGCCGCCCGAAACCCCGCTACGCCATGTTCGCCCCTATCTTGTCTCCAGCGGGAGTGGCTTTCTTCGGCCGGGACCTGGAGAGCTCGAAACAAGTCTGGAGTTCCACGGAAGGATATCCAGGTGATTACAACTACCGGGATTTTTACCGGGATATCGGTTACGATCTGGACTATGATTACGTGCGGCCGTATCTATACAGCGATCACCGAGGCCACACCGGGATCAAGTATTACAAAATAACTGGCAAAACCGACGATAAACAGCCATACTGCCCCAAGGCAGCCTTGGAGACAGCGGCAGTGCATGCCGGCAACTTCATGTTCAACCGGGAAAAACAGGTAGAGTACTTGTGCCTTCACATGGACCGGGAGCCAATAATTGTCGCGCCTTACGACGCTGAACTGTTCGGCCATTGGTGGTTCGAAGGCCCTCAGTGGCTGGAATACCTGATCCGCAAGGTCGCCTTCGATCAGCAGACAATTAAATTAGGCACTCCCGGGGAATACTTAAAACGCTATCCCGTAAACCAAGTCGCCCAGCCGTCCATGTCCAGCTGGGGGTTCAACGGCTACAGCGAAGTCTGGCTTGACGATGCCAACGACTGGATTTACCGGCATCTTTCCATGATCGCCAAGACCATGGGTGAACTGGCAAACGCGGAGACAGGTGATGATCTGATTCGCCGGGCTTTGAATCAGGCCGCCCGCGAAGTGCTGCTGGCTCAAAGCAGCGATTGGGCGTTCATCATGAAGGCCGGCACGATGACAGAATACGCCGTGATGAGGACTTGCCAGCATATCCAGCGGTTCTGGCAGCTGGAGCAGCAGATCCGATCCGGCCGGGTAGATCAACATTATTTATCTGAAGTGGAGGGCATGGACAATATCTTCCCCAATCTTGACTACCGCGTGTTCCGTCAGACAACTGCCGCAGAAATCATGGCACAGATTAGCTAGAAGGAGTGACATTGATGGGGACTTACGGCCAACGGAGGCCAACTGTAGCGTATTTTTGCATGGAGTTTGGCTTGGATGAAAGCTTCCCTGTTTATTCCGGCGGGTTGGGGATCCTGGCGGGAGACTTGTTGAAAGCAGCCAAGGATCTTGATCTGCCTTTCATAGGTGTAGGCATTCTTTGGGATGAAGGTTATACCGATCAGTTCATTGACAAGGATCACCGGCCCTACGACTGTGCCCAGGAGTATTCCCGGGAGCACTTGATCGATACCGGAGTGACAGTTACTGTCAAAATCAGGAATCAGGATGTCAAATGCCAGGTGTGGAAAACAGAGAAGTTCGGCAATGTGCCTTTGTATCTTTTAGACGCAAGTGTTGATCCGGAAAACGCATGGATCACCCGGCAGCTGTACTACGGCGACGGCCAGGACCGGGTAGCTGCGGAAATGGTCCTCGGAATCGGCGGCGTGCGGGCTTTGCGGGCGTTGGGGATCGATGTGGATATTTACCATCTGAATGAAGGCCATGCTGTGTTCTGCGGTTTTGAGTTGATCAGGGAACATATGCAGAGAGGGATGTCCTTTGAACATGCCTGGGAGGCCGCCAGACAGCAGATTGTCTTTACCACCCACACTCCGGTGATGGCCGGCAACGAAGAGCATCCCCACGATCTGCTGCAGTACATGGGAGCGTACAATGGCTTGAACTATGAGCAGGCTGCTCAAGTTGGCGGCGATCCCTTCAACATGACGGTGGCCGGTTTGCGGTTAAGCTATATCGCCAACGGCGTTTCGCAGCTCCACGGCATGACTGCCCGTTCGATGTGGAGGGGCAACCACGGGACTTCGCCGATTATTGCCATTACCAACGGCGTTCATCAAAAAACCTGGCAGCATCCGCAGATCGCCCAGATTTACCAAACCCAGGGCAATCTCTGGCGGCCCCATATGACCGCCAAACGGCAGCTGCTCAAGTATATTGAGGACAAAACCGGCGCAAGGCTGGATCCGGACTGCCTGCTCATCGGCTTTGCCCGGCGGATGGCCGCGTATAAACGCAGCGGCCTGATTTTCCACAGTATGCGGATCATCGAGCCGCTGCTGAAGGATCGGGTGGTGCAGCTCGTCTTTTCCGGCAAAGCCCATCCTTTGGACAATGTGGGCAAGCAGATCGCAGAAAACTTGATGCAGTATGTGGAGCGTTTCCCAGAGAGTGTGGTCTTTCTCGAGAACTACCATATGGGTATCGCCAAACTTATGGTCTCCGGCTGCGATGTCTGGCTGAACACTCCCCAGAGGCCCTTGGAAGCATCGGGGACATCAGGGATGAAAGCAGCTCTCAACGGTGTGCTGAACGTGAGCATACTTGACGGCTGGTGGCCTGAAGGCTGTGTCCACGGGGAAAACGGCTGGCAGGTCGGAGGCGGCTATGAAGGGCCGGAACAGACCCGGGTCGATGCGGCGAGCCTCTACGATGTGCTGCTCAACGAAGTGATCCCCACTTACTATGAAAACCGCAAGAAGTGGGTGGAAATGATGAACAAATCGGTCGCCATGGCAGAGAACCGGTTCACTATCGAGCGGACGATTACGGAATACTACAATCTGATGTATCAGCCCGCCACTACTCTCAGGGACATCAAACAGCAGGTGTCTGATCTGGAGGCTTCCGAGGCCTATACAGAGGTACTTCCCGAGCCGGTCCATGTGTAAGTTGGGGCACCTGGCCAATCAGGTGCCTTTCCTTTTTCTATGGAGGGATTTGCTCTTTGGCGCAGAATACAGCATCAGGTGATGCACGATGGATCGGAAGGGATTTTATGAACAGCTGAACCGGGAACTTAGGGAGCTGATTGGAGATGAAACAGATTCCATCGCCAACCTGGCCAACGCCAGCGCCCTTTTGTTCAACCGGCTGCCGGACCTAAACTGGGCCGGGTTTTATTTAATGAAAGGCGGAGAACTGGTTTTGGGGCCATTCCAGGGCAAGCCGGCATGTATTCGGATTTCCGTTGGCAAAGGAGTGTGTGGGACCGCTGTGGCCCAGAGGCGGAGCATAGTGGTGCCCGATGTGCACCAGTTCCCCGGGCATATTGCCTGCGACCCCGATTCTAATTCAGAAATTGTGATCCCCATTTTCGCCGGAGAGAGAATCAGGGGTGTGCTGGATATCGACAGCCCAAAACTAAACCGTTTTGATGCTGTGGATCAAAACGGTTTAGAGCAGTTTGTCCAGATCCTTGCCGCCCACATCCGGTGGGGCGAGATCACCGACTAGTAGAGTTCGTCGCCGCGAATAACCTCCAATCCGCACCCGAAGACGGCGGCGAAGGCCTTGTCTCTGCGCTGTGCATCGTTGATCTCCAGTTCGGCATGGGATTTGGCGCGGATGGTAAGCACACACTTGTCTTCGGCCACTTCCGCTTTTATGCGGGCGACTGTCCCAGTCTGGCCGCGGTCGAGGGCATGAGCGATCTGCAGCATTACAGCCAGCTTTTTGATCAGAGTGATGTCTTCTTCCAGCAGAGGCCCATGAGTCACATATTGTTCAACGTTGGCGAGGTAGAGGTCGTCATGGGAAGCGGCGACAAACGCGGCAATCACCCTTTCCCGGTGGGTCAGCCCATGTACCGGGGCGTTGAGCAGCATGTACAGGGTATGTTTGTCGCGCCCTTCCACATCGATGACACTGCCGATTTCATGCAGCAGGCTGGCGATCAGAAGCAGCCGGCGCTCGAATCCGTTCATGCCGTGGAGTGTGTAAAGCTGGTCGAAAAGCGTTACCGCTAGGTTGGACACACGGCGCAAATGGTTTTCCTCAAGCCGGTAGTAGAGGATCAGATTGTCGATGTGGTGCGTGATCACGCTTAAGACGATGGGATCCTTGGTATAGCGGTGCAGGTACTCGTACAAAAGCCCGTCGCGGATGCTGGTGGTGCTGGTGATAATTTTCCGGCGCCCGCTGACCTCCATCAGGCACTTGATTGCCGCTGTCCCTGCTACGATGATGTCCGCCCGGGCACGCTCCAAGCCCGGAACTACCAGGCGTTCTTCCAAAGACATCTGCGACAGCCGCTGATAGCAGTCCTTCACGTCTTCGTAATCAAGCTCGTAAGCGTCGGTAATATCCGGGACATATTCTTTCGACTTGCGGACCACCCGGGCCAGCGAACGGAATGTGCCGCCTACACCGATAATCGGGTGGCTGCCCTGAAGCCACGGCAGCGAGCGGTAGGTGTTGGTGAGATCCCTTTCCAGTTCCTCCAAGGATTTGGGATCAGGCCGATCCATGATTTTGTAGTGATTGGCCAGGGTAACAGATCCGAACGGTAGATGATGGCTGTTTTCCATCATCCGGTCGACAAATGAAACCAGCTTCAGCGATCCGCCGCCCAAGTCGGCCATCAGCCCCGAGGTCTGGGGCATGGTGTTTACCGTGCCGAGGTAGCCGTAATATGCTTCCTCTTCGCCGGAAAGCACTTTGAAATCCAGGTTGGTTTCCTGTTTGATCCGGTCCATGAAAACTTTTCGGTTGCTGGCTTGACGAGCCGCGGCGGTTGCCACAGTGATGAGATGGTCGACCCGCTTTGTTTTACACAGACGGACGAACAGCTGGATAGTTTCAATGGCATAGCGCATGGACTTTTCCGAAAGCCTACCCTGATCATCTATATCAGAAATGAGACGTACAGTCTCCTTGAGGTTTTCCCGCTGGTAGTACGCGCGATTGTCGTCGACTTCGACGATAACCAAACGAACTGAATTAGATCCCAGGTCAATAATGCCTATCCGTTCCATATGTCAGACTCCTTTTAAATAATTTCAACACATATTTACCATATTTTAACAAAAATGAGTCCAAATAGCAATATTAATTCTCACAATACCATTATACGGTGCTGGATCCTGAACCGCAAGGATCCAACTTTGGCTTCTGTTGACATCGGGGTACCCCCGAGTGTATAATTTGAGTAAAGAAGTAATAATTGTCCTTTTTTTTACCTGCGAGGGGAGGTTCTTTGATGGAGATAACGAAAAAAGCTGAGTATGCCATCAGTGCCCTCCTGGAATTGGCGATGAACCCCGGTCAGTACATTTCTTCCAAAGAAATCGCTTTCCGTCAGAATATCCCTGCCAATTTTCTCCCCCAGATCGTTGCTTTGTTGGGAAATAGAGGATGGGTAGAGGGAATGCGCGGGCCCGGCGGAGGCGTGCGCTTGATTGGTGATCCCCATAGAATCAGCGTGCTGGAGATTGTGGAATTGATTGAAGGCCCGATCGCGATTACCAAGTGTTTGTCCATTGGGGGGAGCTGCACAAGAGAAGACAATTGCCCCTTAAACCCAGTATGGAGAAAGGCGCAGAATGCCATGCTGAGTGTTTTGGCCCAGACTACACTGGCAGATGTCCTGGAAATCAGTAAAATGAAGGAAGACGGGCTAGACAGGGATTACAATAATAGTAATTCGGACTGATTTTTGGAAAAGTGGTCATTCAGAAAAAGACAGGAGGGTGGATGTATGGAAAAATGGGAATGCACAGTTTGCGGATATGTCTATGATCCGGAGGTTGGCGATCCCACACAGGACATCGAGCCGGGGACTCCATTTGAAGACTTGCCGGACGATTGGGTATGCCCGGACTGCGGTGTTGGGAAAGATATGTTTGAGCGAGTCAGCTGATAAAGGAGGAATCAGTGGATTATGGCTAATCCGCATGTGGATCATGATCTGTGCATTGGCTGCGGGCTGTGCGCGGAGATTTGCCCTGACGTGTTCTATATGAATGATGACAATTTGGCAGATGTTGTGGAAGACGCCGATTGTGAAGCGGCCGGCTGCTGCCAGGAAGCGGCGGATTCCTGTCCGGTGAATGCCATTTCTCTATAGGAGTAAATCGGATTTAAGCCCCTGATTGGGGCTTTTTTATTATTTTGGAAAGCTGCCCAAAACTCCACCTGCTTATCTTCCGAGCTAACGGGGCAAATTAAACGTGCACCGGAAGGTAAGGAGGTGAAGATAGTGGCATTAGGTTCAGGCAGTTCCAATACGAAAGTCATACCGCAGGCGATTCAGGCAATGAATCAGTTCAAGTACGAAGTCGCTACTGAGTTGGGCATCAATCCGGAGTATAAGACCGGATACTGGGGTAACATTTCATCCCGGGAATGTGGTGCGGTTGGAGGACATATGGTCAGACGGATGATCGCCGCTGCGGAACAGTCCCTGATCGGGCAAGGCGGCCAGGTGAACTTCCGCGGTGGTTTTCCGCAAGAACCCAACACCCAAGCCTGACAATTGAATCAAAGGCAGCCCTGATTGGGCTGCCTTACTTTTGTTGAGGGATATTACCAGGCTAAAGCGGGATGACGAGGGTTATACTAGCAGTGGGAGACCGAAGGAGGTGACATGATGGCACGAGGCAGCAAGAGTAGAAATCGGAAGGTTATCCCCGAGGCTGCCCAAGCTATGGAGCAGTTCAAGTATGAAGTAGCCAGTGAGTTGGGCATCAACCCTGAGTACAAGTCGGGGTATTGGGGGAACATTTCTTCTCGTGAATGCGGTGCTGTTGGGGGACATATGGTTCGCAGGATGATCGCCGCTGCAGAACAGTCGCTCATCAATCAGCAGGGTGGATTCGGCCTGGAGCCAGATGCCCAAGGGAAACCATAGGTCTCTTCTGCTATAGTGGTGTAGTGCAGCATGTGTAGTACAGCATAACAGATGATCACAAGCTCCAGCAGTTGTTGTTGGAGCTTGACTTTTCATCCCGGAATTCTGTATAATCAAAGCGTGTGAGGGTTTCAGATGCATGATTATTTTATGGGACAGGCGATCATTGAGGCAAAAAAGGCGCTTGAGTATGACGAAGTGCCGGTTGGTGCCGTAATTGTCTTGAATGACGAAATCATCGGCCGGGGTTTCAACCGCAGGGAAACCTTGAACGACCCCACAGCCCACGCCGAGATGATTGCCATCAGGGAAGCGGCCCGGCACTTAGGGAGCTGGCGGTTGACAAACGCCAAGTTGTATGTTACATTAGAGCCCTGCCCGATGTGCGCGGGCGCGATTGTCAACGCCCGGATTCACACCTTGGTGTATGGAGTGGGCGATCCTAAAGCCGGTGCGGTTGCGTCGTTGATGAACCTGGTGCAGGATCCCCGTTTGAACCACCGGGTAGAGGTGATCGCAGGGGTGTGCCGGGAAACTTGCGGCCAACTGCTTAAGGATTTCTTCAGCAATTTGAGGAAACAGGCCAAGTATAATCAGGAGAGGTGACAGAGCGGCCGAATGTGGCGGTCTCGAAAACCGTTGGACACTTTTTGTGTCCCGTGGGTTCAAATCCCACCCTCTCCGCCAGTGATAATAAATTAACGTGGAGAGATGCAGGAGCTGGCTTAACTGGCACGACTGGAAATCGTGTAGGGGTCATAAGCCCCTCGAGGGTTCGAATCCCTCTCTCTCCGCCATTTGATGATAGACAACCGGGTGAACCGGTTGTTTTTGCTTTAGCGCCACCTTTTCTGGGCAAACTATGATCAAACGCCAAGCTCAGGGAGGTGAACTGATGACGGTTAAAACCAGGCTGGAGAAAACCATCGCCGATGCTGAAAGCCTGTGCGGCCAGCTGAAAAACCATGCGCTGGAAACCGAACAACCTGATGTAAGCGACATGTTTGCGTCGATGTCGCAGCAGATCGAGGAGATGATCCCCCGCTTAAAAGGAAGATTGGCTCATATCAAAGACGAGGAGCCTCAATATCGTTGATCAGCGAAAAGGAGCCGGAATGGGCTCCTGTTTCGATCCAGCTGACACATGCAGGGATCTCTTCGCCGTTTTTTGAATTAATTAAGCACAGGTGGGAAAATGTGGATTCAATCCCTGCCGGATATCTCCTCTGCAGCGAGCTTATCTTGACATCACCATCCACATCTGATATGATCTTGTTGCCGTGCTAGACGGGGAGGTAGCGGTGCCCTGTACCCGCAAGCCGCTATAGCGGGGTCGAATTCCTATTCGAGGATTGATCTTGTGGGGTCTGGTCCAACTAAGTGGTGTTGACGGTTGGGTCTTGCGCAATAAGACTTTACGAACCCCGTCAGGTCCGGAAGGAAGCAGCGGTAAGTAAAACCTCTTATGTGCCGCGAGGGTGCCTGATCTGAGCTAACTGGTTGGGTGCCGCCTGGAAGATCCTTTCGAAAATAGGTGCACGGCGTTTTTATTTGCCTGCATTCCTTTGGAGGGAGTCAAATGGCATATCTTTCATTGTACCGCCGTTGGCGTTCCCAAAACTTTGACGAAGTAGTGGGGCAAACCCATATTGTCCGCGCACTGCGGAACACCCTTGATTCAGGTAGGATCAGCCATGCATATTTGTTCGCCGGGCCGAGGGGCACCGGGAAGACGACCATGGCCCGCCTGTTTGCCAAAGGATTGAACTGTGTTGACGGGCCGACATCAAGTTTCTGCGGCCAGTGCCAGCAGTGCGTGGAAATAGCGCAGGGAAACTCGCTTGACGTGATCGAGATTGACGGAGCCTCCAACCGGGGTATTGAGGAGATCCGCAAGCTGAGAGAATTGGTCCAGTATGCTCCGGTGAACGGGCGCTACAAGGTGTACATAATCGACGAAGTCCACATGTTGACTACCGGCGCTTTCAACGCTCTGCTGAAAACACTGGAAGAGCCGCCTCAAAATGTAGTGTTCATCCTTGCCACCACCGATCCGCAAAAAATTCCGACGACAATCCTTTCACGCTGCCAGCGATATGACTTCAAACGTTTCCCTGCTGAAGACATTAAAAAGCACCTGCACTATGTCTTGGCCAAAGAAGGCATTATTCCCGACGATGACGCATTGGATATCATCGCCGAGCATGCCGGCGGCGGGATGCGGGATGCCTTGAGCATTGTGGAGCAGTGCCTTGCTTATTCGGACAAGCTCAGTGTGGAAACAGTGAGCACAGTCTTAGGGGTGGCCACCCGGGAGCGGATTACGGACTTCCTCAAAGCGCTGGATCAGGGTGAGAGCGCCGAGCTGTTCCGACAGATTCAGGAGCTTCACCTGGACGGCAAGAGCCTGAGCCAGTTCGTCCGGGATTTGCTGGCATTTTTACGCAAAGCGGTGGTGTATCAATCCACACTGTCGGACATAGGATTAAATTGGGATAACGAACGGCTGCTGCAGGTCATGACGGCATTATCTGAATGTGAACGGGATATGCGTTTCGTCAGCGATACAAGTATTCCTCTGGAATTGGCTGTGCTGCGCCTGATCCAAGCCCCGAACGCCGTCGAGGAGCTTAAGGCGCAGGTCGATGAGCTGGAGGGGAGACTTGCTGTATTGGAGCGAACTGGAGCCCGGTTCGCAGACAGCGGCCCAATGCCGAAGGCAGAGCAGAAGGCGCCGCAAACCGTACAGCTCAACCCCTTAAGCGGCGATCGGGAAAAACTACAGACAATCCAGTCCAAATGGCAGGATTATCTGCAGCTTCTCCGCAGTGAGCGCCTGATCCAACCGGAAGCGTTTTTGCGGGAAGGTTTCCCTGTCGGACTCAGCGGAAATGAATTGGTAATCGCTTTCCCTCCGGGAAGGGGATTCCACAAAGCCAGCATTGAGCAGGATAGGCACAGGGAACCTGCCGAGCGGGCGCTGTTGAAAATGTTTGGCTTTCAGCTGGCCATAAAATGCATAGTCGGCAATGTTGAGCAGCAGGCAGACGCTGTAAATAATCCGGAGGATGAGGAAAAAGGCCAATCTGAATCTGGAACTGGTTCGGCCGAGAGCTCGGGCGGCGAAACAGAACAGCAGCCGCATGTGGAAGCCCAGCCTGAACCGAAAACTGATCCCCAGCCCGAGCTGGATGAATCGGTGCAGGCTGCCCTCAAGCTTTTTGGCGGCAAGGTTGTCAATATTAAGGACCAGTAGAAAGGTGGAGTCTGACGTGAATATGCAGAAGATGCTCAAACAGGTGCAGAAAATGCAGGCAGACATGGCTAAAGCGCAAGAAGAACTGAAAACCAAAACCGTCGAGGCCTCTGCCGGAGGCGGTGTTGTCACGGTCACTGCCAACGGCGCCCAGGAAATCGTGGCTGTGAAGATCAAACCTGAAGCAGTGGATCCTGACGATGTGGAGATGCTGGAAGATCTGGTCATGGCTGCTGTCAACGAAGCACTGCGCAAAGCCCAGGAGCTTGCGGCCCAGGAAATGCAGAAGGTCGCAGGCGGGCTGAATATTCCAGGTTTGCCTCCGGGGTTGTTTTAATGGCTAGTTATCCCAAACCTTTGTCAAGATTGATCGATGAGTTGAGAAAGCTGCCTGGGATTGGCCCAAAAACAGCGCAGAGACTCGCCTTTCATATCATCGACGAGCCTATGGAAAGTGTGCAGAGCCTGGCTTCTGCGCTCACCTTCGCCAAAGAGCAGATCCGCTACTGTTCCTTGTGCTACAACCTGACCGACACGGACCCATGCGCTGTCTGCAGCGACAGCACCCGGGAACAGTCGGTGATCTGTGTTGTTGAAGAAGCAAAAGACATTGTCGCTTTGGAGAAAACCCGCAGTTTCAGAGGGCTGTACCATGTGCTGCACGGCGCTATCGCGCCGCTGGAAGGGATCGGGCCCGGGGATTTGCGGATCAAAGAACTGCTTGAGCGTTTGCAAACGGGAATCCATGAGGTGATCCTGGCGACCGATCCCAACGTGGAAGGTGAAGCCACGGCTATGTATCTGGCCCGCTTGATTAAACCGCTGGGTATCAAAGTGACCCGCATCGCTCACGGCATGCCCGTGGGCGGTGATCTTGAATATGTGGATGAGATAACCTTGACAAAAGCCATCGAAGGCCGGCGCGAATTGTAGCTTGGGTGTATATCTCCACCCCGTGATCACTATACTAAGAAAAAGGTGGATCTTGTGTGAGCGGGGTGAGGTCATGGGAGAACAGAAAAGCTCGGTTTTACACCGGTTCGCTTTGTGGCTGTTTTCCGAGTCAGATGAATACGTTCTGGATACACATGCCGACAAGGATCCGGCCGCCTTGCGCCTCCGGGTGGAAGAGGCCAAGAATGATTGGCAGGCGGCTTGCAGCTACTTCAACAATCTGGCGGATCCTGAGTTGATCGATTATGCGATCTACTCGATGGAAGCCGCCGAACGGAAATACATGTATCTGCTGAAAAAATACAAAAGCTTGTGCCAGAACTAGTCCAATTGTTGTTCTAAAAGGGTTTGTTCCTGACATATATGTTAGGGACGAACCCTTTTTTTGGAGGAACAGCCATGAATCTGTCGATCGTGTTCTCATATTTGCTGGGCTTGTTTATTCTCTATCTTGTCGCCAGGCTGCTGTTGATTCCTTTGCGGGTCATTGCCAGGCTGTTGATCAACGGCATCATCGGAGGGCTGCTGCTTGCCGCCTTCAACTTGGTCGGCAGTTACTTCGGGCTGTACTTGGCTATCAATCCCATCACAGTCCTGGTGGCAGGGCTTTTAGGCGTACCAGGTGTGCTTCTGCTGGCAGCAGTCAGGTACATCGTCATCGGCGGGTGACAGGGCGTGACAGGGCGTGACAGGGGGCGGGGCGTGACAGGGGACGGTGACCTGTCACATCCAAGATGTGACAGGTCACCGTCCCCTGTCACGCCCTGTCACGCCTTACCCTATAGGCATGATACATTCAGGAGCGTCGTTTCGTGGGGAGTTGACCAAGGGGCTGACTCGGTGCATTTCCATCTCATCGCTGGGGAATGGTTTCAGAAGCGGCAGCAGAGCATTCTGGTCTTCAAGGTCGGGATCAAGCCAGAGCTGCTCTTGTTTGGGAGTGAGGATTGCCGGCATCCGGTGGTGCACCGGCTGAATCAAGGTATTTGCTTCCGTTGTGATGATTGTGCAAGTTTGAACGACTCCTGAAGGGGACCGCCACTCATCCCACAGCCCTGCGAAGGCAAAAAGTGGTTCGGACTTCAATTTGATATAGACGGGCTGTTTCGTTTTTTCAGTTCTCATCCATTCATAGAAACCGGTGGCAGGGATGAGACAGCGGCGGCGTTTCAATAGATTCTTGAACGATGGCTTATCAGCCAGAGTTTCACTTCGGGCGTTGATCATTTTCACACCTATTCTTTCATCCTTTGCCCAAAAGGGGATTAATCCCCACCGGAACTCTCTGATGATTCTGCCTCCTCCTTCATTGACCACCGCCAGGACAGGCTGGGTGGGAGCAATGTTGTAGCGGGGCAGATATGTCAAATCGGCAAGCATTACAGCAGCGAAACGGTACATAATCAAATCCATGTCACTGGTTAAGGTAAACCGGCCGCACATGCGGATCACTCCTTTCGGATCTGCGGATATCGTATCCAATAACGGACAAGTTGTCAATGCAGCCAAATAAATGCAGCCACTGCCTTAACGCGTATGAACGATACGCTGGCCCTTCAACATGTTAAGGCTGAAATCCAGTTGACATCGGCCTGTTTCCATGGTAAGATATTTTCTGCCGGCCGGCAAACAGATGCCGGCCGCCAACTGCACCTTGAAAACTGCACAACGAAAAAAGGGTAACATGCGAAGTAACACTTCTCGTGAAACCCTTAGGATTCATGTCCAATAGGTCAAGTTAGAAAGAGCGCACGGTGGATGCCTTGGCGCCAAGAGCCGAAGAAGGACGGGGCAAGCACCGAAATGCCGCGGGGAGCCGCAAGCAGGCGTCGATCCGCGGGTGTCCGAATGGGGGAACCCACCACCTTTAATAGGGTGGTATC
>Ga0208693_1000046_pt1 | contig 100832 bp, 92 predicted proteins | sample AD_UKC071_MetaG_FD_184438 | JGI IMG/M metagenome (GOLD analysis project Ga0208693, IMG submission 184438) | Active sludge microbial communities of municipal wastewater-treating anaerobic digesters from USA - AD_UKC071_MetaG (SPAdes) (version 2) | ecosystem: Engineered > Bioreactor > Anaerobic >... | reverse complement strand
TACTGCTGGTTTTCTCCCTTTATGAGAGTAAGCCTTAAGTAGTTTGTTGTAATTTAGTCCCTCCAGTAGATGGCTTAGCAGTCTCACCGAATCGTCTTCAGGAATGAGTACCTCAAAATCCATTGGCAAAACTAGTTGATTTCCTGAACTTAATGTCTTATAGTTTTTATGTGGAATGGTCATAACCACATTTTAACAGGAAACGAGCCCTTTTTGGGGCTCGTTTCCTCTTATTTCAACAAAAAAAGGCTGCCGCACAATCAGCTTAATCGGCTAATTGTGCAACAGCCCCTTTTATATACTAACACAATTGGTTTCGCTGCACCTTTTTAGAGCCCGGAAGTGAACTTCTGTTTGCCCTTGTCAAGAAGCCAGCCCGTCTCTAAAATTCCGACAACTCCTGTGCATTCTTCTCCCACACATGATACATACCTTCCCATCCCGACTCTGAAATCAGGTAGTCGTTCTGACCTTTTACAGAATAAAGCCGATAGCGGTAGTAGAAATCTCTACCTATGAATTCCAGATCATCTTCTCCCAGATCCAAGTCACTTAAGGACACGTAACGACTTTTCATCATGTAAAGATCTCCTGCATATTCCACCTGAATATCAAACATATCGAATGGGAGAAACTTCTCGCTGCTGATAAACTCGCCATCCGACGTGTAGAAGTGGCATATGCTGTGAGCTATTCCTCCTTTATGGGCTTTATCAAATCCGGTAAGTTCGATGCCTTCGGCTGTTACATCCACCTGGATATCTACAACCTCTAACCCTTCCTTTTCCCACAAAGCTCTGGATTCTTTGATAAGACGTCCAAGGATGTCAGTAACTCCAGACCACTTTTCGATGTTTTCCAAGTCGCCGTCGATGAGATCGAGATCCAAAAATTCAATTCCCGCCACTTGATTGGAATGATCGCCAAGCCACGGAACATGCATTATAACAGCGCTGCCCACCTCCGGTGTCTTCTTCAGCTTCATCCATCTATTCCGCTGCCAGACTTTGGTGAAGTCGGCAATGTGGTACAGCGACGGCGCTCTCACTGTAGGCCCATCCTGCCGCACCACATCCAAGATAAACTCATCTCCCTCGGAATAGATCACATAACCTATAATGGTAACCCCACCTTGACCCGGGGTCTGGCTAAAAAGCTCACCCCAGTCTATCATCACTTCTTCTGCGCTGTAGTACATGAAGTAATTCCGCAAAAGAACAACTGTAATAATCGCCACTGCCGTGATCGCGAGTAGTACGAACACTAAGCCACTACGCTTCTTCACGATCCTTCACCTTCTTCCAGATCTATATCCCTTAATCCTGACCTAAAGTCTCTGCTGATAACCGCGTTTTATGTACAGTAAGTCTTTCTCTTTGTGGCTGTCCTATTCCTTTACTTCTTCAACCTTTAGTCAGGAGTTTTCGGTCGCAAAAAAACTGCTGCAAATAACTTGCAGCAGCTTTTCTACGGTATTACGGTCATGAGAAGCGCAGCTTCCTCTGGGTACTCGGCAATAAACTTCAGCTCGTCTTCAACTAAGGGCTGCTGATTGTGCATCGTCGCTATTTGCACCAAATGCAGAATCCGTCTCTCAAGGTCAGCTGGAAGTTCCACACCCATCTTACTGTAGACATGTCGCATTCCTTTGATGCCGCCATACTCACCGGTGGTAATGATTCTACCGCTTTCTAAAGTAAGCTCACTGGGTATTCCCAGTTCTTCAGGAGAGTAGATTTCGTAGTTTTTACGGTTCTTCAGGACTCCGTCAGCATGGATTCCGGACTCGTGGGCAAAAGCGTTTGCACCAACACCCACTTGGTTGATAGGAATCGGCACCTGGAAAGAACGAGCCACGTAGTTGGCTATCTTCCACGCTTTGGTGAGATCGATCTTGGGATCCAAAATATCCAGATTTCTCAGTCCTCGAGATTTTGTGATAGCCAGGATGACCGAGACAAGGTCTGCGTTACCTGCACGCTCTCCCATGCCGTTCACTGTCACGTTAACGTAGGCATCAACTCCAGCATCGATCGCTCCCATAGCGCCTTCTACAGAGTTTGCTACGGCAAAACCGGTGTCGTTATGGCAGTGGAGCTCGATAGGCAGTTGGACCTCTTTTGCCAGCATGTGAACGGTGTCGTAAATGCTCTGCGTACGGTCGTAACCTAAAGTGTCGCAGTAGCGAATACGGTCAGCACCATGCTTTTTCGCAGCTAAGGCAAATTTAAGTAAGTAGTCTTCGTCGTATCCACCGTCTTCTCTTTCAGCTGCAGTGCGGGAAGCGTCTTCAGCATTAACACCGATAGACTTCACGCCGGCTTGCCTTGCTGCATCTACTGCTTCCGTCATCATCTTTAGAACATCTTCTCGACTCATCCTACCGCCAAATTTGCCGTGGGTCATAATAAGGGATGTCGAGATCGATAGGTTTAAGTGTTCAACTTTAGTCAATTGCAATGCTTTGTAAACATCTTCAGGTGTTGCCCTAACCCAACCTTCTAACCTGATGTTCTTAAAGAAACCTTTTTCATGTAGTTTTAAGTTGGCATTGATGTAATTGGTTTCATGTTCTAAAGCTGGGAAGCCAAACTCCGATTGAAATATGCCCATCTCATCGAGATAGTGGTTGATCATTGTCTTCTGTAGTTTAGACAGCCCGATCTTTGCTGTTTGAACTCCATCACGATTTGTGACGTCGATGAGGTATATTCGCGGTTTATCTCCCCTGACTACAGGTTCATTCAAGGCTTTTCACCTCCATGATAAGTATCCCTTGCCCGTAAAGCGTGCAAACTACTTCTGCGAGTAGCTTCTGTGGGCAGAGTGTTATTAGTTATCTTATTACAGACAGCATAATCATGTCAAGTTTTTGGCAATAAACATACAGCACAATGTATCATGTATCAGTGTATACAGGGAATATCCAATCATCATCTATGTATACTTATGCAAAAGAGGCCGCCTTAATGCGGCCTCTTTACTTGACGTTATTGATTTTTACTCAATTCGGCCAGAGCCTTTTTGAGGAACTCATTAGCCATCTGTGGGTTGGCTTTGCCCTTACTCAACTTCATAACCTGACCTACCAAGAAGCCAAGGACCTTATCCTTGCCTCCGAGGTACTCGGCCACCGGACCTGGGTTGTCTTTAATGACATCCGCGACGATCTGTTCGATTGCCGACGAATCGCTGATCTGGACCAGACCTTTCTCTTCCACGATGGTTTTTGGCTCCTTGCCAGTGTTGAACATCTCTTCAAAGACCACTTTAGCGATTTTCGAAGAGATAACGCCTTCATCCATCAGCTTGAGCATAGCAGCGAAGTCTTCAGGTTTGATCTTCACTTCGCCAACCTCAATGCCCTGTTCATTCATGAGGCGCATGAACTCGCCCATAATCCAGTTAGAAACTGCCTTGTAGTCTTTGTTGTAAATAGCCACAACAGCTTCGAAGTACTCAGCAAGATCTCTGTCGGCAGTGATGAGCTCTGCATCATACTCGGGAAGTCCAAACTCCTCTAAGTATCTGCGGAACTTCTCTGCAGGCAGTTCTGGAAGGCTGTTTTTGATATCGGTAACGAACTCGTCCTCGAGAATCACCGGCACAAGATCTGGTTCTGGGAAGTATCTGTAGTCATGAGCTTCTTCTTTGCTTCTCATTGACAGAGTGATTCCCAGGTTGTCATCCCAAGTTCTGGTCTCCTGGACGATCTTCTCGCCACTGTCGAGAAGCTTGGCATGCCTTTCTGCTTCATACTCAAGAGCTTTTTGCACTGCTCTAAACGAGTTCATGTTCTTGATCTCAGTTCTGGTGCCGAACACAGTGGCACCTTTCGGCATCAAGGAGATGTTGGCATCGCACCTCAGCGAGCCCTCCTCCATTTTGCAGTCACTTACACCTATATAGCGCAGGATGCTGCGCAAGGTCTCCATGTAGATTCTCGCTTCTTCAGGAGAGCGGATATCCGGTTCGGAAACGATTTCAATGAGAGGAATTCCGGACCTGTTGTAGTCTTCCAGTGAGAAGTCGCTATCTGAAATGGACGTTCCTGAATGGATAGACTTACCAGCCTCTTCTTCAAGATGGATTCTGGTGATGCCAACTACCTTCTTTTCTCCACCAACGTAAAACTCTACGTGCCCGTGCTCGCATATGGGCTGATCGTACTGGGAGATCTGGTAGGCTTTGCTTAAATCGGGATAAAAGTAGTTTTTCCGATCGAACTTGCTGAACTTGTTGATCTTGCAGTCGAGAGCCAAACCAGCCCGTACTGCGTACTCAACTGCTTTTTTATTTAATACAGGCAAGGTTCCGGGCAGACCCAGACACCGGGGACAAATCTGTGTGTTAGCCTCGCTGCCAAAAGAGGTACTACACCCGCAGAACAACTTGGAGTCTGTGGCTAGTTCAGCATGAACTTCTAAACCGATTACAATTGTATAGTCTTCAAGTGGCATGAACTACACCTCCAGTTCTGGCAGGCCGATACTGCCAAGGGCTTTTTCTATGGAATATGCCGTACTTAACATGACTTCTTCAGCTAGACTTGGAGCGATGATCTGCACGCCGATTGGCAGGTTGTTTGACGACAATCCTGCCGGCATGCTGAGAGCTGGGATGCCTGCAAGGTTCGCCGTAGTGGTGAAGACGTCAGATAGGTACATAGCTATTGGATCCTGTACTTTTTCGCCAAATTTAAATGCAGTTGATGGCGTTGTCGGCGTGATGATAACGTCGACTTTGGTAAAGGCCTTATCAAAGTCTTCTTTGATCAGCCTTCGTACTTTCAGAGCTTTTAGATAGTAGGCGTCGTAGTAACCTGCGCTGAGAGCATAGGTGCCCAGCATAATTCTGCGCTTAACTTCAGGTCCGAAGCCTTCGGCTCTTGTGTGCTTGAACATGGTTACTGAGTCTTTGGTGTTCTCCGAACGATGGCCAAACCTTACACCGTCAAAACGGGCTAGGTTCGAGCTGCATTCTGCTGTAGCTACAATATAGTAAGTAGCCAGAGCCTTGTCAGAGTGAGGCAGTTCAATGTCCACAATCTCTGCGCCTTGATCCTCCAAAGCCTTGACTGCTTTGCGTACAGCCTGTTCCACTTCTGCATCGAGACCGTCGATGAAAAACTCCTTGGGAACTCCGACTCTAAGTCCTTTAACGTCTTTCTCCAGCGATCTCAGATAGTCCGGTCTGGGGTTGTTCAAGCTGGTGGAGTCGTACTTGTCGTACTGGGCGATCAAGCTTAGGAGAGCAGCACTCTCTGCAACAGTTCGTGCAAAAGGACCAACCTGATCGAGAGAAGATGCAAACGGCACTACACCATACCGGGAAACCAGACCGTAGGTAGGCTTAATGCCTACAATGCCGGTGAATGCAGCAGGCTGCCTAATGGAACCTCCTGTATCTGTTCCTAAGGCTAGAGGTGCCTGTTTAGCTGCAACGCTAGCTGCAGAACCTCCCGAAGACCCACCTGGTACGTATTCCAGGTTCCAGGGGTTCTTTGTGGGACCGAAGTAAGAGGTCTCTGTAGACGAACCCATAGCAAATTCATCCATGTTGGTCTTGCCGAGAATTGGCATACCGGCCTGTTTGATGAGCTTTACGACAGTAGCATCAAACGGTGGACGGTAGTTCTCCAACATCTTGGAAGAACAGGTTGTCTTTACATGATATGTGCTGATGTTATCCTTCAGCGCAATAGGAATACCGGTAAGAGTTGTATGGGTCTTATTTCTGATCATTTCGTCTGCCCTGTCGGCATCTTTGAGTGCCTCTTCGAAGGTCAGGGTTACGAAGCTGTTCAGTTTGGGCTCGGTCTTTTCTATGCGATCTATATAAGCTTGGACGATCTCCCTACTGGAAATCTCGCCTTTGTCCAGAAGCTCTCTGAGTTCAAGTACTGATTTTTTTAGTATATCCAAAGTTGTCCACCCTCCTTAGTCTTTTTCGATGATTCTAGGCACTCTAAAGAAGCCTTCCACTTCATCGGGAGCGTTGAGCATCGCCTCTCTAATGGGCATAGACTCTTCTACAACGTCCTCACGCATGACGTTGTTCAGCGGTACTGCGTGTGCCATAGGCTCAACGTTATCTGTATTAACGCTATTTAACTGCTCTTCAAACTCCAGAATCTTGTTCAGAGACTCTGTCATCTGCTCGATCTCTTCATCGGTTAAATAGAGCCGTGCCAGGTCTGCCACGTAGCAAACTGTCTCTTTTGTGATAGAACTCATTTCTGATAACCTCCTTCTGTGAGCATATCGATAAACTGCTGTTCATCAAGTATAGATATCCCGAGTTCTCTTGCTTTATCAAGTTTTGACCCGGGTTTTTCTCCTACTACAAGGTAATCGATATTCTTGCTAACGCTTTCGGTTGTCTTCCCACCTAAGCTCTCTATGGCATCCTTGGCCTCTTTTCTGCTGAACTGACTGAGAGTGCCGGTCACGACAAAAGTCTTGCCAGAAAAGGCTTCTCCTCTAGACTGCTTCGGCTCATCCATTTTGACGCCGAGTTTTTTCAGTTCTTCGATTAACTGGATGTTTTTGGGATTTTGGAAAAATGCAGATATTGATGATGCAACCACAGGGCCGATGTCGGGAACCTGTGCTAGCTGATCTTCAGTTGCAGTGACAAGCTTTTCCATCGACCCGAAATAAGCCGCAAGAGATGCTGCAGTTTGCGTACCTACATGTAGTATGCCTAGAGCTGTAAGGAGTCTTGCAAGTCCTCTCCCCTTGGCTTCTTCAATGCTTGCTACAAGTTTTGCTGCGGACCGCTCACCGAAGCGATCAAGTCCAAGAAGCTGCTCCTTGGTCAGCTTGAAAATATCTGCGGGATTCTTGACCAAACCTGCATCCACCAGCTGTTGGACTACAGCAGGACCCATCCCTTCGATGTCCAGAGCGTCTCTTGACGCAAAATAGACCAGCCCTTCTACAAGCTTTGCTGGGCACTGAGAGTTGTCGCATCTCCAAACAGCTTCTCCTGCTTCCCGCACAAGCCTTGTTCCGCACGCAGGGCAGCTTTGAGGCATCTGGAAGACTCTTTCGGAGCCGTCCCGAAGTTCTGGTACCGAGCGCACCACTTCGGGAATGATGTCCCCCGCTTTCTGAATGACAACGGTATCGCCAATGCGAATATCCTTTTCTTTCACGTAGTCCTCGTTGTGAAGGCTAGCCCGTGAAACTGTGGAGCCGGCAATAAACACCGGTTCTAGAATGGCAAGTGGCGTCACTGCCCCTGTTCTTCCCACCTGTACTATAATGTCTTCAACCTTTGTCGTCTTCTGCATTGCTGGGAATTTGTAGGCAACTGCCCATCTAGGCGATTTGGCAGTCGTGCCCAGAAGTTCCTGCTGCACTCTTGAGTCCACTTTCACTACTATACCGTCGATATCATAGGGCAGTGATTCGCGCTTTTCATGCCAGTATTGAATGAACTCTTTTACCCCATCGATGCTGTCGAAGACTTGAGTTTCTGGATTGGTTCGAAAACCAAGGCTTGAAAGCCACTGTAACGTCTCGTAGTGGCTGTCGGGGGGCAGTGCGTCTGAATAGCCCAGCCCATATAAAAAAACATTCAGCTGTCTCTCGCTGGTTACTTTCGGATCAAGCTGGCGGAGGCTTCCAGCTGCAGCATTGCGGGGATTGGCAAAAAGCTTTTCGCCTTTTTCCTCCTGGGCTTTGTTGAGCTGTTCAAAAGCCCTTTTATCCATGTAACACTCCCCTCTCACCTCAAGATCGCCTGCGAGCGGTTCTCTGAGCTTGAGAGGAATGGACCGGATCGTCCGGAGGTTGTTGGTAATGTCTTCACCGGTTTGGCCGTCTCCTCTAGTGGCGCCCCTGATAAAAACGCCATCCCGATAGAGCAGAGAGATCGCCAGACCGTCTATCTTTAACTCTGCTGTGTATCTTGGTGGTGAGGACAGCAGTTCCCTAACTCTCCGATCGAAACTGTCGAGCTCTTCTTGGGAGTAAGCGTTGGCAAGGCTCAGTAGGGGAATCGCATGTGTAACTGCTTGAAAGCCGCTTAACACTGCCCCTCCAACCCTTTGGGTCGGAGAATCGGGAGTTATCAAATCTGGATACTCTCTTTCCAGAGCTTCCAGTTCTTTCATCAGACTGTCGTACTCAGCGTCGGAAACCTCCGGATCGTCGAGAACGTAGTACCGATAGTTGTGGTAGTTGATTAACTCTCGTAGCTTCTCTATTTTCAGCTGAGCAGCCTTTTTTTCCATGTTATCACCACCATCATAATTATCAATACTATCTTAAACAAAAATTTACCATATCCTGCCGTTTGGAACGTCCACAAAAGAAACGCCCTGTATGCTGAGGGCGTTTCCAGCTTTAGTTTTAGAATGCTGTAACAATCGAACCTTTATACTCGGTTTCGATGAACTCTCTTACCGCATCGGAGGTTAGAAGTTCCGCGAGAATCGCAAACTCAGGTTTCTCCAGATCTGCGGTTCTTACAGCAACAATGTTTGCGTATGGCGACTCTTCACCTTCCATGATCAGGGCATCTTTCGTTGGCACCAAACCGCCTTCTAAGGCATAGTTGGTGTTGATTACCGCTGCATCTAGATCCTGGAGAGATCTCGGAAGCATTGCAGCTTCAAGCTCGGTAAACTTAAGGTTTTTCGGGTTCTTGGTGATGTCAAACACAGTAGGCGTGATCCCCGCGGCTTTGTCTACTTCGATCAATCCGGCAGTTTGGAGCAGAAGCAAAGCACGGCCTCCGTTTGTGGGATCGTTGGGGATGCCGATCAACGCACCGTTCTTGAGCTCGGACAGGCTTTTAATCTTGTTGGAATAAAGACCCATGGGCTCTACATGCACTGCCACAAGAGACGCAAGGTCCAAGCGCCTGTCGCTCTTGAACGTATCCAGGTAGGGAACATGCTGGAAGAAGTTTGCATCAAGTTCTCCATCTGCTAGCGCCAGATTGGGCAGAACATAGTCTGTAAATACGACGATTTCGATGTTGATTCCTTTTTCAGCAGCCAAAGGTTTGATTACTTCTAGAATCTCTGCATGGGGTCTGGGGGTTGCACCGATCTTCAGTGTGACTGCAGCGGCAAATGCGGTAACAGTGATTGCCAATATCAAGACTAGAATGGTTTTTCTCATTTGATGTACCTCCTTTATTTGTGGTCAAGGCGGTTGGCAATGAAGCTGCCAACTGTCTGGACGCCCTGAACCAAGATAACCAAAACGATAACGGTAATGATCATGATGTCAGGCCTAAAGCGCTGATACCCGTATCTGATGGCTAGATCGCCAAGTCCCCCACCACCGATTGCTCCTGCCATAGCTGAATAACCGATGAGGTTTACAGCGGTGATGGTTACACCCAATACCAGCGACGAGAGAGCCTCGGGCAGGAGTACTTTGAAGATGATCTGCAGGGTGGTTGCACCCATAGCTTCAGCAGCTTCGATCACCCCTTTATCTACTTCCCTTAAAGACTGCTCGGTTACTCTGGCAAAAAACGGCGTAGCTGAGATGCTCAGTGGTACGATGGCTGCGGTGGTGCCGATGGAAGTACCTACAAGCCACCTAGTGAAGTTGATGATCGCCACCATTAGAATGATGAAGGGAATAGACCGGCCTAGATTGACTACTGCACCTAAGACCGTGTTGATCAACTTGTTTGGTTTGATGTGGCCGGGGGACGTAATCGTCAGCAGGATGCCGAGAGGTAGGCCGAATAGCACTGCAAAAAACGTCGACACTCCCACCATGTATAGAGTTTCCAGAAGTGCCGTCTTCAGCGCATTCCAGATCATCGGATTGTTAAACATCATCTATCACCTTCACCTTCAGGCCCTTTTCTTCGAGGAAGGCTTTGGCCTGTTTCCTCTGAGGCCCCGTAAGCTTCAACACCAACATGCCAAAGGTTATGTCGTGAATCTGATCGATATTGCCGTAGAGGATATTCACCACAACATCGAAGTTCTTGACCACTTCGTTGATAATGGGCTCACCAGTACTACCTCCAAGGAAGGTGACCTGGAGCAGCTCTCCGCCGTTACTTTCTTTTAGCCGTGCCGCAACTTCTGGCGGCACTTCGCTCTTGATGACTGTTTTTAAGAAAGTTCTGGCGGTTTCTGTTGTGGGATTGAGAAGGACGTCTTCCACGATACCAGTTTCGATGATCCTGCCGTCCTCGATCACCGCTACTCTGTCGCAGATTTCCTTAATCACGTGCATCTCATGGGTAATAATGACAACGGTGATGCCGCGCTCTCGGTTGATCTTTTTGAGGAGCTCGAGAATGCTCATAGTTGTCTGTGGATCTAGAGCAGAGGTTGCTTCATCGCAGAGCAGGATTTTTTGATCATTGGCAAGAGCCCTTGCAATGCCTACTCTCTGCTTCTGGCCTCCCGAAAGCTGGGAGGGGTAAGCTCTGGCCTTATCGCTTAAGCCAACCAGTTCTAAAAGATCTCTAACCTTCTTAATTCTCTGCCGTTTAGGAACCCCGCTAAGCTCCAAGGGAAAGGCCACGTTCTCTGCAACGGTTCGCGAAGACAAGAGGTTGAAGTGCTGAAAGATCATGCCGATACTCTTGCGGTGCTGGCGGAGCTCTCTCCGGGTAAGGTTCATCATATCCACACCGTCTACAAGCACTCTTCCTTCATCTGGTGTTTCGAGGAGATTAATGCAGCGTACCAAAGTTGATTTTCCGGCACCGGAAAGTCCGATAATGCCAAAGATCTCTCCATCATTAATAGTGAGGTCAATGTTTTTTAAAGCAACGACTTCGTTTTCGCCTTTGTATATTTTCGTGACGTTTTCAAACCTGATCAAGAAGATCACCCCCATTAAAAAAGCCTCTTCGATAAGAAGAGGCGAAAAACGTCATTTTCACCTTTCTTATCTCTCAGACACTTGTCTGCTGGAATTAGCACCCTTGCATTACGCTGGTTGCTGGGCTTCATTGGGCCAGTCCCTCCGCCACTCTTGATAAGAAAGCTATTTTTATTCATTTGTAGGCCAGATTCTGTAAGAATCTATATTGATTAGTAGTATAGCATTAGACCGACAGGTGGGCAAGAGTTATTTTTTGCTTTTTTTCGATGGCGCTGGTGGTAAGTCCAGTCTCAAACTCCTGCAGTTCTGCTCTAAGATACACTACCTGCTTAACACCTTAAAACCGATTCTGTCTATACTCAGTCAGCGGAAGCAAGGTAAGCTGCAAAGGATTTCAGTTATGTAAGCTTATGCGCTACTGTTGCATTTTACTACAACCAAACGAGAAAACCAACTGAGTTTTTCGTCTCAGTTGGTTTTCCTATTAGGTCCTATTCTATTGAATGACAATTAAAATTTATAAAGCCGTTTTTCTTCTTGATAACTTGCGGTAACCTTAGATGTAAGATATTAACGCAGAACTTACTCCTACTAATACTCCGACGATAGTACAGGTAAACACTATCGACCAAATCCGTAATTGAATCCTCTCAGAAGGAGTGATTATCTGCTGCTCTTTCTTTTTCTTGTTAATGGTGTACAGCAGGTAGACGAACTTAACAGAAATAAGTAGCGTAGCAGCTATAATAACCAGCAGTAGAAAATAAGGCACAATAACCCTCCCCTTTGACGTATTCAGTTTACTCCAAGTAAACTGTAACAAAAACCCAGCTAGGAATTAAATAGGTATATCTTACCGTTTCACTGAATATGACGCGTAAAAAACCGAAAAGTTAACAGAAACGTTTCACCTTGGGACTAAATACCTAGAGCATTCGGACGAAAAAGGTAATCCCGCCGAAAACTAGAAGTAACAACAGTGGAAAACTGCAAACAAAAAAAGCGCTCAAGGAAAAGCGCCGAATCTGCGAAAAAACCACCGCATTTTATCGAAGCTTTACATAGGAGTGAACTGTAAGATGGTACATTTGGGAAACGATTGGGACGAACTGCTTAAAGAAGAATTCCAGAAAGAATACTATCAAAGACTCAGAAAAATTTTGATCAGAGAATACCGTACAAAAACCGTCTATCCCGACATGTACAAAATCTATGAAGCCCTCAAGTTGACCCCGTACAAGGATACCAAAGTAGTTATCTTAGGTCAAGATCCGTATCACGGAGAAAATCAAGCTCACGGGCTGGCCTTTTCCGTACAGAAGGGAGTGGAAATCCCTCCCTCACTGATGAATATCTACAAAGAGCTATCAGACGATCTTGGCTGCTACATTCCAAACAACGGGTATCTTGCCCCCTGGGCGCAGCAGGGGGTGCTGCTTTTAAACACCAGCCTTACTGTGGTTGCCAACCAAGCTAACTCTCATCGGGGCATCGGCTGGCAACAGCTGACAGACGCCATTATTCAGATTCTAAACAAAAAAGACGCTCCTGTGGTCTACCTCCTTTGGGGCAACAACGCCAAAGCGAAACGGATGTTCCTCAATAACCCCAAACATCTGGTCCTGACTGCGTCTCACCCCAGCCCTCTCTCTGCAAGCAGAGGGTTTTTCGGGTGCAGGCATTTTTCTAAAACCAACGCCTTCCTGAAGGCAAACGGTCTTTCTGAAATCGACTGGCAGATCCCGAACATTTAAGGATGAGCGCTGAGCCAACCGGCTCAGCGCCTTTTTATGCTTTTTACAAACGTCTTCTAATCTTCGACACTAGCATCTCGCTTTCTACCTGAACGCCTTGTGTAGCTTCTAACCGTTTGGACCACTACGCTAAACAGGCCTTTGGCTTTTTTGCTGGTCTCCTCATCGGGATCTTTATTGTACCTTGCATCTTCGTACATTCTAGTGAGATCAACAATTTCCTGAACCCTCTCTGGGAACAGGTTTTCCAGCACCACCGCAAACTCCGAAGCAGTAGCATATGCTTCTCTGCGAATGCCCCGGCTTTCGGCCTCAAGGAGCAGCTCTCCGTACAATCTGCGGACTTCATTGATGCCCACCTTGTTGTAGGTGATTTTCCTACGTTTGAAAAACTGATCTACTTGCTCAGCCAAAGTCTTCTTATCTACCTTACCTGTTTCGGTTTTGATGAACAGACTTTTCAGCGCGTTGATGAAATACTTAAAGGTTCGGACGATATTGTCCACCAAACGCTTCAGCTCATCGGAGTTTTCGTAAAGGACTCTGAGCAAATAGTAGAAGGCTGTGACCGCGATAGCGATGGCGATCAAAGTCTGTACAGTGGCGGTTATAGTGGTAAGGAGTGCGCTGTGGTGCTTACCCATCGTCTGCTCGTCTAGGATTGGCGGCTCAACAGGTTCGTTCTTCTCACGCTGCTGGAACACCGGACCTGTGGGCATATCCCTATGCATGAAAGGCAGCAGTGCTTTAATGGCATTGGGGATGTAGAAGTATACTGGCGACAGGTCTCCCGGCAGGAAAGCAGCGACAGCTGTAAACAGCAGGACGAAGGCTAACGACCAAATCACCCACTTGAAACCCAAGTCCTTCTCGACTTCGGCCCTTTCGCTCTCCCACTGGTAGTTCTTTTGTAGATACAGAACTAACGTTGCCATAGCGATGGTTGCTGCAGCCATAACTCCACCAAAAAGGTTCACTTTAAGTTTGAACACTGTACTTTGGGCAACCTGCTCTTGGAAGCTCTGCTCTGCACCGATAACAAAAATCAGCACGACGATCATGGGTATGAAGAGATATTTGATTAGCTTCAATCCGGTTATCGACTCTCTGACGGCAACTCCGAGGTAGCTTTCGTCTTGCTGTTTCCTTAGTTCTCTATCAACAATGGATTGGGTCATTGTAAGGGCCAAGTTCCCGGCGCTCCGCGCCAGAACCCAAACGAAGTACAGCAAAATAAATGCGAAGAAAAAGTTCACTTCAAGAAATTTAGCAGGCACCAGCCTGGAAACGAACTGGTCCCAAGGAAGCACAAATGCGGTGTACAGCTTACTTAGGAAAATCAGCGCTATAACTTCCGGTATGCGGGATCTCTTTCTCTCGTATGACTCCGGTCTTGCAGTTGCAAAGTAGCCGAAAAAGACCATAATGACGCCGAAAAAGCCCAGATAATACCGGAGATCAACAATGTCTGGCCATATGAAGCTCATGATCTCTGCCATGACGGCGACAAAGCCAAAACCCACCAAGGCTAAAAGAAACGGTATGAACCAAATAATTAGATTTTGCTCATGCTTCTCGTTTCCGTTCGAGGACACTCATCTCATCCTCCTCTCTAATCTGATAGAGAATCAAGGAGGAGGTCGTCGACCTGCCAAGATACTCTCTGAACTTCGCGCTCTGAACTGTAATGATCACCACTTTGAAGCCACTTTCAATCAGCGACTGGGCAAATCTCATCAACTCATCTGTATCCCTTGGGACGATCATAACAACTGTGGTACCCCAAGGAAGCTTTGCCTTCATCCTTTGGCACAAACCGACAAACGATTCTCCGCTGCTTGTACCTTCGATGCGGGAGAGAATCTCTAAGAACTGCCTACCCTGACCTTTCTTGGGCATGATGTTCTCCAGCGGTTCATCATCAAGGATCCTGGTGTCCGAATGAGCCGATGCTTCCGCCATTGGCACACCATTGGTGGCCAGACCAATTGCCTGCCTTTTTCTTGTGAGGTGCGCTGTAATCGAAGCAGCAACGCTGATCGCCAGCTCCTTAGCGTTTTCATAGGTGGCAGAAACATAATCTCTGCTGTCCAAGTCAACCAGGATCATAGTATCTAGTGTCATCGTGGCTTCATACTCACGTACCATAAGCTTTTCCTGTCTTGCCGTAGCTTTCCAGGAAATGTGCTTCGGCGAATCTCCAGGCTTGTAGTCTCTGAGCCCGGCGATTTTAAGAGGATCTTCATAGATTTTTTGAGGATGTTTCAAATTCCCTATAGGCTGAGTGGAAGTGAGCCCCAGCTCTTCTATGGGAACTACCTTTGGATAGACCGTAACAAAATCAAACAACTGCAGTTCAAGTTCTCGTTTGTAAAGCCCGAAAATATCTCCTAACTCCAGTTTTATCGGCCCGATTACATATGCCCCTCTTTTACCGCCGAAGATGTGGTATTCCAGCGTTTTGGTTTCGCCTGGCTTCAGAGAGACCACCCAGCTCACACTGGATCTCATTTTAGGTCCGATCTGTCTGGGACAGGCTTCTCTGATCTTCAGCCAGACCAAGGGAAATCTACTGGCGTTTTGCACTTTGATCTTGACCTTCATACGCTCGCCGAAGAAGACTGCGTCGGTTTCAATCTCTCTGGTAATCCGCAGATGTTTTTCGCTGCTTCTCAGAAGCATGGGCGGTATCAGCCAGACCAAAAGGAGCAGGTAGAACATGAAATAGATGAACGGGCCTTTGAAAAGCAAGGCAGAAATACCCGCAATCCAGATTAAGGCTCTCCAGTAGGGCACTTTTTGCACGTGCAACAGAGGCGATACACTGGCATTACCTCTGGTTGCTACTCCTTTCTCTCAAGATTACCAGTTTAGGATTTTAGACTTTCGAGCTCTACAGGCACGGTCTCCAGAATCTCTTCTAAAACCTTCTCTGGTGTCTTTCCTCTCAGGCTGCTTTCGGGTTTGATAATTATTCTATGGCTCAATGTTAACGGAGCAAGGTACTTAACATCGTCGGGTATGACGTACTCTCTACCCTTAATGGTGGCATAAGCTTGAGCTGTTTTGTACAGGGCAAGGGAACCCCTAGGCGATGCGCCGATGGAGACGTCGCTGTGATTTCTGGTTGCGTGAACTAAACGAACGATATACTCCCGCACTGATTCCTCTACGAACGTCTTTTTCACCAGTTCCTGCATGCGTACCAAGCTGCTTCCATCTGCAACGGACTCGATGGTTTCCACCGGATGGGTGTACTGAAGTCTTACGAGAATTTCGTTTTCTTCGTTTTCTGTAGGGTAGCCCAAGCTGATCTTCATCAAGAACCTGTCAAGCTGGGCTTCTGGGAGAGGGAACGTACCTTCGTACTCCACAGGGTTCTGGGTTGCAATAACCAGAAACGGCTTTGGCAGTTTCCGAGTCTTGCCATCTGTAGTTACCTGCTTCTCTTCCATACACTCCAAAAGCGCCGACTGAGTTCTGGGTGTGGCGCGGTTGATCTCGTCAGCAAGCACGATCTGTGCGAAGATCGGACCTTCTTTGAACTCAAACTCTGAGGTTTTTTGGTTGAACACCGAAACTCCAGTCACGTCAGATGGAAGAAGGTCTGGGGTAAACTGAATGCGGTTGAACTCCAGCCCGAGGCTGATGGCAAGGCTGCGTGCTAGCATCGTCTTTCCTGTTCCAGGGACATCTTCGGTAAGGACGTGTCCCGCACAGAGAAGTGCAACAAGAACTTGATCGATAACTTTCGACTTGCCGATAATAACCTTTTCCACATTGTCCTTCACTTTTTCGCAAAACTGCTTCACTTCTTGCACTTCTGCTTGGGTGATTTTCTCCACAGTTATCCCTCCATATCAAAGACTTTAAGACATCCGCCTAAAGTAGCGGACAAGGGGGTACTTCTCCAACCAATCCAACATCACAGGACCTTTGGTCCGAACAACTACTCCATAAACCTGGATGCCATTTTCATTCACATACTCTAATCTTTGCGACAGGTAGGGATCAATTCCTGCCAAATACTTGCCGTAATCGGTAAACGACTTTACCCGCTTACGCATTTCATCCTCGACTGCGTTTTTCCGCCGCTGGATGTTGCTTTGTAAGTAGTAGACGGGAAGGCCCCAGTTATCCCAAAAGCTCAACCACTTAGTGGTATCGTGGAGATTCCGCGATGCAATGCCCAACCACAAAACCTCAATATCGCTACTTTCAAAGAGGACTTCGAGTTCCTGCAACGTGACGAAGCGGTTGAAGCTGAGGGTAAACAGAGTCGGCTCGAGCATCTCTGCAACGATGGTGGGATCCATCATAGCCGGCTTTGGCGTTGCCACATCGGGGTAATAGAGTTCAACTGAACTGTCCTCGAACGAATACAGTCTTTCAAAAATGAGCGAATCATTCACCAAACTTACGCGGTACTGATAGGTGGTGCGGATGTTGTCGCTAGGACTGGAGAACTTCTCAAGGTTGAAGTTCAGAGCGTTGATGCTTTCGCGATTAAGGCTAGCCTTGAAAAATCCCGGGTGCAGCATCTCCTCTGCTGATGCAGCAGTGGTCAGTATCTCATAATTAAGCAAGTTTGGACGAGAAACGATGGTAGCAAAGATAATCACGCCGATGAGAGCAATCATGAACACCCAAAATGCAGGTTTTACAAGATATTTAAGCATTGATTTGTACCACATTTTTCTAGCAGACATGGCATCAATGCGGCTGTCTTGAATAACCTCTCTGAACAGCTTTTCGCCCTCAAAAGAGTCTTCCAAGACCTGCCTGCATGTGCTGCATTCTTTAAGGTGTTCTTCTACAAAACGCTTGGTCCCTTCGCGAAGCTCTCCATCTAAGTAAATTGGCAAAAGGTCCTGGACAACATCACACTTATCTCTCAACTTTGTTCCCTCCTTTTTGTTCAAAGGCTGTGTACAGTTCTCTGAACTTGGCTCTTGCACGAAACAAGGTGACCTTAACCGTTGAACTAGATTTTCCAATGGTTTCGGCTATATCGTCATAAGACAATCCCAGGTGGTCTCTAAGGAGCAGGATCGATCTGTAGTTTTCCGGCAGTTTTTGCAGGATCTGTTGAACCCGCTTTTGGGTCTCTACAGATTCAAGGTGCTTCTCCGGAAGATCCCCTGGATAGATTGCAGGTTGGATGTCGAGCATCTCCGCTCCGGCAAAGTGCTTCCTTTGCCGGTATTCGTCGATATAAAGGTTGTGGGCGATGCGAAACAGCCATGCGCCCACTTTGTCACCTTTGAAAGACCTCAGGTTGGTAAATGCCCTGTAGAACGTCTCCTGGGTCAGCTCCTCGGCAACCAAGGGGTCTCCTGACATCCGGAGCAGGTAATCGTTGATCTTTTTGACGTAGCGGTCATAAAGATCTTTGAAATCGTCTGGATGTTTCTGTTCTACGTTGTCCTTCTGCTCCATGATGTCACCCCCTTCACCCGAGCTGAGTCAATTTACCTAACTGCTTCTTTGAGAGAAGCCAATTCTTCTTCTGTAAGGTACCGGTATCCGCCTCTTGGAAGGCTTCTATCTAAAAAGAGCGGACCGAACTCTGTCCTCTCTAGGTACACAATCGTATATCCCAGTGCTGCACACATTCGCTTTACTTGGTGGAACTTGCCTTCTTCGATAACCAGTACTCCTTCTTTCGGGCCGAGTTTTTCCACACTTGTTGCTTTGGCGATAAAATCGCCTAAATCAACGCCTTCGAGAAGAGTCCTCAGGCGCTTTTCGTCGATTTCCTCCATGGTTTCGAAGTAGTACTTTTTAGGCACTTTATACTTGGGCGCTGTAAGCATATGCGCAAGCGCTCCGTCGTTTGTTAGGAGCAGAAGGCCTTCTGTATCTTTGTCCAGTCTGCCCACAGGAAACAGGTCTCTGCGCCAATCTGACGGATCGATCAAGTCCAGAACCGTACTTTGAAACCGATCTTCAGTTGCGGTGATGTATCCCGAAGGTTTGTTCATCATGATGTAAATGTGGCGCAAATAGGCCAGCTCCTGGCCATCAACTTCTATCTTAACATGTTCAGGATCGATCTTGTATCCGGGATCGGTTATCACGGTATCGTCAACTGTTACAAGCCCTGCTCTTATTAGGGAGCGCACCTCTTTTCTGGTACCGGTACCTAAATGAGCGAGGATTTTGTCCAAACGCTCCATTATGTCATCCTCCATCCTTTAGGATAGTGATTTTTCAGTGTACCTCCTGTGATCTTTCCCCATCCTAAAGGAAAGTCGCCTAAGAATACACCAACCCAGCCTGCCGGACCGTCTGCGCTGAATGTCTGCCCTTTGAGGTATGCATTCAACCTCTGATCTTTTAGATCCAGCACTACCTTCCGCTTTACCTGATGGGCTTTTAATGCCATAATCAAGGCCTGAGACGGTTCGAACCGCTTCGGTTTGATTTGGCCTAAAAACCAGCCTGGACGGGATACCTTCAGCCCGTCTAGTGACGGAAGATCTTTCTTTACATAGAACAGATGATCGCCATAGGCCTCCAGCCTGAAGTCATCTGCAGCAAAGCTAATGTTTTCTTCCCAAAACTCCTGAAAAAGACCTGGTAAAACGCCGCTTCTCTCTTTGCGGAAACCAGATGTCTCCTGGGCTTCCCCTTTTCTCCTCACTTTGGCAAGGAAATGACCTTCTCCTTCCACTAGATGAGGCCAAAGCCTGAGTGTATAGTCTTCAAGCCCGCGTACCAAACCGGAGCGAGGCTCTAGGGCTACCCCTTCAAAGTCCTGATTGTGGTTTAGGAAGTCCCTGAGGACGTCTTCGTTTTCGCTCCGGTTGAAAGTGCAGGTCGAATAGACCAGCACGCCTCCAGGCTGCAGAAGGGTACTTGCTTCTTCCAAAATGCCACGCTGCCTCTTCTGACAGAACTCCGGCGGATATTCTTCCCAGGCCTTTATGCCCCGAGGATCTTTGCGGAACATGCCTTCTCCTGAGCACGGTGCATCGATAAGTATTTTGTTGAAGTAACCTGCAAAACGTTTCTGCAGATTAAGGGGGCTTTCTTGGAGCACCGCTGCGCTTCTCACACCGGCCTGCTCTACGTTTCTGCTCAGGGCCTTTAAACGATCGGGGTAAACATCATTGGCAACGATGACACCTTCACCCTTCATTCTAGCTGCGATCTGCAGGGTTTTCCCTCCAGGAGCACTGCAGAGGTCCAGCACTCTGTCGCCGGGCTGGGGATCCAGGATCACCACAGGTGCCATAGCCGAAGGCTCTTGGAGGTAGAACAGTCCGGCATGGTAAAAGGGGTGTTTTGCCGGTCTTGCGTCCTCAGGATAATAGAAGCCTTCAGGACACCACGGTACTTCTTCCAAAGGCCAGGGAGAGCGTTCTAAAAACTCGTCTACGGCGATTTTCAAGGTGTTAACCCTGAGCCCGGGTCTTGCGCTTTCTTCAGTTACAGCATGCAAAAACCCAGGCAGCTTCTCCCCTAAAAGAGCTTCCATCTCTAAAATAAAACTTTGCGGTAGTTTCATAATGTATCTTCCTATCATCAGTTTGTATTTACCCTATTTTGCAGGGTTAGAAAAAGTGGTGGCGAAAAAGCCAAGTGGAGGTGTGGCTTTTGAACTCTGAACTATTACTGAAAAACCTCAATCCCCAGCAGCAACAAGCAGTACAGCACCACACAGGTCCTCTGCTTATCATTGCCGGAGCCGGCAGCGGTAAAACTCGGGTTATCACCCACCGCATCGCCTACCTGATCGCACACTACAAGGTCAAACCCATGAACATCCTTGCGGTTACCTTCACCAATAAAGCAGCCAGTGAGATGCAAGATCGCGTTAAGGGTCTCATTGGTCCTGTTGCGGATTTCGTAACCATCAGTACTTTCCACTCTTTTTGTGCCAGACTGCTTAGAATAGAAGGCGAGCACATCGGCATCAAGAGGGGATTCACCATATATGATGCAAACGACTCCGAAAACTTAGCGAAAAAGGTTCTGTCGGAACTGAATCTTGATCCGAAGCGCTTCCCAGAAAAAATGATGCTGGGCGCTGTGTCTACGGCAAAAAACAATCTTATTCTTCCGGAAGACTATCCCGAAGACAGCTTTACCGAAGAGAAAATCAAGCAGTTTTATAAACTTTACCAAAGCAAGCTCAGAGAAAGCAATGCAGTGGATTTTGACGACCTCATCGTCCAAACAGTACTGCTCTTTAAGAAGCATCCCGAGATCTTAAAGAAGTACCAGGATCGCTACCAATATATTATGGTGGATGAGTATCAGGACACCAACCACACTCAGTACATCCTCGTTGCTCTCCTTGCTGCAGACCACAAGAACATCTGCGTTGTTGGAGACGACGACCAATCCATTTACAGCTGGCGCGATGCAGACATCAGAAACATCCTCGAGTTCGAAAAGGACTTCCCTAACACTACAACCATCAAGCTGGAGCAGAACTACCGTTCCACCTGCAGGATTCTGGAAGCGGCAAATAGCGTCATTTCTCACAACCTAAACCGCAAACCTAAAACCCTCTGGACTGAAAACCCCAAAGGCGAGAAAGTTATCGTGTACAGGGCAGCCTCCGAAAGGCACGAGGCACAATTTATTGCAGACGAGATCAAACGACTAACAAAAAAAGGAGTTCGACTCAAGGATATTGCAATCCTTTACCGCATGAACTCCCAGTCTCGCGTTATTGAAGAAGTGTTTTTGAACAACAACTTGCCCCATGTCATCTACGGCGGTATCCGTTTCTACGATCGGGCCGAAATCAAAGATACACTGGCTTATCTCCGGTTAATTGCCAACCCCTACGACACGATTTCCTTCAATCGCGCGATCAATACACCGAGAAGAGGAATCGGGCCTGCGACCATCGCCAAGATCGAGCAGAGTAAAGAAATGCTCGGTTTGAGCTATTTGGATACGCTGCTACAAGCAAAAAGCATACCCGGACTGGGCGGCAAACTAAAAGTTCTTACTGAGTTTGCTGAGAACTGGTATCACTTGACCGCAACTCAGGATCAACTCACCATCACAGAACTCGTAGAGTCCATTTGGAAGACCAGCGGGTACATGGAGATGCTGGAAAACGAAGGAACCGATGAGGCGCTGTCTAGAATCGACAACTTAAAGGAGTTTCTCAGCGTAACAAAAAGCTACGACGAACGGGCAAAAGACCAGGGGTCCTTGAACGGCTTCCTGGAAGAGATATCCCTGATTAGCGATATAGATCGCTACAGTGACGAAAGCAATGCCGTCTCCTTCATGACTATCCACTCAGCCAAAGGCCTGGAGTTTCCCGTAGTGTTTGTAACCGGTCTTGAGGAAGGTCTCTTCCCATCGTCTCGCTCTCTATACGACGAGCACCAGATGGAAGAAGAAAGAAGACTCTGCTACGTAGCCATCACCAGGGCTATGCATCTCTGCTACCTGACTTACGCCGAAACCAGATTTCTCTGGGGGCAGACTTCCTACAACATGCCTTCCCGTTTTCTCAGTGAGCTTCCAGATGAAGCAGACGATTCCGATACAGAAAAAGCTGCTGTTTCGGTTAAGACCAACTCGGGACAGCCCTCACCTGATCTTAAAAGCGGTGATAAAGTGGTCCACGAGAAGTTTGGAAAGGGCATCGTCATAGAGGTGAAGGGCGAAGGCGCTTCTCGGGAAGCTGCGGTCGTGTTCGACAGTTCAGGATTGAAAAAACTGCTTCTTGAATATGCCAAACTTAAAAAGATAGATTAAGGCGGTAAAGAGCAACTCTTTACCGCCTATTCAATGCTGCGAGTGAATACACCGTTTTCGATTGTCCCCACTTTGACCAAGTCTCCAAGCCGGAACCCTGCTTTCACAATTCGCGGACTTGCTGCTGTAAGCTTGTCGGCAAAACGTATCGCAAGGTCCCTTGCTAAGAAGCTGCCGTAGGTCATTCCCAGCATGTACTCTACAAAAAAGCTGGACTCAAAAGGCAGATTCTCGAAAGCGTCTGCCCAAGACTCAAGGAGACTAGAATGAGCCAGATGGTTGTTTGGCAGGTACTCTGGGGATTCCAAGAGACCATCGCCAAACCTCTTGGGCTCTTGTTTTCTGTCTCCTGCAAAACAAAAGTCCATACTGTATTCTCCGGCTACGTTTTCCGTGACAATATAGAACCACAGAATTGCAATCTCCTCTGGAGGCGGAGACTCCTCAATAATCGCTCCAAACCATTTGCACAGGTATTCTATTTCTTCGTTGATAAGCCTTTCATTTCTGAAGACTTCGAAGTTCTCATGGGGAAACTGTTTCTGACAGTAGGCAATGACGCTGTTCAGTGCAACAGAAAACTCTGCCTTTGCATCCAGAAGACCCAGTATGTAACGACAGGCCGCTTTGTAAGCCTTGCTGGTCATTTCAGTAGCCCCCTTAGCTCTTTAGCCAAGCCTTTAGTCTCTTTCTTCAGCACATCCAGGTCAAGTCCTGCTCAAAAACAGTATACTATGTTGTGATATATGTAGGCGAAAAAAGTTTTAAAAAAGGTGTAACTTTTTTGGGGTCTCTCCGTTATACTATCGAAAACAGATGAAAGCCAAAATGCTTTTATTCGTTTCATTTATTTCCAACACCCTTTATATACAGATGCCGGTAACCCCCCGGCATCGAAACCGCAAACCAATCCCTTTCTTAATATAACGTTAGGAACTGGTTTCGAAAAAAACCAAAAAACTTTTCGTTTTAGGTGTAACTTTTTCGCCCCCCTACCGTTATATAGGTGAAACTCAAAACCAACAACTAATCCGATGCAATTCACTTAACATTTTATACCCCAACACCCTTTTCATTTGGATGTCGGCCACCCCCGACATCCAACCCCTTGGATCTTAAATGTTTTCATATATACATTTATAAAACTTTTATTCTTATTTCCCTGATGGAAGAGTAAGCAGTTACTCTTCCATCCACCCACCTATATTCTTTGATTCTTAACCCCAACATCCTCCACCCAATAAGGTTCGCAAGAAGCTCGCCTTCACGAACCTAGGTAGATACCACCTACCGTTCTGCTTTCTGTCAAAGAAACGCTTGGGTAAAACCAAGTGTTTCTTTATGTGGAAAGCCAGAAAACAAAATTAGGTGTAACTATTTGGGCTTTGCACCGTTATATGTGCACCGGAGGAACACAACCAAGCAATCACCTAAATTTTTATATATCCCAACACCCTTTTTCATAAAGATGCCGGTTACCCCCCGGCATCTCCCCCCACCCCAACATACTCCCATAACTCAATCTGAGTAAAGGAAAGCACAAAGTTATTTGTGCTTTCCTTTTTTTATATTGAACATTGTGCAGTAAATTCCTGCAGATAACAGGAAAAATCTGCATTCTCGGCTTCAAGCTACCGTGCGCGACCTTTGAGTTCTGCGGCAATGTCCTGCCAGGTGAGCTGCCTTTCCTCAAGAAGGACCGATAGGTGATACATTAGGTCGGCAACTTCATAGATCAACTCAGAGCTGGAGTTGTTTTTCGCAGCGATAATCACTTCTGCAGTCTCTTCACCAACCTTTTTCAGGATCTTGTCGATACCTTGGTCGAAGAGGTAGTTGGTATAAGATCCCGATTTGGGGTTTTCCTTGCGATTGCGAACGGTACGGCTGACCATTGTCAAGGCTTCACCTATCGTGCCGTCTTCACCACATAGGCGAGTGTAAAAGCAGGTCTCGTTTCCGGTGTGACACGCTGGACCTTTCTGTTCTACATAGAGCAAAACGCAGTCTCTGTCGCAGTCAAGAGCGATGTCTTTTACAAGCTGGATGTTTCCGCTCTCTTCTCCTTTGACCCAGAGTTTTTTCCTGCTCCTGCTGAAGTACGTAGCTCTTTTGGTCTGCAGCGTCTTCTCCCAAGCTTCCTTATTCATATAGGCCTGCATGAGCACTCTGTTGTCCAGGTAGTCTACGGCAATAGCAGGAACCAAACCATCACTGTTAAACGCAGGTTCTAGCCCTTTCGCAGATACCGGGATACCGTTTGCGGCCAGGTACTCTTTGAGTTCTCTGACAGAGATCTGATCGAAGTGGAAAACCGAAGCGGCAAGCACTGCGTCTGCTCCTGCTTCAACTCCGGCTTTGAAGTCCTCCAGGTTGCCGGCTCCTCCTGAGGCGATGACCGGAATGTTCACCGCTTGCTTGAGTGCTCCGAGTAGCTCTAGATCATAACCCTTTTGCGCGCCATCGAAATCCTTGCTAGTTACAAGGATCGCTCCTGCGCCTCGCTCCTCAACTTCTTTTGCCCAAGCGACCACGTCCAGTCCTTCGTCTTTCTCTCCGGCGTAGGTGAGCACCGTCCAGCTGTCTCCAGATCTAGCAGCGTCGATGGCAATGACAATCCTATCTTTGCCGAACTTCGCAGAAGCCTCGCTGACAAGATTGGGGTTTTTGACTGCAGCGCTGTTTACTGAAACCTTGCTTGCGCCAAGAGCAAACAGTCTCTCCATGTCCTCTATGCTCTTGATGCCTCCCCCTACGGTTAGGGGAATGTCGATAGCCTGTGCGATTTCCTTCACATAACCTGCAGCAGTGTCCCTTCCCTCGACGGTTGCAGAGATGTCTAGAAACACCAGCTCATCTGCGCCTGCATCTCGGTACTTCTTGGCAAAGCTTACAGGGTCACCTACTTCTTTCAGCCCGGTGAATCCTACGCCTTTAACTACCTTACCGTCTTTGAAATCCAAACATGGTATAACTTTTACCATTCTCATGTTAAAGCCTCCAACGCTTCTCTGACTGTGAACTTACCTTCGTATATCGCTCGACCTGCAATTACCCCATACAGGGGTATTTTTTTAAGCCTTTTGAGGTCTTCCAGGGACGATACCCCTCCGGAAGCGATAATTCTAACCGGGAACTTGCACAGCTCCTCGTAGATTTGCTCGTTAGGTCCTTCTAGGGTGCCGTCTTTTTCGATGTCGGTGTAGATGATCTCATCTACACCTAAATCTACCATCTCCCGCGCGAGATCCATGCCCAGCTTTCCTTCTCCCTCCAGCCAGCCTCTGACCTTGACAATGCCGCCTTTAGCATCAATACCAACGGTGATCTGACCGGGACAGTTTGCCACTGCCCACTGGACCAATTGGGGGTTCTCTAGAGCTACGGTCCCCAAGACCACCCTAGAGACTCCCGCTCCGAGCAGTTCCTCGATATCGGACTCTGTGCGGACGCCACCTCCGGTATCGATCACTGCAGAGGTCTTTTTGGCCAACTGGCAGATGATCTCCCTGTTTGATCCGTCTCCCTTAGCTGCATCCAGATCCACCACATGGATCCTCCTGGCACCACTGTCTGCAAAGGCTTCGGCAAGTTCCAGAGGGTTCTCGCTGTAGATCGTTTCCTGGTTGTAGTCTCCTTGGAATAGACGTACGGCTTTTCCTTTCCTAATGTCTATAGCTGGAATAAAGAGCATGGTTTTCCACCTTTCTAGTCGATGAGTCCCTTTGTTGACGGGTTTCTATCCGAAGTGACCTTCACCGCTTCACCAAGCGCTCTGCCTAGAGCTTTGAATATAGCCTCTGCCATGTGGTGGTTGTTTTCTCCACGCAGAATATCGATGTGCAGGGTAAGCCCCGCTTTGTTGGCTAAACTCTTAAGCAGCTCTTTTAGGTTTTCTGTAGCTAGATCTCCAATCATTTCTCGGGTAAAGGCGGCCTCAAGCACTAAATAAGGCCTTCCTGAGATATCGCACACCACTCTCGCCAGCGTTTCGTCCATGGGAAGAAGGAAAAAGCCATAGCGGTTGATGCCCAGCCTGTCTCCTAGAGCTTTGTCCAGAGCTGTACCTAAGACGATGCCCACATCTTCAACTGTGTGGTGATCGTCGACGTAGATGTCGCCTTCGGCGTTCAGCGTCAAGTCAAATCCACTGTGGAAGGTAAAGAGGGTGAGGAGATGGTCCAGAAAGCCAACTCCGGTCTTTACCTCAGCTTTTCCGGTGCCGTCGAGATTCAGCATGCAGCTGATTTTCGTCTCTTCGGACATCCGGCTGTACTCTGCACGTCTCATGCCTTTTCCCTCCTGTAGACAGAAAGTCTGTGGGCGTCGAGGCCTTCTACTTCGGCGATCTTCATGGCTCCGTCTTTAACCTTAAGGAAACCCTGTCTATTTACTTTCAAGAGACTTGAAGCTTTGAGAAAGGTCTGAACCGAAAGAGGAGAGCTAAATCTTGCAGTGCCTGAAGTGGGAAGCACGTGGTTTGGCCCGAGCACATAATCGCCTAACGGCTCGGACGCGTACTTACCGATAAAGATCGCTCCAGCATTCTCCAGAAGGGGGAGCACCTGATCCGGATCTTCAACCTGGACTTCCAAGTGTTCCGGAGAAATCTGATTGGCTACATCGGCAGCTTCCTTCAAGTCCTTTGCAACGATGAGAGCTCCGTGGTTTTCCAGGGAAGATACCGCATAGTCTTTTCTTGGCAACTCCTCCAGCTGCTTCTCCAGTTCCCCTTTAACAGCTTCGGCAAGCTTTTGAGAGGTAGTAACCAGGATTGCTGCGGCATCTGTGTCGTGCTCTGCTTGAGAAAGCAGGTCTGAGGCAACCAGCACCGGATCTGCTGTTTGATCTGCAATAACTAAGATCTCGCTCGGTCCTGCCAGCATGTCGATGCCTACAAGCCCGTAAACTTCTTTCTTAGCCAGCGTTACAAACAAGTTGCCCGGTCCGGCAATAACGTCCACTCGGTCCACACTCTCGGTGCCGTATGCCATAGCGGCGATGGCCTGGGCTCCGCCTACTGTCAGGATCTTCTCTATGCCCAGCTCTAAGGCCGCTACTTCAATCTCCGGTTGCAGTCTGCCCCCTTTTACTGGAGTTGCGATGATGATGTCCTCAACTCCGGCAATGATAGCGGGAACTGCTGTCATGATTACCGACGAAACTAAAGGAGCCGTTCCTCCTGGAACGTACAATCCGGCCCGCTTCACCGAGCTTACCCTCCAGCCCAAGGTGATCCCTTCTTCTTCACTGAAAAAACTCTGTGGGAGCTGTCTTCGGTGGAAATCCTTAACCCTTTCGATGCTGAGCCGTATTGCATCGACAACCTCAGGTGCCACCAGGTCGTAAGCTGTTTTCTGAGGTCTATAGATCAACGCTTCTCCCTGGAAGTTATCCAGGACTCTGGCTACTTCCATTACACCTTTATCGCCCTCGGTTCTGACCTTGCGGAGGATGCTCCTTACTGCTTCTTCGGGCTTCATAGCCTTTCCGAAGATCGGCTCTGTCGCCCGAGAAGGAGGGAATGATTCTGCCAAGTCCAAGAGGCTCGGTCTGGCGATCCTCTGTAGGTATTCGCTCTTTTCTTCTACGGTCAAGATGGGAATGTTCAGCACTGCACTACCCCCTCAAGTTTCTCTTGGATATCTTGAAGCTTTTTGTAATGGAGCTTGTAGCTGACGTGGTTGGCAATCAGCCGTGCGGAGATCGGGAAAACTTCTCCGATAATTCTAAGGCCGTTTTCCCTAATGGTGGTTCCTGTTTCGGTAATGTCAACGATGGCATCTGCAAGCCCCACAAGAGGTGCAAGTTCGATGGAGCCGTTGAGTTCTATGATCTCCGATTGGATTCCGTGGCTTCTGAAAAAGCTGGTGGTTATGTTAGGATACTTGGTTGCCACCTTAGCACTGAATCCGAGTTCTTTTACTTCATTTAGATTGGACTGGTCGCTCACAGCAACAATCATACGGCATTTGCCGATACCTAAATCCATGAGTTCGTACACCAAGCGTTCGCTCTCTATGAGAATGTCCTTGCCAACCACACCGAGATCTGCCACTCCATGCTCAACATACGTAGGTACGTCAATGGGCTTGGCCAGGATGTAGCGGAAATTAGCTTTTGGGTCTTCAATGATCAGCTTTCTGGACTGCTCGCAAAGTTCTTTCGAGTCTATTATTTGGGCTTCTGCTAAAAGCTCCAGCACCTTGTCCATCAGCCGACCTTTTGGAAGTGCAATTGTCAGCATGAAAAGTTCTCCTTTTGTCCTTTATCTTGGTAAAGTGTTAACTTGTAAAAATACTACCATAGCCATTTGCCAGTGTCAAGAAAAAAAGAAAGGTGGTAGCACCTTTCTTAAGAACAGTCGTCTTCAAACTTTCAGATACTTCTTCGCTGGAGGCGCGGCTTCTTCTCCGCATGGAGCAATGAAGACACTCAACCCTTCTCTGCGCTTTTCCACTGCCAGAGAGACCGCTTTTTCGTAGCTCTCAGAGCTGTACAGGATGCCTAGGTCCGGTATGGAGTTTGCTGTGTCTCTATGGTTCTGCTCGGATAGTACTGCCATGACTTCGTCAATCCCTATCGCCAAGCCAACAGCAGGTTCTGGGGTGCCAAAATTGCCGAGAAGTTTATCATACCTTCCCCCAGTGCAGATGACGCTGGCAACTCCAGGAGCGTAAGCGTCAAAAAACATACCGGTGTAGTAGCTGAAGTCCTTAGCGTTTGCAAGATCGATGTTGACGGCACCTAAGCTGTACGGCTTTAAGGCATCGAGAATCCCTGCAATTTCATCCAAAGCCCCTTTAGCTTTGGTCGATGTCAACTTCTCTTTAGCCACCGTCAGAATCTCCGGTCCACCGCGAAGCTTAGGAAGAAGCAAGAGGTCGTGCCCTGTGTCTTCCTTCTCCACTAGCCCTTTCAGATCGGCATAGTCCTTTTTCACCAGCAACGCCTCAATCTGCTTTTTCGCCGCGCTGCCGAAGTTGGAATCCTCTAAGATCCCTTCCACTACTCCCCTATGACTGATATCCAAGTTCCAACCTCTTATCCCCAGTTTGTCCAAGGCATCCATCGCAAGAGCCAGGATCTCTGCATCAGCAGCTTTCGAGCCATCGCCGATTAGTTCTGCTCCTGCCTGCCAGAACTCCCGTCTACGCTCTTTGCGCCGAAGGCGAAAGAGGTTGCCCATATAGGACAGCCTAAGAGGACGAGGCTCGTCTGACAGAGCAATGGTCGCCAGCCTCGCGATCGGTGTGGTGAAGTCGTTCCGAAGAGCAAAAGTATGGCCGTCTTCACTAAAGAAGCTGAAGTAGTTTTCGTGTTGCTCCCCCTGCATTAACGTGTTCAAGTACTCGTACGTTGGCGGAATAACCTGGCGGTATCCCCAAGACGACAAGATATTGTAAAGATTGTCTTCGATATCTTTTTTCCACTTTGCTTCCAGAGGCAGGAAGTCTTTAGTTCCCTTTGGTATTTCGAAAAGCATTAGATCACACCTTCATCTCGTAGTCTTGCCAGGATGGTATTGTAACCGTCTGCACCGTAGTGCAGTGACCGCTTTACCCTGCTAATGGTTGCAGTGGATGCGCCGGTTTTTTCGCTGATTTCCGTATAAGTTTCTCCATCCTGGATCATTTTCGCTACCGCAATTCTTTGAGCCATGGCTTTGATCTCTGCAATGGTGCAGATATCCTCAAAGAACCTGTAGCACTCATCTCTATCTTTGAGGGCCAAAATCGCCGAAACCAAGAGTTCCACTTGTTCGTCTCTGATTTTTTCTAAAGCAGCCATTGGATACCCCCCCCCCCGTTCTATTTTAACAAGTTAATGCGCTAAACTACAGAGGTCTTAAACTGTCCCCAGAGTCTGGGGACAGCAGTTACTCTACAATTTTCACCGGGTAGCTCATCAGTGCTTGTCGCGTTTTTCCCGCACCATCTCGGTAGGTAAACACCGCACTGAGAAGCATCTCTTTTGGATAAGCTTCCATTTCGCTCTCAATCAGTTCGTCTGCAGGCTTCTGTAGATTCATACCTTCTTCGACGGTCTGGACGAACATGTTCCAAGCTCTGTTCAGCCACGCGCTTTCTTCCAGTTGCTCCCTGGTCTTTGGAGTTGACGCTTGAAAGCGAATTATAAAGCTTTCACCGGTTAGTATCTGGTAGTAGTTTTCCTCAGTTACAATCTCAAACTGAGGCCTCCCAGGTACAGAGGAATAGACTTTTAGTTTTGCGTCCAGTATGGGTTCGTTGTTGTTTTCTAGAAGCACTATGCCCGCTGCAGATTGCCCGGCTTTCACTTCTTCTTGTCTAGCCATCTTTAGATAGAAGGTGTTCTGGATGTATCTAAACCATTCGCTCTCAAGATCAGTGAGACTGGTCTTAAGCAGCGCAGCTATACTGTCCAAATCCTTGACGTTGTTCCACAGGAAACCTGGTTTAACCTTTTCTTCTAAAACAAAACCTAAAAAAGAAATGAACGCATCCCAGTCTTTCTCTGTCATAGCTACAAACGACTTTACACTGAAGGTGCGAAGGGGAGGTAGCTCTTGAAAGTTCAGCCAGTACTGGGCCTTCTGGTGAACTCCATTGTACTCCGGAGTAAAGTATCTGGCAAGAGCTTCTAACAGCTTTCTTTCCATATTGGGGAAGTTGTACGCCAGAATGTACTCTGTGATTTTGTACATCTCATCCGCTTTCAAGTGTACTTCGTTCCCCCCTACAACGTAGAAGCTGTCGCTGTAGGATGTAACTCTGAACAGCTCGTCGGCATCTGGGTAAAGGTAGATGCTTGTGTCTGGAATAGATAAAGGCAGTTTGGACATTATCCTCTCAATCTGTTCCATAGCCAAATCTACAAGTGTCTGGTTGTCGTAGCTCTGTTTCAGAGTCCGATCATCCATGGCGTTTAAATACATTCTCTTATCCAAATCTACTGCGATCTCCCGGTAGATTTCGCTTTTGTCTCTATGGAAGTTGAACGTGATGTTCTCCACCACAATAGGTTCGTAGTTTTCCAGTTTCTCCAGCCAGTGTTGGGACAAACCAAAAGCATGAAAGGAAAGCATAAAAAAACAGATTATTATTACCGATAAACGATATCGCAAAAACAAGAGCCTCAAGCCTCCTGCGCAGTTCATATTAATCAAAATCTCAACTTATGCATATTATTAAGTTACATTGTCCAGGCCCTTATTCCTGCTTACAAAAAAACTGGCCCCGTAGATCGGGGCCAGCATCTTTTTTTTATAGGAACGCAAACTTCAGTACAAAAGCGAGTGACAACACGTACATCAACCAGTGTACTTCTTTGCCTTTTCCGGACAAAAGTTTTACCAGAGAGTAGAAAATGAAGGAGAATGCAATACCGTTGGAAATGCTGAATGTAAATGGCATAAAAGAAATCGCTGCAAATGTTGGCAGAGCTTCTGAGAAGTCGCTCCAGTCGACGTCTTTAATGCTTTGCATCATCAAAACGCCAACGATGATGAGAGCGGGAGCTGTGGCAAATCCAGGAACTGCAGCGACAATTGGCGAGAAGAACAAACCGAATACCAGGAAGCAAACAGCAACAGTCAAAGCTGTAAGACCTGTCTTACCGCCTGCTGCAACGCCGGAAGCACTCTCAACGTAAGTCGTTACTGTAGGAGTACCCGCAGCGGCTCCAAAACAGGTACCAATTGCATCAGCCAACATGGCTTTGTCGATTTTTGGCAGATTGCCATCTTTATCTAACATGTTGCTTCTCTTTGCAACACCGACCAAAGTTCCAATAGTGTCAAACATATCGACGAAGAAGAATGCAAAGACAACCTCGACAACTCCCAAGATACCAAGGGTCTTGAAGCCACTGAGTTTAAAGAGAGCTTCAGAACTCCAAGCTCCAAGATTCGGCCATGCAACAATGCCTGCTGGTCCAGGAGCTACCTTTGTAATCCATGCAAGAACGGTGGTTACCGCCATACCGATCAAAATGCTGCCTTTGACGTTCTTGTACATCAACACTGCCGTAACGATCAAGCCAACAATAGCAAGAATTACAGGTGCGGAAGTCATGTCTCCCAAACCTAACAATGTTGCGGAATCGCTAACCATAATTCCTGCGTTTTTCAAGCCCAAGAATGCGATAAACAAACCAATACCGGCACCAATACCAGCCTTAAGGTTATTGGGTATCGCTTTCACAATAACCTGTCTCAGTCCGGTAACAGTCAGGATGATGAACACAATACCGGAAATGAGAACGGCTGTTAGTGCTTGAGCATAAGTATATCCCATACCATTAATGACTGTATAAACAAAGTAAGCGTTCAAACCCATGCCAGGGGCTAGCGCAAATGGATAGTTCGCTAAAAATGCCATTAAGAAAGTAGCGAATGCTGCAGATAGCACCGTCGCAATGAGTGCAGCGTCGAAGCTAACCTGCTGAGTTTCAGCAAGCATACCAGGGTTGACAGCAATAATGTACGCCATGGTCATGAACGTTGTTAACCCAGCCATAACCTCGATGCCAATGGTGGTGTTGTGCTCTTTTAGCTTGAACACTCTTTCGAAGAAGTTGTCACCACTACTTGCGCTCGGCTTCTTTGTTACCTTTGAATTTGCCATTTCAGGTCAAATCCTCCTCAGTTAAATTTACCTTATGACACGCCCTACCCCGCGGTGCATAAGGCTGAGGGATCTTCTGCTGCCACAGTAAGACCACGCAAATATAGTAACAAAGTTGACAAGCCCCGTCAAGTTTGTCCTCATTTGGCAAAATTTAGTAATTAAGTAAAATACCTTGCCCTATAGAGAGGGTTCTTGGAAATGGCCGTTTTTTCTCCTTTTACTTCCGGCCCATACCAAATCGCATATCCGCTCTGATCTAAAGGGATCTATCCGCCGGACTTGAACTTTTATTCTAGGTAACAATGGTGGAGGTGGTGTTTATGCAGGCTAAGCGTCTTGCCGTTTTCATTCTTGTCTTGCTCTTGGTGCAAATAGTACATGCAAAACTCTCCGACATCTTCCCTACTCCGCAAACCTTGATTTTGGGAACTGAATCCTTTCCTCTCGAAAGCTTCTCGTTGATGTGGAAAGTTGATGCAGATCTAAAGGATAAGTTTCAGTTCAGCATTATTGAAAGCGAAGATGCAGTGCGCAAGATCAGTGTCACCATCGGAGAAACAGTTGAGCTTTCCCACTACGGAAACGAGGCCTATCTCATCGAAGTCACCGATGAAGGAGGCAGAATAGTGGCAATTAGCGAGCGAGCTCTCTACTACGCTCTCATAACTTTCAAGCAACTCATCAAAGATGCAGTAGAGCTTCCGGAGGTAACCATCATCGATGCCCCGGATTACCAGATCAGAGGCGTTATTGAGGGTTTCTATCACGATCCCTGGAGCCACGCTGCTAGAGTGGACATGGTCCGCTTTCTTGGCGAAAGCAAAATGAACACCTACGTCTACGCTCCCAAAGACGATCCCTATCACCGCGAAAAATGGCGGGAGCCTTATCCCGATGAAAAACTTGCGCAGCTAAAAGAACTAGTGCAAGCTGCCAAGGCCAGCTATGTAGACTTCGTGTTTGCCATCTCTCCAGGTCTTTCCATCGAGTTTTCTTCAGAATCCGACTGGCAGAAGCTGCTCGCGAAAACCGACGCCATGATCGAAATCGGCATTACACACTTCGCCCTTCTCCTAGACGACATCGACCCCAATCTGCGTTCTGCACGGGACAGGGCAAAATACGGCAACGACTATGCTCTTGCTCAAGTAGATCTATGTAATAGATACCAGGATTACCTGGCGGCTAAGATACCGGGTCATAGGCTGATAGTTGTTCCCACCGAATACTACCAGGAAGGCACCTCGCCCTACCGCAGAACTTATAACACCAAACTGTCGCCGGATATCATCGTCTACTCCACAGGCTACGGTATAGTTGCCCAAACCATTACTCCAAAAGAAGCTCGGGAGATCTACGAGATTTGGGGACATGACATTGTTTACTGGGATAACTATCCTGTAAACGACTACAACCGAACCAAGCTGTTTATGGCCCCTATTGCCGGAAGAGGTCCGACCCTTCCGGGCACTTTGGGCTTTACCTTCAACCCCATGAACGAGGCGGAACTGTCCAAACTGCCTCTTCTTACCTGTGCTGACTACACCTGGAACTCTGCAAGTTACGTGCCCGAGCATTCGTGGGAAAGAGCTGTTGCTATCCTTGGTGGCGAGCATCAGGACACCTACAGAAGATTTGCCGAGCATAATCTAGTCTTTTTCCCAGATGGACCACAACAAGAGTACCCGACTTTGACCAAACTGGCACAGGAGTTCCTCACAGCACACAAAGCCTACGCAGAGGCTCGCAAAAGCTCCGCAGACGCTCCCATCGATGATGAGTTGAAAGATGACACACTGGCTAAGCTCAAAGCGCTCCAGGACGAATTCCGCGCTTTGGAGGGCTTAAGGGGAGAGTTTGAGGAGTATTTCCCTCTAGCTGCAAAAGAGGCTGCACCATACCTGAAGCGGTTGGAAAACTGGGGGAAGGTCGGTGCGTACTACACAGACACCCTTCTTAAAATCCTCGAAGCTGGGCCGCTCTCTAGCAGTACCGTAACACCGGAAATGCTCTCGACGTACAGCACAGCTTTAGAGACGTATCTGAAGGGGCTTGCTCTAAATCGCTTCGATGTCCTCTCTTCATCTCAGATCGGCAGCTCCACAGTGGTCCTGCCCATTCTCGACAGTCTAGGAAGAGTCTTTGCATCTAACTTCACTGCCGAGACAATAGTTGCTTCCACAAACATGCCAGTCTGGCAGAATTACGTGCCGGCAAATGCCGTAGACTCAGATACCGGAACCTTCTTCTGGAGTTCAAGAGGTCAGAGACCAGGCGACTTCTTCATGGTAGATCTCGGCAGCGTTCAAACTCTAAGTGGCATTTCTCTTTTGATGGGGAACAGCAACCTCGACTACTTCCACAAGTGTATAGTAGAGATCTCCGCAGACGGTACTCTCTGGGAAGCGGTTGCAACCCTCGAAGGTACTCCAGACCACATCATCCAATTCTCCGAACCTAAAACCGCACGATACCTGAAGGTCACCGGGCTTGTTGAGAAGGAGTACTGGATCATCATCCGCCAGTTTGAGCCGATCTATACCGAGAAAAAGACGGCTTTTGGATATGATCGCACCATGGTCGACGTCTTCAACAAGATCGCCGTAGACCCGTTGTTCGTTATTGAGAGTGAAATCACCGTTAGTTTGGAAGTGCCCGTACCAATAGAGACAGCAGGAATCATCCAAGACCCATCGCTACCCACAACTTGGACCCTGTCCTACTCCCTCGACGGTGAAACCTTTATCGAAGGGGCGGTTCTCGATAGTTTAGTTCAGGTCTTACCCCTACCTCCTGACCCGATAAAGGCTTTAAGGTTCACCCCTCACGAGGAAGGCACCTATCTCAGATCGATCTTTGTTGTTCCTAAGAACTAGAAATGAAAAAGGGCTGCAGCGTTAAAACTGCAGCCCTAAATATTTGTCAAGTTTCAGTTGAACAGCCATGCGCGGACTAAGCTACTCAGGGAACTAATGATGCTGAGATATGCAGCAACTTCAGTAGGATTGAGTTTCTTGCTTCTGTTCACATAGATAACGTCGCCGGGGAAGACTTCCGGATTTTCGCTGGCACTGCCTTCAAAGATCAGCTTGCCTTTGCCGGCAGATACGGTAGAGGCAGTTTCAGGGTCTCCATTTCTGTAGATCCGGACGTTGTTCAGATCTGAGTAGGCGGTTGGACCACCGGCTTTAGCCAGAACGTCAACAAGCCTTGCTGAAGTCGTTACGGCGTACGAACCCGGAGTTTCCACTTCACCCAGAACCGTTACCGGCTTTACCTCATGGACAAAGATGGTCTCTTTGCCTGTCAGCTCAATCTCGCCAAATGGCACAAATTCCACAGTATCCTCTAGCCTGATCTCGATTCTGGCAAGATCAGCTCTGGTGGTGAACCCACCGGCGAGAGCAATGAGATCGGACAGCGTGTCGCCTTCTTTGAAGCTGTACTGGCCTGGTCTTTGCACTTCACCGAAGACCAGCACCGTTGATCTTGCCTCCCCAACAAAGATTACCTCTCCGCCGCTTATAACAACGTTTGCAGGATCCGCTGGGTTAGCCAGAGCACTAGCGATGTTTATGGTTTTGAACTGATCATCTTTTCTGACCACTAGTTCGTAATCGGCTTTTTCTGTGAGGCCTCCGGCAAGGCCGATGACATCAAGCAGTTTCTGGTTTCTCTCCACCGTATAGGTGCCCGGGCGAGCTACCTCACCCATCACCAGAACCTGACGGTTCCACTTGGGTATCTCAAGGATGTCTCCGCCACGAAGCGGTTCGTTCTTCGACCAATCGACCGGCAAAATTTCACCATTTCTCGTGATGAAGGCGCTCTGCAGATCGCTGGACTCGGTCTGTCCGCCTGCAAGGGCAAGAACGTCCCAAACAGTGAGTCCCTCGTGCCAGACGAAACTGCCCGGCCTGGCAACTTCACCGAGGACTAGAACTCTTTGATAGGAGATTCCCACAAAGAGTGACTCTCCGCCGGTGAGGACTTCCATGGAATCCACAGGAACTTCTCTGCTGACGCCGTCTTTGACAACAGTTAGAGTCTTTGCAGCATCCTGCTGCAAACCTCCTGCAAGGGCTAGAGCACCTGAGACGGTCAGCCCTTTTCTAACCTCGTAGGCACCTGGGCGCACAACCTGTCCGGCAACGATGATCTGCTGCCTTTCAGGAATAGTAATCACATCTCCATTTTGCAGTACCATGGAACCGAGTCTTGTGAGGCTGCCTACTGTCTCCTCACCGCCGCGCTGCAGGGAGATTGCACTGTCGTCGGCAGTGTCAAGGAGTCCACCAGCTTGAGCTATTATTTCAAGTAGGGTTTGTTCTCCAGTGGGCAGGTAGGTTCCCGGATTCTTGACCGCTCCTAAAACCAGAACGGGACTGGTTTTCGGCACGAAGATAATCGTCCCGGAACCGATCGTAACATCCAGGCTGGGGTCTCTTAAAACCTTCGCCAAATCCACAGTCCTTTCCCCAACTGTAACCTGTCTCAGGTCGGCGAAGTTGGTTGGTCCACCAGCTAGGGATATGGCTTCGAGTAGGGTGTTCGCCTGTGCTACAGCGTAGTTTCCTGGCTTTACAACCTCTCCCAAAACCAGCACCATGTTGGTGGATGTCCCCACAACCAGCGACTCTCCGCCGGTAAGAGGGGTTCTATCGTAAACCGAAGTAACGACGGTTTCACTGTCTTTGTAAATGGTTACCTCTTGAGATGCATCCTGCAGCAAACCTCCTGCAAGTGCTATGGCATCTGCTACTCCCATTCCCGAAGCTATCTGGTAGGAACCTGGTCTGAGCACTTTCCCGGAAATGACTACCTGTCTCTTTTCAGCCACTACCAGCGTATCGCCGGGTTGAACCATCTTGTCGCCGATCTCTTTGAGGGCACCTTCATAAACGGTTTCCTTCCCGTATCTTTCAACCCTGACTTGGTTTTCATCGGCGTTGAGAGTAAGTCCGCCTGCAAGGGCAACAACATCAAATACTGTGGCATCAGCGGTCGAAAGAGGAAGACTATAAGTACCAGGATTCTTCACCGCACCTAACACCAGAACTGGCTTTGCAGCTGGTACGCTGATGGTAGTTCCGGCCGTAAGTTCCATGTCTAGGCTGGGATTCTGCAGGATATTTGCAGCGTTAATTTCTAGATCTCCAACCTTAATATGTTCTAAGTCAGCGGTCTGCAGCGGTCCTCCAGCAGCTGCTAATGCATCCAAAAGGGTGCTGCCATACTCCAAGTTGTAAAAGCCGGGTCTTGCAACATTGCCCAATACCTGTACTCTGAATGTACGGTACTTGGCAACCTGCACAGTCACCAAAGGATCCAAAAGGTAGACTTGGAGCCTCTCTACAAGAGCTTTCTCAACTTCTTCTAGCGTATATCCATCAACGTGTAGCTGTCCTGCAAGAGGAACGGCGATACGCCCATCAGGACCAACAACCACATCTGTCCGCAGGTCGGGTCTTTCCCAAACGGTAATGATCAGCTGATCACCTGGTCCCAATCTGTACAGTTCGGTTGCTGCTGAGCTAAACGCTAAAATGAATATTAATAAGAACAATAATCCATGTCGAATCGATCTCTTGTGCATCGTCCTACCTCCAAAAGCGTCCTCAAGAGTTGTCCAAAAGCTTACTTCTTATTGTTTCCACATTTCCCTGCCAATCCCTCTGCACAAACCAAATAAAAGCAAAAATAGAGCCGTTTTGAACGGCTCTATGCTTGTTTCTTCTAGTTAAACATGACGCCTCCGACTCTCGCTTCGTACTTGACCTCAATTGGGAAGCGCGTTCCCTCAGGTAAGATCAACGCTTTGCCTGGAGACATAAAACCAGGAGCTGTTCCTTCTACTGTGATCACAACTCCACCTGCAACTGACGCGGATGCCTTTAGGTCGGAGTAGCTTGTGTTAAATGCAGCTATGGACTTTTCAGTCATGCCAACGTCGATGCGAGTTCCGTCGATTGCCGTAAGGCTACCCCAAGATATCTCCACGGTACCGTGCTTACCCATGCTGCCTAACGGTGTCACATTGATTACCGTTCCTCTACCTTGAGCACCTGCAGGAATCACCAGCCGCTCATTAATGACCACATCTTCAGCTACTGTGTACGGAATCACCGTTCCGGGTTTTGTATCCTCAGAGCTCAGTGCGATGTTTATTCTAACCCTAACGACTGTACCGCTGGAAACCTTAACGGTCTCTACATTGAAACTGTTGGTCGGGAAGATATCGTTACTGATCCTGTTGATTCTTTCAAATACGCTGCCTGCAGACAGCTGGCCGTAGAACTGGCTCTCAATCTCACCTATACGGCTGACGATGGATCCGGTGGAAAGCTTTTGAAAGAGAGCCCACTCAATTACGTTGAGTTTTAGAACTATGGAACCTTCAGTAAGGCTTTCTCCGGTGATGAAGTTGTACGCTGAGGCTAAGCGCTGGACGAACGCACCAGACTTGGTGACGCCGAACAGATCCTGTTCAATGGCGTTCAGTCTATTTACCAGAGGTCCGTCGCTAGCTCCGCCGTAAAGCATTACTTCTATTTCAGCAAGAGCCTGGTGAGTAGGTGGAAGTTCAGCGGCAGCTGTCAAGACCGGTAAAACCAAAATCAAAGATACCAAAAGAATAGTCAGCCTTCTTTTCATTGAAGTTCCTCCTCTTTAAAACTGAATACTGATCTCTGCTGTGGCTAAATTTTCATCAGCTGTCTTTCCTGTCAACTTCTCCGAAGAAGTAACTAAACGATAAGCAAGATTGATATAAGTGCTGTCGGTGATGCCGTAGCCAATCTTCAGACGTGCCGTGTTACTTTCCTCTTCGTTGTCTCTGCTGTAGTACTGGTAGTCTGCCTGGACGTTGGCTTGCAGGATATCGAAAGTGATTCCTGCGGAGGCACCTTTTGTAATAGCTATACCTTTCTCCTGGTCGTTAACTCCTCCGTAGAGCAATCCTGCTCTTAAAACAGCTTTCTCATTTATTGGAATGCCTACGACTAAAGAAGTTACCTGAGGAACTTCAATTTGTTCGCGTAAGTTTGGAGGGGAGAACAAACTGTCTTCTCGATTCTGACTCCTATTGGGCTGTACGTACCCGTAGAGGGGGGCGTTATAAGTAGCCAAATGAAACTCTCCAAGTTTGAAGGAGAAACCAAGGTCAGGCAGAGTGAACACCCTGTTTCCCTGAATGTCTGCTCCGGCAGTCACCCCAGCCCCTAATTGAACAGAACCAAATCTAAGGGCCGCTTCAATACGGTAGGACTCATCATTGTTAGCGAGCAAAGCTCCTCCCAGAGCTAAGTTTCCCAACTGAATCTCGCCTGCAAGCCTCTTGTTTACTTCAGAAAGAGACACGTACTCCAATCTAAAACGAGCCCAATCGGCAATCTCATTTGTGTAGCTTGCAACAAATGGCTTCACCATCTCGGTGAGAATGAGATCGACCTCTCTATCTTCATCCCACAATCCATACAGCGTCAGGTTGTCCTGACCCTGATAGACAGCAAACCTCCCGAAGTAAAAGCCGTAACCCAAATCGCTGAGTTCGCTGCGATACTTGTAAGTCAGACCCATCAGCGACTCTAAAGTCTCAAGGGTGAAGTTTGAGTATTGGTTCTTCAACTCAGGGAGCTTCTTGACAATGGAAGGGACATCAATAACAATTCTAGCGCTGAGACTGTCGGTTTTAGTACCGCTGACCCTGGTCCAAGCTCTCCCCACGAGACTTGCAAGTTCATAGGGGCTGCTGTTTTCCGCTCGCAATACACCAAAAGCTTCATCGGCGTTGAGCAATCCTGAGCCGATCAGCACCTTAAACTCGTGATCTTTCTCTTGGTCCTGGCCAGAAGCTAGACCGACGCAAGTCAGTGCAACAAGAAGAATGATTATAAGGGCGGTATTTAGTTTTCTGGTCATTTCGCGCCACCCTCTTTGTTATCAAGAATACAAATGGTAATGTTATATCTTCTCGTAGGAAGAAGATTATTCCTTCCTGACGAAACGGTGCGACTCACATGTTTTTGCGGCTGTTTAGATACCTATCTACCAGGATTCTGGCAGCATAGTCGTCTAGAGGACGCCTTACGCTCCGCAATCCTTTAGGCAGGATCACCTGCCAACCGTAGCCGTTTTCTCGGAAGTAGAGTTCCTTTGCCTCGAGCGTCGAATAACCCTCCTCAACGAGTTCAACCGGGAGATCCAACTCTTCGACAAGAGGCAGATACCGCCTTGCTGTAGTGCCGTTTCCCATCACAACTGTTATACGCTTCCCCTTACTTATTCCCTCGATCTCAGCGATGAGCTCATTAGAAGGCACGATTTTCTGAAGCACTACACGGCCTACACTGTCCACCAATGCCAGGCCGCACTTGTCTTTCCCTGGATCTATTCCTAAAAACAGCATTAAATCACCTTCACAGCTTAATAGCTTCCCTCTGCAGATAGTCTGTACAATAGGGCAAAAAAACGGTGGCAGGTGCCACCGTTTTTTTTCTACAGTTAGCTAATTACATCACGATACCAACTACGATGCCGGCGATACCAGCGAGCAGACCAAGAATAGCGATGGTTCTGGTGGTCTTGAGTTGGCCTTCCATGGTGATGATCTTGTCGTTTTGAGCTTCGAGCTGATCTTTGAGCTCATTGATGGACTTTGTGCTGTCTACAGCAGCGATCTTCTCATCCATGCTTGCTTCCAGTTCAGTGGAGAGAACAGCAAGTTTGGACTCGGTAAGAGCACTTGCTTCTTCCACAGTCTTCAGCTGAGCGATGATGGTCTTGAATCTGTTAGCCATGAACTGGTAAACGCGTGCTTCTGTGTCGCTCATGATGCCTTCGACTTCAAACAGGATGTCTTCGGCTTTAGCATCGATGAGTGCTGTAACTTGGTCTTCTGTCAGACCAGCAAACTCATGAACGATGTGTTTCTCGATAACTGGTTTCTCGATATATTCTTTCTCAATGATCTTGGTTACTTCGACAGGTTCTTGAATAACTCTTTCAATGGTCTTTTCGATGATTGGCTGAACAGGTTGATTTACTGTAACAGGCTGTTGAACTACTCTCTCAATCACAGAAGCTGGTTGAGCTTCGATTCTGTCGAGAAGTCTGGCAATGAGGACTGCTACAGAGTATCTGTTCATTGGCTCGGAACCGCTGAAAGTACCATCAGGCATACCACTAAGTAAACCTTCGTCGACCAATCTAGTAACAGCATCATATGCCCAGTGATCAGCTGGAACATCAGGGAAACTAGCGGATGCTACTAGACCTAAACTCAAAACTGCAACAACAACAAATGCCATCATTTTGGTGAATTTTTGTTTCATATGAACCTTTACCCCCTCTGGTTATGGTAAATAAATTCCGCTTTTGAGAACTCCTCTGCGTTCTCGAGATGATCTGAAACAAACGCAGTCACTGGCGACCTCAGTTGTTTCAATTACCTAATCAGTTATATTCTTCAATAGAAAGGCATTTCCTTCCTTTAGCAACATTTAAATCGTTTGGCGTTTACTATTTTCCCTTTCCTGAAACACTCAGAAGGAACAACATTTCCCAGTTGGAGTTCGATCATTCTAGGAGAGCTTCGACCCTCCTAGAACAAATCCTTAAACTGCAAATCCTAATCTTGAAAGTTCCCATGCAACGTGTTCGATGGAGCGCTGTACAAAGATCGCTAGTTCCGGATGTTCTTCTAACAGCCTCCCCAGTACAACTGCAAATTCCATGCGGCTTAAATCGGAAAACTCCAAAATCCGCACATAGTCCGGTATCTGCTCCAGTCTTTTTGCTGCAACAGACAGGACCTCCTGCCTAAACCTTTTGTCCACAACTTCAGCATGAGTCAGAGTCGAGAATAGAAGAAGAACAAGCATCAAAAGCAGAAGCTTTTTGATCCTCATGTCTCTCCCTCCTCAACATAGACAATTGGTCAAAACTCGGTCAGTTCCTTCATGCGTTTTCTGGTAATTCCAATATCACCTCCAGCTCGCAGTAGATTGGATATTCGGTTGTAATGATATCTCTAGTTGCCAAAGCTCTAATCTTCACCGGAATGCTCTGATTAGATGCTTTATCAATAGCTTCTTGAAGGCTTCTCACCGGTACGTCAACCACCTTGCCGTTATCTCCTACCAGCATGCCCCTTTTCCGGGCTTCTATACCAAAATCTGTAAGCATGGTAGCAATAGCTTCGAACACGCGCTGCTGGTCGGAATTGGGCTGCAGAACGATCTCTGTGAGCACTTCGCCCTGCTTGTAGATCATGGTGCGCGGCACGTATTCGAAGTAACAGGCAAGAGGAGCCCCGACAACGGTGTTGCCCCAGGCCACTATGCGAAAGACACCTTCAGGGTTTTCGCTGGCTACTTTTGCAATGTCTTTGATTGAGTTCAGGTCGTCTCCAACAACTCTCAGCGCTTGAAAAGCTCTCTGGTCGCTCCTTGCGCCTTTTTGAAATGCAAGAGTGTCTGCAATTTGAACTGCTTCGTAGAGGAGTTTCTCTATGGTGTCATCGCTCCCGGATACCACGGTATTGTAAACAATCTCGTCAGCTTGGTACAGAATGTACCCGCCGTAGAGGCGGTCAAGGAACTCCTCTGTGTACTCTTTGGCTTTCGTGGTCTCCTCGATTGTAGCAGTAAGCCGCTGTTCAACTTCTTTGAGAACGTCGACCCTTGCCTCGGCTTGCTGGAGTTCGCTGGTTTTCTGCTGCAGTAGAGTCTCTTTCTCCTGCAGTTCTCTGCTTACGGCATCGTAGGCCTCGTTCAGTTCTTTAAGCTTTGCATCTGCTTCATTGAGCTCGTTCAATGCTGCAACTCTCTGGGCATCGATCTCCTGCAGTTCTTTTGTGGTGCGGTCGATGAGTTCCGAAAGTTCCATGAGGTTCTTCTCTTTAACCTCGAGTTCGGCTTTTTGAGTGGCCAAAGTAGTCGTGAGTTCTTCGAGGCCAAATAGGGCTGTCCGAACTTCAACCGACACGATTGAAAGCAAGGCAATAGTTGTAATAGTAATAATCATTCCGGTAAGGATTGCGATTAACATAGACGTGTATCTAGGGCGTAGTCCGAAGAGCGACAGCCGCTTCTTGCCTACTCTAAGTCCAAGTCTGTCGCCGACAAATGCTATTGTTCCGCCTGTGAGTGCAAGTACAAAGACTAGAAGTACACCACTTAGTGACAGCATGCCTATCGCCCCCTTTTCACTGCCAAACGTAACGTCCATGCTCCTATCACGATATTTTGTCCCCATGCAGCTAAAGCTGGTGGTAAATGTCCTCCTTGACCTAACACTGAGGATAGAGTAAGCAGGACGTAGTAAACAAATACAATTGCAATACTGAGTCCAAATCCAATGGCAGAGCCAGACCTAGGCGATGAAGCAGCAAGGGTCGCTCCTAACAGAACGAATATTAAACTGGCAAACGGTATAGAAATCTTCTGGTGATACTCGATGAGCAGATCTCTAATGTTTCCCTGACCACTTGTCAGTTTAATACGCTGCCTTAGTTCCCTAATCCCCATTTGACTGGGATCCTTGTTTACCAAAACCACATCCTGTGGCTTGTAGACGATGGACAAAGGCTGCGTGTTTCTGGCGAAAGTCATCACTGTTGTGCGCAGATCGTCATAATAGAAGGTGCGTCCGTTCTCCAAGTACCAAGCCTCGTCTTCCCAGACCATCTTCTCCGCTTCGGTGGTTGATTCCGGTTTTCCATCGACAAACGTGAAGTAACTTACATTGGTAAAGGTATTGGTGGTCGGGTCGAACTTCGCAGCATATATCAAGGTTTTTAAAAGACCACCCTGATATTCCTCTAAAATAACGTTATTTTTGATAACGGGAACCGGTTTATTTCTTACCATTTGTTGAAAGAGAGTCTCATACCTGGTGACTGCTGCTGGAGCCATAACGTCGTTTACAAATAGCCCAAAAAGCGTCACCGCAAGGCCAAAACCGATAATAGGGCGAACCGTACGCCAAAAGCTCTGACCGCTGGACTCTATGGCAATGAGCTCGCTGTTTTGCGACATCCTCCCGACAGTCAATATCACGCCCATCAGAGCGGACATAGGGAGCACGTAAACCAGAATCTGGGGAAATTTCATCAGTGCAAGCTCTACTGCTCGGAGAAACGGAGCTCCAACATCCACTGCAACTCGGGCAAGATACACCAGGTCTGCAGCTACAAAAATGCTGGCAAAAGCCACGATCCCGAACAAAAACGGCAGGATCAACTCTCTGCAAATATACCTGTCTAAAATAGATAGAAGCTTCATAAAGAAAAGCGCTCCCCTAGGTAAAGCCTTCTTGCGTCTGGATCGTTGGCAATTTCTTTGGAGCTTCCTTCAACTAAAATGTGTCCTTCGTGCATAATATAGGCTCTATCTGTGATCGTCAAAGTTTCTCTGACGTTGTGATCGGTGATTAGAACGCCGAGGTTCTTTTCCCGGAGCATGGCAATGATCTCCTGAATGTCAGCAACGGCAATAGGATCTACTCCGGCAAAAGGTTCGTCGAGAAGAATAAAAGATGGGTCTGTAGCTAGAGCTCTTGCTATCTCTGTCCTTCTTCTTTCTCCCCCGGAAAGGCGAATGCCTTTGGTTTTCCTTACCACGCCCAGTTTGAACTCTTCAATCAGTTCTTCGGTGCGATGTCTCTGAGTTTTAGCATCTGCCCCTCTAGCTTCCAGGATGGCCATGATGTTCTCTTCCACAGTGAGCTTACGGAAAACCGAAGGCTCCTGAGGCAAGTAGCCAATTCCCTTAAGGGCTCGTTTGTGCATGGATAGGTGGGTAACGTCGTGACCGTCTAAGAGAATCCGGCCTCCGTTGACGCTTTCGATACCGACGATCATGTAAAAGGTCGTGGTTTTTCCGGCTCCGTTAGGTCCGAGAAGTCCCACAACTTCGCCGCGATTGACTTCTATAGTTACTTCGTCAACTACTTTTCTCTGTCCGTAGATCTTTACCAGGTTTTCTGCTCTGATGGTCAAAAAACCACCTCCCCTTTGAGGATGGCCAGTATCAGCTCTGCCATTTTGCGTGCAGCTCCGGGAGCTCCCATTCTCTTGCGGCCTTCCTGGCCCATTCTTCTGCAGAGTTCCGGATCGCTGTAGAGCCTGTCAACGGCTTCGGCAATCTCCTTCGGGCTTTTGCCTTCTCCTACAAATAATACTGCATCGCCGAGAAGTTTCTTTTGCTTTCTCGCAAAATAGGGGGTAAACTGGGCCCCCGGACCTACGAAAGTCACGACCGGCTTGCCCAGGCCTGCTGCCTGCTCATTGCCAGTACCGCTGAGACCGATAACCAGCTCTGCCTTGGCGATGATATCGGCAAAGAGATCTCGGCAGAGGTAGACCTTTTTTTCTCCCTTTTTCAGGACTCTGTAAGCGAAATGCGGAGGATCCTGATCCTCTACCCAGCCGTCATTCAGCAGAGACTTCCCACCACCGTCATCATTCATAGCAACTAGGAAGCTGTTGCAGGTCTCAAGCAGCGAGACCACCTCGAGTATGGCTTTTAAGTTGATTACTGCGTCATCTCTTGTACCGGGCAAAATGCCAATAAACCTGTCTATACCAAAGTGTATGCCTTGAGGATGCAGGGCATCCATCATCAGATTTCCCAAATAGTGCGCTCTGACTTTGCGCTTTCTAAGGTCCTTTGCGGTAATCTCGTCCCTTGGAAACACCACCAAAGCATTCTTCCTCATGATTAAAAGGTCTAAGAAAGAATGAGCTTTGATGTAGTTGGACTTTGCTGTAGGCACAAAAACCTTTTTGCATTTTAAATACCGCGATGTGAAAAACAGATTGTAGGTGTCACCAACGCATACTGCAAGTTTGACACCTCTTAAACCCTTCAGAGCTGCTTTTTGCTCTTTGAGCTGCGCAAACAATCCGGCAGAGACGTCTCTTGAAAGATTCTTTACGCCCAAGTATGCAAAACCTCCACTAGGAAGCAGTGGTTGAGAATGAATCTTCTTTATCCCAGCACGGTCGTATGCCGTTCCTTCTCCCACAAGAGGCAGCGCTACCACTTCATGTTCCAGCGCTAGTTGTTTTGCGAGCTCTGAAGCAAGAATGTCTTCTCCATGCCCGTTGCTAACAATACAAATGGTCATGGGCTCCCTCCTACTGTTTCGCTCTTAAAGCCTCTGCAACCTCTAGCAATTACTGGTGCACGCTATTCTAAGCTTCAGCTGCGTCTCCTGCAGCATACAAACTGTAGTAGATGCCACCCAAAGCCATGAGCTCATCGTGAGTACCCGATTCAACAATGCAGCCGTCTTTAAGCACCAGTATCCTGTCTGCATTCTTGATGGTAGACAACCTGTGGGCAATGACCAGCGCCGTTCTGCCTTCTTTTAAAAGCTCAAATCCGTCTTGAACTGCTTTTTCGCTTTCGGCATCAAGAGCTGATGTGGCTTCGTCGAGGATGAGGATTTTCGGGTCTTTGAGAATTGCCCTGGCGATGGCGACCCTCTGCCTCTGCCCTCCCGAAAGGCTGGCGCCTTCTTCGCCGATCAGAGTATCGTAACCGTTTGGAAGCTGCATGATAAACTCATGGGCATTGGCCCTTTTCGCTGCCGTTTCTACTTCCTGACGTGTGGCCTCTTTTCTGCCGTAGGCTATACTGTCAAAAACCGTACCTGCAAAAAGGAAGGTTTCCTGCGGTACTAGACCAATCTGACTTCTGAGCGAACTTAAAGTTACAGCAGCTATGTCTGCACCATCAATCAAAATTCTACCGCTGTCGGGGTTGTAGAACCGCATGAGGAGATTGGCGATGGTAGTCTTCCCGGAACCGCTGGGACCTACAAGGGCCACAACTTCTCCGGGCTCGATGGTGAAGGAGATGTTGTGAAGAACCTCCTCCTCAGCATAGGAGAAGCTGAGGTTCTGAAACTCGATTCTACCCTCTCGCACTACCAACTCAGCTTTGGCCTCTTCGCTGGAGACCTCTTCCGGCTCGTCCATAAGTTCAAAGACCCTCTCGGCAGAAGCAAACGCCTGCTGAAACAAGCTAATAATTCGCGACAAAGACGTTATTGGACCAGAAGTCATGCCCAGGTAGGTGATAAAGCTCACCAGAGTACCTGCAGTGATTCTGCCTGCAATAACCTCTTTGCTGCCAAACCAGACCACGATCAAAAGGCCGATGACGCTAATTACCTCGATCAGCGGCAGCACTCCTGCCATGATCCTCGTGGATTTCATGTTAATGGCAAAAGACCGTTGGTTTTCCCCCTGCAGGTTCTCCAGCTCCTTTTTTTCAGCGCGGTAAGCTTTGACCACCCTGATACCGGAAAGAACCTCCTGAAGACCTGCGGAGATGTCCGCAAGCTTTGCCTGAACCTGCCTGGCTAGAAACCTGAGTCTCCGGCTGAGAACCCAAACTAAAAAAGCTATGAGGGGAAGCACGAGGCAGGCTGCAGTTGCCAGGCGGTAGTCAAGAACGAAAATAATAACGATAATTCCCACTCCGGTTACCACCTGATTGATGAACTCTCCCAGTCCCTGCCCTACTGCAGTCTGTAAGTTGTTAATGTCGTTTGTAACCTTGGAAATGATCTCGCCTTTTCTTGCACTTTGGTGATAACCCAGCGGCAGATAAAGCACCCTGGACAAAAGGTCATTGCGGATGTCCCTAACCACAGAGTGTCCGAGGTATGCCAAACAGTAGTGCTGGGCGTAGCTAAACAACCCTTTGACCACGTACAGCACAACGGCCGTAAGGGCTAGAGTGTTCAAGGTCTTCATCCCGTTTTCATTGATCTTCATAAGTACGTCATCAATAAGCCCCTGTCCGAGAAGGAGCGGAAGATACAGCGTAATCAGGGCAAGACCCAAAAGGGACAGCACGCCAAACACCGTGTATCCCGCATAGGGACGCACGTACGCCAGCAGTCGTTTGAGAGTTTTTTTGCGGTTAGGCGTCTTCATTCTTTACTTCCCACCTTTTGCATAGCGAAGTAGCGATTCTTTCTGCTGTATCTGTTTTTGGAAAATGAGTTAAAAGGTTTTGCGACATCTCGGCAAGCTTTTCTTTATCTTGGTAAAGCCCCAGGACAAACTCTGCAACGTTTTCTGCGTTAAGAAACCCCTTGAGTTCCGGGGCTAGAGCCTTCTTTGACATGATGTTAGGCAGCGCAACAAAACCCAGACTCGGGGCTTTCTTCCAAATCAGACGCTCCTTCATCCACGGTCCAAAACGAGGTATGCCGCTCAGAATGCCCACCAGTCCTTCCAGTGGAATTTCTCTTGCAATGTTGAAAGGCAAAATGGCAACATGAGGCAGGCCGTAGAAAGCCATTTCTGCGGTGTTTGTTCCGGGGACGGTCAGAGCAAGTGCTGACGTCTCCATTATCTCGTGGGACCTGCCGAAGTAAAAGGGGATACTGAGGCCCTTTTCGGTAACTATGGCATCTCCTTCTACTCTCCCTGTTGTGCCTCCCAAGCGGGGATTTGCTTGCCTGAGCGCTTCCTTCAGCAGGTCTCTGTTTGCAAAGTCCGAGAAGCTAATGACAAACTCCAAGTCGGGAGTTCTCTCTTTGATCAGTTCTGCTATAGCGAGAAAAAATGGCAGTATACTTTTTACATAGGCACGACTTCCAGGAAAGATAGCGATCTGGTTGCTCTTTCTGGGAAGCCCCAAAACTTCCAGACCGGAGAACATCAAGTCGCCTACGACTTCGATCTTCTCCGAGCTCACTCGCTTGGCCACCTGCTCTTTGACGTTTTCATTGGGCACAAAGACCAGATCCAGGTCCCTGTCAGCTCTCTTAGTGCTGTAAACCGCTACAGGATACCTCAAGAGTTTGCCCAGTCTTCTTGCATGCCAGATATCTCCGCCTAGAAAAAGAACGCACCCTACACCATCTCTGGGGATCTTTTCGATTCCCAGAGCTATACGCCAATACCTGTTCGGTGAAAAGATGCGTCTGATAGTCCCAGTTTGTCTTAAAACGTCGGCTTCTTTCCCAGTAGCAAACGCGCAGGGAGTGAGCACCACGTCTACATCTGCGCCCAGCGTATGCAGGATTTTAGCAACAGGTATTACCCAGCCCGTGACTTCTCCAGGGCTGTTAGTTGTAATTACTACCTGCACCTTTTGCCACCTCCAAGACGAGCTTTGCCGTTTTTACGTACGCTCCTTCTTCTGCGCCGCCTTCACCTTGCAGTCTCAAGCGCACTTTGGCAAGGCCGTCCACCATGCCCACTCTTAGCCTGGGATCAGAAAGTAGCGGTTTTAGTTCGCTAGCCATGTTTTCCGCAGTGCAGTCGTTCTGTATGAGTTCGGGAACCACCCTCTTGTTTAAGACCAAGTTTGGTAGAGAGTAGTACTTCACAGTAACAAGACGCTTCACGAAGAAAAATGTGATTTTAGACAGCTTGTACACTACCACCATAGGCCGCTTTAAAAGCGCAGTCTCAAGAGTTACGGTCCCTCCTGCACAAAGACACACTGTAGATGCTGCGATCACTTTGTGGGTCTGGTCTTGAAAAACGAGAGGCGAAAAACCTACCTCCCTGTTTATTTCCTCAATGGTTTCCAGCTTTATTGCTGGGGAAAGGCCCAAAATAACCTGGAGGTCGGGAAAATCCTTTTTCAGCAGTTTGCAGGCTTCGAGCATCGGCGCATATAAGGTACCGATCTCCTGCTTTCTCGAGCCCGGAAGAAGAGCTAAAACAGGAGAACTGTCGCTTAGGCCCAGTTCCTTTAGAGCTTTGCTTCTATCTATCTCGCCGGGGATATCCAAAAGCAGCGGGTGCCCCACGCTGACGATGTCGGCGCCGGCATTGCGGTAGACCTCTAGCTCCATTGGCAGTATGCTTGCGACCTTGTCCACCGTCTCCGCTACCTTGTAAGCTCTCTTTTTGCCCCACGCCCACGCTGAGGGAGGTATAAAGTACACTACAGGGATCTTAAGCTTTTTGGCCAGCTTGGCCACACGCATGTTGAACCCTGGAAAATCAATGAGAACCACGCAATCGGGCTTTCTCTCTTTCATGATAACTTCGAGTCTTTTCAACCAATTGCGGAAAAACCCTATCTGCTTTAGGGCTTCAGTAATCCCAACAACGCTAAGTTCGGTGGGATCGAAGATGACATCAAATCCGGCTTTTTTCATCTGCTGAGAACCGAATCCAAAAGCTTCAATGCTGGAATTAAGAGACTGCAACGCCTTTAATAGATTGGCACCGTAATAGTCCCCAGATGGTTCCCCTGCAAAAATCATAATCTTCAACTAAAAGACCTCCCGCAAACCGCAATCATCTTTCTGTGTATCCGTAGATTGCCATTCCGTTTGCATCTGCAAGACTGATGCACTCTTCTCTATCCAGCAGGAAGACTCTGTGAGCTTCAAGAACGAGCACGCTGATGCCGCTTTCAACTGCAGTTTTGACCGTTTCTAAACCCACTGTAGGAACGTCAAGTCGCCAGTCCTGGTTGGTGCTGGACACCTTACACGCGACAGCACCTTTAGCCAAGGAACCTGCCCGCCTCAAAGTAGCGTTGGTTCCATCGATGCCCTCTACGGCGATAACCGCACGTCTTTTTACCACCAACGTCTGGGAGATGTCGTGGTCGGCGAGGATTTTCCCCGTCTTGTAGCCGAACTGCACGTCCAAAAGCTGCTCGTTTGTGATGCTGCCTGCAATACTTCCTTCACCTGCAATGTAGTGTTCAATGTACTTGCCTTGAGACGCAACTTCTATCCCGTTTTCGTTGAAATGCCTGATAAGTGCCTTTAGAACCGTTTCGTTTTGAAAGTCGGTTAGTCTAGCCAAAACTTTCTGCCAAGCCCCATCGAACTCTGCGTTGAAAAAATCCAGCTTGGCAAAACTCCCAGCAAGGGTTAACTCTTCGATACCCTCGGCAAGGAGCTTTTCGGTGAGCTTTGCCAGTTCACCCAGTTTAAACTGAAAGACTCTTTCCCCGGCTAGCTCCAGCGTCTCCAGCGAGTGGCTGCAGAAAAACACCGGTTCGATCCCGGCTTTTTTCATCTCTTCTCCGATAAGTACTGGCAGTTTTCCACTGCCTGCGATTATTCCAGCTCTTCTAATCTTCGCTTCCTCCTTCAACACCGCTTCTGCTGGGACAAATACCTCTTTTCGACTGCTCCACAAAGTTCAAAAAGTGCTGGACTTCAGGATACATCTCCAAAGACTCAGCGATCTTCTCAATAGCTTTAGATCTGGTTAGCCCTTCGCGGTAGAGAATGCGGAAGGCCTTTTTTAACTCGCTTCTAACTTTAGGTCCCAGACCGTTTCTTCTAAGCCCAATGGAGTTTAGGCCAACGGCACCAGCGGGATTACCATCTACAAGGAGGTACGGGGGAACATCTCCGGTGATCTTAGCCATACCACCGATCATTGCCATCTCGCCAATACGGCAGAACTGATGTACTCCAGCCATGGCGCCAATTATCGCCCTATCTTCCACAGTCACATGGCCCGCAAGGCCTGCACCGTGAGTAACGATGACCCGGTCTCCCACCTTACAGTCGTGGGCAATGTGGCTGTAGGCCATGATCAAGCAATCACTGCCGACCTGGGTCGAGCCATCACCAAAAAGTGTACCCCTCTCTACTGACGAGTACTCTCTAAACTGCGTATTACGACCGATGATGGTGCGGGTGCTCTCGCCTTTGTACTTCAAGTCCTGGGGCTCCATGCCGATAATAACTCCTTCGTTCAAGGTGCAGGAGTCTCCGATGATGCTCCCTTCGTGGATGGTGCACCTAGGGCCGATCTTAACGTTGTCGCCGATTTCTACACCCTTCTCCACAATGCAAAAGGGTCCGACTTCTACGTTTTTGCCCAGCTTTGCACCAGGGTCCACCAGAGCTGTCGGATGTATCTTTGTTCCTACAAAATGCGCTGAATCTTCCAACCTTACCAAAGGGATCTTTCTCCTTCCTTAGGTAAAAGCCAGAGTCTATCCTAAGGCAAATAAAAGCTCAGCTTCAGCCGCAAGTTCTCCATCGACTTTGGCCTCACTGTGAACTTTAACCACCTTGCCCCTGGCTTTTATAATATTGACCTCCACAATTAGCTGATCCCCGGGGACGACCTGTCTGCGAAATCTCGCTCGGTCAACGCCGGCAAAAAGCGGCACGCCACCTTCTTCTTCGAGGGCAGACATGTAAGCAATGCCGGTAGATTGAGCCATGACTTCCAAAATAAAAACCCCCGGCAGGATGGGCATTCCCGGATAGTGACCTGTAAACTGCGGTTCGTTAGACGTGATATTCTTTAGAGTAACAACTCTCTTTCCCGGTTCGAGCTCGAGCACCCTGTCGACGAGAAGCATCGGATAGCGATGAGGTAGGATAGACATAATTTCCTGGATATTCACTCATTACCCCTCCAGTTGGATTATTTACCGCCCAAACCCACCTGCTCTAGTATTCTCCGCACCAGGAGAGCATTGTGCCTATGGCCGGTCCCTACAGCAACAATGTGGGCTTTAAGACGATATTCGCCAATAAGCGCCAGATCGCCGTACATATCAAGTACCTTGTGTCTTGCCACTTCCTCTGGAAACCTTCTTTTATTGGCAAATCCCGTCTCGTCGATAAGTACTACCATGTTCTCATCTCCACCCAGAGCTAAGCCCTGCTTTCTGAGTTCTTCCAAATGCTGTTTAAAAGCGATGGTTCTAGCAGGTGCAAGCTCTGACTCGAAGTCGTCCTCTGCTTCATTAAAATTATAATACATATCGGGAACGTTTTCCTGATTTGAGATAAAAGTATACGAAAGCCTCAGCTCCGGGTAAGGAAACGCCGCTACATATCTCGGGCCATCGTCGATTTTAATGGGCTCCTGCAGCTGAACCACAGGAAGATCTCCCTGAGGTACAGTGCCTCCTGCTTTCAGTGCTTTAAAGAATTCGAGACTCGAGCCATCCAGGGCAGGCAGCTCTTCGCCGTCGATTTCGATGTGCAGATTGCTCAGCCCCAGCGCGTTGCAGGCCGCCATGAAGTGCTCGATAGTCATAACCCTTGCAGAGTCTTTACCCACTGCAGTGCAGAGGGGGATCCCCAGCGAGGATGCGATATCCACCTTGATGCACGGTACGCCCTCAAGGTCCGTCCGGACAAACCTTCTGCCATAGCCTTCTGGCGCAGGAGAGACTTTCATCACTACGTCTTTGTTGGTGTGCAATCCTCTACCCTTTATGACAACTGGGTTTTTCAAGGTTTTCTGCATGCTACTTCCTCCAATCAGAGGATTATTCTGCATTGCTTCTTCCTATCCTTCTGCCTATGGAAAGAAGCAGGTCAAACGACCTGCTTCACATCTAGCTTTCCTAAGGCCTCTCTGGTGTCTAAGAGCCTTTCCCGATACATAGCTCCGACGTGAGACGCGGGCTCGGCAAAGATCCTGCTAGGAGGCGCTTCTTCAACGATTCTGCCTGCTTCCATGAGTACAAGTCGATCTGCTACTTTGAGAGCAAACGGCATCTCATGAGTTACTACCAGCATCGTTTTTTTCTGTGCTAGCGAGTCCATAATTCTGAGAATCTCGTGAACGTACATAGGATCAAGGGCAGCGGTTGGTTCGTCCCAAAAGATGATGTCGGGATCCAAAGCCAGGGCTCTAGCAATACCTACCCTCTGCTTCTCACCGCCTGAGAGCTGTCTGGGATATCTAAACCTTTTGTCCCAAAGGCCTACCGACTTGATGGCTTCTTCGGCCTTTTTGCGATCTCTGTCTCCTTCCCAAAGAGCTAGGAGTACGTTTTCCAGGACGGTGAAGTGGTCCAGGAGCTGGAACTCCTGAAAAACGATGCCCATCTTGCGCCTTTTTTTGCGCAGAGCTTCTGGCGACAGAGCCTGGAGGTTAACACCTTCAAACCAGACCTCGCCGGACTTGGGTTTGATGAGCCCTAAACAGACTCTGATCAAAGTGGACTTGCCGCATCCGCTTGGTCCTGTGAGAACAACCGTTTCGCCGTCTTCCACCTTGAGGTTTACGTTGGCAAGAGAGCGCACGTTATTTCTTTCTAAAACAATGTCGTGAAGTTCAAGCATTCTTAAACCTCCTTGGACTAAGCAGCTTGCGGCGGTTCAAGAGCTGCCACAGACCGGGTCTTCCTTCCGGTACCACTACCTGCCTGTAGAGTTCGGTTTGGGAAAGACCCAATGCCTCTCCTGCTTCAATGCTCTTGGCGTTTAGCGGGGAAATGCGGCTGGAGAAGGTGATTAGCACAGCGCTGCCAAGTCCGCCTACGGCAACGTAAATCAGCTTGACCATGCCGGACATCTCAAATGGCATGATGTAGACCACAACAGCCATCTCTAGGACGCCTAAAAGCCAGCCGTAGAGAGGTGCCAAGTAGTTGTTTTTGTGGTCCAAGTAGCTTCCCCAAAGGGTGTGGTCTACTGCAGTGAACACCCAAAGCAGAATCACGACCACTGTCAGAGCTGCAAACGGCACGACGCTGTTGACCACGCCGCCGATCTGGCTCTTAATGTCCTCACTGATTTCTGCGGCAGGTTTGCTGATCACTCCATCGATGGGCGGAGCAGATCCGGTCGTGATGACGCTGATGGTCTTGGGACGGGCAATAGCTTCGATCTCCTGCCAGCTCTTAGCGATGTCCTCATCGCTCCAAGAAGGCAAGCTCTCTTTCAACTTGATGAGAGGATCGGAAGGCATGGCTTCTGCCCACTGAAGGAGCTTTTGCGCCAGCTCTTCTCTGAAACCTCCAGGAAGCCTTCCCACTCTGTCCCAGAGCACCAAGACGCTGAGCTGGGACTTCAAGTCCGATGGAACCTCCAAACTGAGGTTTTTAGCCAACTGTTCGATTTCTCTTATCAAGATGCCAAAGTCCTCACCTTGCACTACCTTGTCCGCAAGGGACTGAATACTTGCCTTCAGATTCCTGGCGTCTGCTTTGGGCTCCCAAACATCCAAATCCCGTCTGGGACTTTCTAGAGTATATTCCGGGAGCACTTCCTTCACAGTTCCGCTTCCATCTAAAAGATAGGCTTTTTCCGAACCTGTAAGGTTCAAAGAATCGCCTTTGATGAGGTATATGCCATCTGTATAAACCCTAGCTTTGAAGTCTGCATCGGCTTTAGTGCCTACTTTCAAGTTTCTTGCGGTCAAAGCAATCTCCGAACCCACCGGCAGCTCTTTAGCGAAGGTGAGTTGAGCCGTATAACTTTTCAAGAGACGCACCGCATCGCCAATAACACCTTCGGCAGGCGGTGTTGTAAACCAGTATTTGGTCCCCTTAAGAGCTTCGTCGATCATTTCCCTAATCTCTGCAGCCTGTTGGTTGGTGTAGTCTTTGAGTTCAATCTCCCACCTGTAGTACTTGGACGTCAGTTCCTCTAGCTTGTCTTCAATCTTGTTTAGGTTTCTGCGGTTTTTGGCAACAACATATAGGCCAAGAGGTCCTTTTGCAGCGAATTTTACCTCAGGCCAGGTGTGAATCTCTTCCACAAGTTCGGGATAGGTATCTTGGGGCATACCCTTAACCAGCACCGCAGGGTCGAGAAGGGGTGCCAACCCGCCGTATCCCGGCAGATGGCTTATGAGCTTTGCCACTTCATCCAGTGCACCATTTTTCAAATCTTCTTCGCTGTAACCTAAGAGTATGTGAATGTTTTCACCAAGCTCCTTGCTGACCCGGAACTTAAAGCCGTCTCTGCCTGAATAGACTTCTTTAAGCCCTTCTACGAAGTTCTTGGTTTCTTTTTTGTCTACTTGTACGATTACTTGATATTCTGTTCCCCCAATAATGTCGTCTAATCCACGTTGTACATAGAAGGAAAAGCCGTGACCGGCGACAAGTATTGCAGCTGAGAGTAAGACAATTTCTAAGACGATCACGATAGCTAAATCGAGTTTGATTCCACCACGCACAAGGCTCCCTCCTTTCGCTTCAATTATAGCAGAATCAATGGTTCCGCCTCATTGGTAAGTTCCTCTTGCGGTGCGACTTTCTAACAAAAAAAAGGGAGTCTTTCGACTCCCCACTACCAAACCAGCTACTTACGCCCAAGAACACTAGAAATGATGGATCCTGAGCTTTTAACTGCCAGTTTTAGAAAGCTTTTATTCTCGGTGAAAATGATATCAAGTGCGTTAATCACTTTGTCGATTTCCTCTTTAGTTACAGTAAGAGGCGGCTCTAGCCTGATGACGTTGGGGTTGTTCAGCGTGTAGGCGGTGATAACGCCGTGCTTGTTCTGAAGTTCTCCAGCGACAAGAGCACCAAAGTACTCTTCTGATGCTCTGGTGAGCGCTCCGCCGCTGATCTTATCCAGGAAGCCCTTAGGCTGCTCGAACTCGAGGCCGATCAAAAGGCCTTTTCCTCTTACCTCTTTGATCAAACCGTGCTTATCTTTCAAGCGATTCAGTTCGGAAAGGAGATAGTCTCCAAGTTCGAGAGCTCGCTGCGGGAGATTCTCGCTGACGATCACCTCTAGCGCGGCGATTCCTGCAGCGGCAGACCAAGTGTTGCCGCCAAAAGTGCTGGTGTGGAGCAGGCACTTTTCTTTGGAACCGTAGGCATTCATCCAGATCTCTTCAGTGGTGATAAACAACGATGTGGGCATTATGCCGCCGCTGATGGATTTTGCAATGCACATGATGTCGGGCTTTGCTTCATCCCACTCGCAGGCAAACATCTTACCGGTTCTGCCGAGACCTGTTTGGATCTCGTCGGCAATTAAGAGCGCGCCGTACTTGTGGCAGAGCTCTTCCGCGGCTTTAAGATAGCCTTTATCGGGAACGATGATGCCGCCTTCACCCTGGATAGGTTCAACGATGAAGCCGGCGACGTCTCCTTTTTTCAATCTCTCTTCCAGAGCCTTAAGGTCGTTGTATGGGACTTTTTCGCAGGCGGGAACCATTGGTTTAAACGGTTCTTGGTACTTTTCCCTGCCAGTCAAAGACAGAGCTCCCATGGTCTTGCCGTGGAACGACCCGCTTGTTGAAAGCACCACCGGTTTGCCAGTTGTGATGCGGGCAACCTTCAAAGCACCTTCTACTGCTTCAGCACCGCTATTGGCAAAGAAGCAGTGCTTCAAGTCGCCGGGAGTGATCTCTGCGATGTTGTGGGCCAGGACGCCGGCAAGTGCTGGAAGCGATGCTTGTAGGAAGTTCGGACGCTCCTTTACCTTCTCCAGCGCTTCTAGCACGTAGGGATGGTTGTGCCCAACGTTCAGCGACCCGTAACCCCCCAGGAAGTCCAGGTATTCGTTGCCCTCGGAGTCCCAGACCTTTGTTCCCTGTGCCTTGACGAAGAGCTTGTCGAAGTTGAGCATGCCCAAAAGAGACACGAGGGCTGTGTTGCCGTACTCCTTATGCAGATCAATAATAGCTTTTCGATCCAGACTCAATGCTTCATCGAGTGTAATCATTGCTGAGCCTCCTAATTCACCTTAGTCACGAACTCGATAGGTCCTGTGACCTTATAGGTACCTTTATCAACGTTTGTCTCCAAAACACCATTGGGGCTTGTGAGTATTCTATCTTCTTCAACAAGTTTTAAGTTGCCGATCAACTTGGCAATGCCGGTGCCGTCGCTAAACTCCAAAGTGTCGCCGTAGATGGTCTTTTCCGTGTCGTTGATCACGATGTTTCCTTCGGCTTTAACGTCTTTTGTTTCCGTCCACAGCTCCACTTCATCAGCATCGATGGTAAGGGTTTTGTCTCTTTCCTGTACCACCTGCACGCTGCCGATCAGCCTGGCATAGTCGTTTTCGGTGTCGAAGAAGACCTCATCTGCAGTGATGGTCATGTTATCATTAACAATTATACACCTTCCAAAGGCTCTGGCAACTTTGGTCTTGGTGTTGTAGATGAGCTTCTGGGTAGTAATCTGGGTTTTGCCCTGGGTAATCACGATCTTGCTTCCGGTGACGGTGATCTCGTCGCCTTCGCCGCCAACCATCTCGCCGTCTTCACTGACTGTAAACACTAAGTTGTCTTTCTGCGCAAGAGCCGTCCAGGACAAGATCAAAGTAAAAACCAACAGGAAAAATAGCGCTTTTCTTTTCATATTCTCTGCCGATGCTCTCGGCTAAACCCCCATTCTCTCCGGAAATTATTCGATATTTTGAACTACCGCGGTAATCGGTCCTTTGATCTTGTAGTTTCTGGTGTCCCAGTTAAACTCCAAGCTCGATCCCCTGACCTCCAGTCCATCCATATCCACAAGAAGGAGATCTCCAGTTGCAAGAAGCAGCTGCTCCTCAACGTCTCCTGAAAGCCTGTCGGCATAGACTTTGTATTTATTGGTTGTGAGCGTTGACCTCCCTACAGTCTCAAACGTGTCTTCTTTGGCGTAGTAGTTCACCTTGGGTGCCTCCAGCATGAAATCCTCTGTAAACCCAAAGATCGCAACATCGCCGATGGCCTCGAGAAGTCCCTGCCGGTAATGCCAGTTGGCAAGCTTTGTGCGGAGCTTCAATTCAGCCTGACCTTCCCTATAGGTGATCACTTCGCTCAGCCTTTGGAACTCGTAGTAGTTATCGAACTCAATTACGGTTCCTGCATTCAGACTGAAGATAGGCAGGCCTCCTCTGCGTTCAACAACGCTCATGTTTTCCACGACCTGCTTATACTCTGAAGGAAGAGGCTCTCTGGTCGTTTTTTTCTCAGCACTTTCCCTGCATCCTGAAAGACAAAGGGCCAGTGCAATTAATAACCACAGATACTTTTTCAAGCCTCTACCTCCTTTCTAATTGCCCGAACTGAGGGCGGTGAGCATATCGCTGCTGAAATCCAAGCCCGAGTCGCTCACTTTAAGGCGCATCGGTTTGTCGCCAATGGCATAAATCCTAAACTCAAACCACACTGCTTTGTTGACGTGATCGTAGGTAAAGTCGATTCTCCTGCAGTGCATATCGATGCCAAAGGTTGCCTGGAGTGTGGAATACTTGTTCGTTGTAACGTTGAATGCCGCCTGTCCCTGCAGCCGGAAGGGACCGATGTCCACCTGTCCCTGACCGTTAAGCTGCTTGAGCTTCCACTGGCCGCTCTCTTTGGCATAATTGACGCGACCTTGGAAGTTGATGCTGTCGTTAGGTTTGATGTTCAGACTGCCTGCATACTTCACCGGTTCGAAGGGTTTGAGCTTGTATGAATGCTCAAATGATGCGGTCAGAGATCGGAAAGTGAACCTGTGAACTAAGTCCAGGTTTTTCAGTGTAGACTTCAACAGATCATACCCTGTTTTAGCTTCATTGGAGATAAAGCCGTAGGTGTTGTAGATCCTGAAATCCACAGTGTGGGTGTCGGAGATTTTATCAAAGCTAAACGGCGAGTTGCCGTAGGCGTTTCTTTTGGTGTAGTCGGTGCTGAAGGTCCAGTTCTGCACCGGTTTGAAGGAAAGTCCTAAGTTACCCCTCCAGGAGAGAACATAGGGATCGAAGTCCTTGATGTCATAGGTTGTTCCTTGCAGTTCAAAAAGGGTGCTGAACTCCAGCGTTTTTGTGAGCTTATAGGTTTTTCTTCCCAAAGTGCCTTTAAGCCCAAGCTTATTACTGGTTACGTTGCTTGGCTGCTCCTTGTAGTTACCCACCACAGTCTCCAGAGTAAGCGGCCAGTCGAAAATTTTCAGCCCCCGGCTTCTGAGGATCAGCTCAGGCTGACGCAACAGCTTGGTATACGAGGTGTCCTGTTCCTGGCTGCGGTCCTCAAGTTGGAATCTAAGGGTGCCCTGGAGTCTCTGCCCGGTGTAGTTCAAAGTACTGTCGTAGTTTACAGTGGTCTGCCATGGAGCCACTGCTTTTTGCGTCTGGATCAGGCTGCCGTTTAACGTCAGACGCCATTCCCGGCTGAGTCTGAGCGTGTTGCCGCTTTCGAGTTTAAACTCTTTTTTCACCGGACTTGTAGTAGCTTCGCTTGAATAACTTGCGCGCAAGCTTCCCGAGTAGACGTCTCCTCTGTAAGTTGCAGACAGCGACGAGCTCCGCAGGTGCTTGGGTGAAAACTCTGTGAGATCGTCTTTGTAAGACCCGTTAGCATTCAGCTGAAAAGCACCTACTTCGGTCTTTGCTGAACCGGACAGATCCGCAAGCTTCAGAGCGTTTTCCCTGGGCGAGTAGATCAGGTAGTACTTGCCGCTTAAACCGGTTTTGTCTTTAGCGAAGTTATGGCTTACCCCCTGACCAATGCCGAGCTTCTCCATGAAGTCCAGGTAGATCTCTCCCTTATTGGCATCATTCAGTGTATATACATAAGTGAACTTGATATAGAAACCTTCTTTAGAGGAGGAACCGATTTTAGGAAACTTGAGGTAGTTGGTTCTTTCCTTTAGGGAGATGGTATAGTAAGGAAAGTACAAAAGGGGCAGGTTCCCTTCTTTGTAAAAAAGGTGGCGCAGCACCAGCCTATCGTCCTGATAGATCTCGATCTCCTTTGCGGCGATGTGGTAGTGGGGATCGCCCAGATCGCAGGTGGTGATTTTCCCCCCTGTAATATGGATGTAATCGTCTTCAAAGCGCATCTCCTGACCGTAGATATACAGGTCGCCTTTAAGCTTTTCGTTTTCGATGTTCCCCGAAACTCCCACGATAGTTCCGGCCTTGGTCTTGTAGTTGTAGACTAGCTCTTCACCTACAAACTGCCTGTCTTTTTGATCTACAGTAACTCCTCCTGTGAAGCGCACAATACCCTCTACAAGATCGACTTCCGCTTCACTGCCTCTGGCAATAAAGTCGGTTCCTTCTATGATTACATCGCCTGAAAGGTTCACGGCACTTTTGTCGCCTGAGATCCCCTCACTGGCTTTGATTTTAACTTCTTCGGGTTCTTTGACCTCGCTTTCGGTCTGCACCGCCGGGGTGGACTCTGCAGGTTGGGGAGTAAGTGCGGAGGTTTCAGCTTGCACCGCAGCTACAGCGAAGAACAGTACAAAGAGTATGCTGACGATCTTTTTTGCCTTCACATTTACCCTCCTCATACCCGTTCAACCAAAAGCAGCAGACTTACCCCTACAACGAGAAAGACCCCTGTAGGGAGCCAGGCTCCTAGAAACGGTGTAATAATCCCTTCTGCCCCTAAAGTTCTGCAGAAGGCGCCTGCAACGTAGTAGAGCAAAGCGATACCGATTGCCAGCCCCACCCCGAGAAAGGTTCCGCCTCTGCCGAACTTGACGCTGAGCGGAGCTCCTAAAAGCACGAACACTAAACTAACCAGAGGCACTGACAGTTTACGGTGGTAATCCACAATTAGTTCGTTGACATTGACTCCTGACCTTCTGAAGATGGCGATCTGCTCGGCCAGTTCCTTTCTGGTCATCTCCGAAGTGCTCTTTATCGAACCGAAAAGGGTGTCCAGGTCTTTGCCGATGTTGATGGCAACTTCGCCAAACTTCTTTTCGCTGGTCACAAAACCGGCGCTGTCAAACTCCCTGGAGATACCATCCCTTAAAACGAGAGTCATGTTTTCATACACTGCTTCTTTGGCAGTGATTAAGTCTGGAACTCGGGAAAAGTTGACTTTGTAGACCATTACGTCTTTCATAGCTCCATTGGTACGGTCGATGGACCGAACGTAGAAGTAATAGTCGCCTGTTCCTTTGAAAAAGACATTTTGATCGATTTCAGGAATGTTTTCCCTGAAGATTACGGTGCGAAAAAGCTGCTCAAACTTATTGTTGGCGCTTGGTGCTATGTAGTCGCTGAAGAGGAAGGCGATGCCGCTAATGACAATCCCCAGAACCAAGAGGGGCAGAACTAGAGCAAAAAAGCTTACCCCCGATGTCCGCATGACGGTCATCTCGGAGTCTCTAACCAGCCGCCCTACAGACATAAAGATCGCAAGCAGAACAGCCACTGGAAGTGTGAGAATGATAATGTCCGGCAGCTTATACCAAATCAGCTTCAACACGACCCCCAAAGGAGTCCTGCGGGTTATTAAATAATCCATAAGTTCAAAGAGGAGATCGCTGAGAAGTATTACAGTCATGCCCATAACACCCATAACAAATGGCGCAAGAAACTCTTTGACGATGTAGCGTCTAAAAATCGAATACCTCACCGTAACACCTCTTTTGCCTTAAGTGTTAAAAAACGGCGCCTTACCAGGCGCCTCTTTACATCTGCGCTAAGGCTCAGTGGAATCTATAGCCAAAACTTGCACTGTGTGCGATTCTGCCTTCAACATAACTCAGTGCTAGGTCCAGGTCAAAAGCACTAGTTTCATCTCTAACGCTGGTGTAAGAGAAGCCCAACCCCGGCTTAGGTGTAACCTTTGTGGTCTGCGTATCGACGGTTAGAGTGACGCCGCCTTTGACTGCAAACGATCTGAACCTGTAAGCTGCCCCAAGACTGATATCTGCAGCTTGCTGCAGCTTGGTTGAGGCGTCTATGCTTGCGAGAAACCCGCTGGGCAGAGCATAGCTTGCACCTAGCCGAATGTTCGGACTGCCTTTATAGGCCGCCTCTTTGCCAATGGTCCAGCCGATCAGGTTTTCTACCGACAGCGTGGTGGTAAGCCTTTCGAAAAAGCGTGCACCTACTGCCACATCCATTCTGAAAGCACCGGTTTTGCCTTTTTCCTGTTTGTAGATGAGGTTCACACCGCCAAAGACCGGTTCGGTGCAGAGAGCTACCGAATAGTAGTATCTGTTTCTATGGGTGTCTGCTGGATCCCTAACCCAGGTTATTCCCCCTGCAAGCCTGTAAGGCGAAATACTCGGATTGTACCGCTCGGAGAAGCCTGGTTCCAAGTAACCTATAGCAGTGAGGCTACCGCCGTCGAAGATGTAACTTCCGCCAACGTACCGCTGGGTTAGATTTACAAGAGCTGCAGGATTATACAGCACCGCATCAAGCCCAGTAAGCGCTCCAATACCCGCGCCGCCCATTTGCATCAGTTCTGCCCCGAGGCAGGGTGCAGCAATGAGTATCAAGCAAAAAAAGCCGATTATTGTTTTCTTCAATCTCTCCATCTCCTTTTAAAAAGCAGTGGTGAGATAGGCACCGATTGCAAGTGTTTTCATGTCTAGCAGGCCAATATCAACACTGAAATAGTCGTTAAGTTGGAGCCGGCCTCCGAAGTTCAAGACAAAGGAGCCTTCCTGTTCCCGGCTGTTATCTTTAAGTTCGAGAAGCAAAGTTACAATTGGTACGGGAAGCTTTCTCGGTGAAATGGACACGGGATTAACCACGTAGGAAATTCCTCCAAATACTCCCTTGTACTCGCCGCTACCCATACCGATGTGGGCTTTAAGACCGTTTGGCAGTAAGTTCTTGCTGAGTACTGCATAGAAACTAGATCCAGATGCACCAACTGCAAAAGCGGGTCTATCCAAGGTTTCCTCTGAGAGGCGCCATTTGAAAAAACCATAAACTGGATCGCGGCTTCCTGCAGCTATGCCCAGCTCTAAATTCTCTAAAAACGTGGCCGCCAAGGCCCCGGAGATATCGTTTTCGGCGTAGTTGAGACCGATGCTCCCGCTTCCGTTTCTGCGCATGTTGGCAGTGGGAAGGGTTAACAACCCTTGCGACCCGGTGTAGCTGAAAGCACACACTACCTCTGCCAAGAGGCAGAAAACTAGGAGTCCTAGAATAATTCGCTTCACTATCTCTAATTCTCCTTTTGCTTCGCCAAAACCTCATCCAGTTTTTTCGCCAGTTCTTTCACCTGCTTGCGGAGTTCCGGCAGGTCCTGCATGCTGGCTTTGATGCGGAGTTCTTTCTTGTTATCCCGTGCAGGGATGCCGCTGACGATTGCTCCAGGTTCGATATCGCCATCCACAAGGGCTTTGCTCATGATACCGGCTCCATCCCCGATGGTCTGGTGCCCGGCAAACATAACTTGGCCGCCAACCATCACTCGCTTGCCGATAACAGTGCTGCCGCTGATGCCGATCTGTCCTGCCATGATGCTGTCTCTACCAATGACAGAGTTGTGACCTACGTGGGTCATATCGCCCACTTTTACGCCGTCTGCAATTACAGTTGGCCCCGCAGCTCCTGAAGCAATAGAGGTGTTAGAGAATAATTCGACATCGTTGCCTATAACTACTCCTCCGATTTGTGGCACCTTTTTCCAACCTTCTTCGGTGAGGGTGAAGCCAAATCCGTCGACGCCAATGATCACGCCTGAATGAATGATGGCGCGGTCGCCAATGGTGACGTTCTCTCTGATTACCACCTGCGGATAGATCACGCAATCTCTGCCAACCTTGCTACCAGGCCCAACAAAAACGTGGGGAAAGATCACTGTTCCATCACCGATCTCTGCATCGGCAGCAATGTAGGCAAAGTCGTAAATGGTGACGTTATTGCCAATCTTTGCCCCCAGCTCTACTACAGCTTTACTGCTTACGGTTCCGGTGTGGATGACCTTTCTCTGGAAATACCCCAAGACAACAGCAAAGGCCTCGCGTCCGTCATCGACGATGATGCCGTTTACCTCGAGGTCATCTGCAAACTTCCTCTCGATGATGTAAGCTGCAGCGAGATTATCCTTGGCCTTTTCCTTGGCGGAGCGTCCGGCCACAAGGGTCATTGCTCCTTCTCCTGCAGTTTCAATAGGTGCTGTATGGCTGATCAGCACCTCAGGGTCTCCGATAAGCTCTCCCCCAATCATTCGGTGGAACTCTCCCAGCGTGATTGGGGGCTTTTTTTGTGATAACTTCAACGAAACTGCCCCCCTAGCTTCTTACTCTGTTTTTCTATGCGCATCAAGGATCATGTCCGTGATATCAACTGCACCTTCAGGTACGGTCTCCACAAGTCCACCGGGTTCGTAGCCATCCCTCATCGCCAAAAGGCGAAGAGTCTGACTGCATTCGCTTTCGATGTTCCTTAGGAGGTTGTCTTTTCTGACGATCAGATCGTTTAGCTGCTTCTCTTGGAGCTGCCTGTACGACGAAATCAGGAGGTTGTTTTGGGTTAACGTCTGGCTTTCCAGATGGGAAAAAGTCTCAGACATATTGTTTCTGCGGACTTCAACCCCTTGAGCTGCTTCGGCCATCTGTTCTTTGATGGTCTCCTCTTGGAGCCTGTATCTGGCCTCAAGCTCTTCTAGTTCCTTCTCCAGGCGTTCTTGTTCTTGACTTTCTAGTTCCACAAGCCTGCGCTCGCGCTCGAGGTTGATCTCATTCAACTCATTTTCCCACTGAAAGTCTCTCTGCGCCAAGTCATCCAGTATAGACTGCCGGGTTTCTCCGTTGTCTCCGCCTTCGGTCATCAGTTCGGAAGTCCTGGGAGTAACTCCGATATCCACTTTAATGGAGTAGCGCGCAGGCACATCTAGGCTCTGCAGCCTCTGCCTCAGCTCGTCGACGTCCTTCAAGTACACTTCCCTAGCAGCAGCGACTTTTGCATAGTACTCTCTGTTTATTTTTTCCCGCTTTTCCCTAAGACTAGTTTCGTGTCGGACAAGCAGGGTTTGCTTTTCTAGCTCTTTGTCTTCAGCATTTCTTGCCAGAAGATCTTTAGTAGTTTTGTTTAGGGAGTCAATAACCAGACTGGCCTGGTTCTGCAGGTACTCTTGGGGGTTGCCCGTGTTTTTTCCTGTCTGCCAGTTCTGAAAGACCGTGTCATATGCGGTCTGCTCCAGGGATCTGGCAAGAATTTCCCGCTCGAGCCTCTCCACTTCCGCATACAGGGGATGCTCAGCAATAACCTTCTGCTTCAGCGCTACGGCTTTTTGCTTGGGAGCAGGATCCGGGACGTTGATGATTACGTCTGCAGCCTGCCGATCGTCCGGTTCAGCAAACTCCGACAGCGTTTCTTGGAAGACGTCTTTGTAATTGGAAAGAAATCCCACAATGCACCCTAAAATAAAAAGGGTGATGACAAACCCGAAACTGAAGCGCTGATTACCTGATCTCACTCTACAACCTCCTTTCTCTGTGATTTCCATCCTTTTTCAGCTTAATCCTGCTGATTTAAAAAGGATGGGCTAGGCCCATCCCTCCTTGCTGTCTTACTTGTTGCCTTCTGCTAACACCGCATCTGTAATGTCAAGAGCAGGGTTGCCGTAGTAAACTACACTGGCATCAATAACTGTGCTAAAGCCTTTTTCTTTTGCGACCTTGCTAATTGAGCCAAGCAGTTCGACCTGTGCTAGTTGATATCTGTGATCGAAGTTGAGGTCGGCCATGCGCTTGTTGAGCTCTTCTTGGTATTTAGCGAAAAGAACTTCTTTTTCTGCGGTGGTCATGTTCTTGGATTCTTCATCAAACTCGGCCTGCAGCTTAGCTACTTCAGCATCGTAAAGCTCGTTCAGCTCGGCGAATGCCCTGTATTCTGAAAGTAGTCTCATACCATCAACGTAACCTATTGGACCGTTGGCATTGCTATCGAGTGCTCCACTGACAAAGGCGATAGCCACAAGAGCTACCAGTGCTACTGCTACTACGATGACCGGGCGCAATTTCTTAATACGATTCATTTTCAATCACCTTTCCTTATTAAAATGCTTGTCCTAGACTAAAATGAAACTGGGACTGCCATTTACCGTTCTCTCTCGAAAAGCCAAAGTCGAGGCGGATCGGACCGATAGGTGTGTTGATTCTGATGCCTGGTCCAAATCCGAACTTGAGATTGTCGGCTTTTACCCCTTCGTCGGCGATTTCACCTAAGTCCGCAAATCCTACCAGCTGGATTGCATCTGAAATCAGATACCTGTACTCCACATTGGCAAGGAGGAGGCTGTTACCTTGGAACGCTCCCCACCTGTAGCCGCGGACTGTGTCTGGTCCACCGAGGAAGTACTTCATGTGCTCTGGCAGTCTCGCATCTGGAGTCTTAATAACGCCTCCCTGAGCGTGAAGCGCTAGGACATGCTTGCCCTCTTTGTCGAGGCCTATATACTTCGCTACATCGAGCTCGTATTTTTGGTAGGTGTAGTTTCCGCCGATAATCTTGCCGCCAAAATCGCCAGTTAGACTGACTCTTTGGCCTTTACTTGGGAAAAGGAAATGGTTCGCATTGTCATAACTAAGTATAAACCCTACACTTCTGGTTTTCCAGTCCGTTGTCTGGTTAGTTTGTGACAGTGTTTCCAAGTTGTTATCTATTGTACCAGTTAATGATAACCTCAAATACTCAGTCAAAGGTCTGCCTATGGAGAGATTGATCCCTTTACGGTTGTTTTCGACGAATAGGTTTTCACCAAGTTCGGTCTTACTATGAGAGATCGTAGCTTCTAGGCCAAGGGAGGTTGCGCTAGAACCAAGGAATGGTTCGTAGAAGCTCAAACCGAACATCCGCTTATTGCGTCCGAGCTCAAGTCGCGTAGCAACCTGCTGTCCGTACCCTAGGAAGTTGTCTTCCTGATACTGCAGGTACCCTACAACACCATCTAGCGAGCTGTAACCCAATCCTCCGATAACCTCACCGGACTTGCGCTCGGTGACATCGATAACCATAATCGGTTCAAGGGGGTTATCTGTAGGCTCGAAGTAGATGTTTACAGAATCGAAGTAGCCCGTGTTGTAGAGCTTACCGTAAAGCTTCTCGAGCTCTGTACTTTTCAGTGCGTCTCCTGCCTTAATGTTGACGTACCTTCTGACGACGTGCTCCTTGGTCTTGTCCAGGCCGGTAACCTTAACGTCTGCGATCCGATTGGTCTTGAAGGAGATCTTAAAGACATTGTCTTCGTCGATGTTGACTTCTGTAGGCTGCAGGAACAAACCGTACTTCACAACGATTTCATCAATAACTTCCTGCATGCGCTCTGGCGTGAGGATGTTAGCGTTGAAAATCTTCCCGATAGGAATGTTCATGGCCTCGAGCAAGGCTTCCTCTGGAACCTCATCGGTATCCAACTCCACCTCTACACCGGAGATCACCGGGTTTTCATGGACTTTAAAGACGACCCTCATTCCCCCTAGATAAAAGGAAGGTTCAACTTCAACGAGGCTGAAGTAGCCCATTTCGGTAATAGCCTGCATGTCCTGCATCAGCTTTTGTTCATCGAGGGGTTCGCCAACCTGAGTGGCTTTGATCACCGCCAAGATCTCCGAAGTGGAGACTTCCCTATTCCCCGATACTCCAATAGAGGTTACTATAGCAGCAACATCACTGCCAGCGGCCAATGGGGCCTGGAGTGATAGGATTAATATCATAAGCATGAAACATAACATCGAAGATTTCTTTTTCATTAACGCGCCTCCCAAACCTAATCAAAGAGATTCTTAACTTGTATTCTCGACCGAAAATCTAAATCCTTCATCTTAGACTGCCGCAGTTTGTGGGGTTACCTCCATTTATCTAATCGACATTTACTTTTTAGTATTGCTGTAACTTTTTGCCTTTATTCCGCGCGTAAATATGGGAAGTCAGCAAGCTGACCTCCCAACCCCTTTAGAAACTTATGCCAAATTCGATACCTAACCGGAAATCTCCCTTATTGTCTAGAGATGTTGTCAGCTTTGTTCTATCGCCGAGCTGGTATTCGAGTTTGACTATTTCACTAGGTTTGAGTTCGAAAGTCCTTGAGTAACTTACGTAGAGGTTTTCGAACAGGTACTTTCCTGCCTGGAACTTCATGCTGCGGCGGAGGATGTCCGGCTGCAGTCTGAACTCGTCCAGTTTGAACGTTTCTTTCACCACATCTTCAACTTCGCTGAGAACCGTCTGCTCAATCTGGTTAGTGACGATTCTGAGCACTTCTTCCGTCAGAGCTTCCTGGATGTTACCGCCTGCAAAAGACCCGAAGCGGTGTTGGGTGAGCTTCCGGACGATGTCCGTCTCGCTCATCGGTGGGTCGGAAGTTAGCGTTGTGCGCAGATCGCCCAACGTTCCGTTAATCTGAACGATAACGGTTGCATCGGGGAGAGTGTTTCTGGCTTCAGCAGATATCTGCGGCATGATGCCTCTGTAACGCTGGAAGATGAGTTGAGCTCTGGTGATCTCAAACTCGTTGTCCAGATAGACCACTCTACCTTCTGTGGCCTCAACCCTGCCGTCGACGCCGAAGTTGCTCATAGGTCCTGTTACCTGTACAGACCCTACGCCCCTAACATCAATACCGAGGCCTCTTACTCTGAACTCACCCTTGTGATCGATGTTGAGATCGAGCGTTATCGGTAAGCTCGGAAGAGGAGAAGCATCCAAATTCAAGTTTGCCAGGTCCACTTCGGTACTCTCCAGCTCGATGTGGCCGCTTAGAACAGGTTCTTTCAGAGTTCCGTTAAATCTACCTTTGCCTGTAACTACGGTCCTTACAAGATCTGTCCGGTACGGGACTTTGCTCAGATCGTAGTTGAAGGAGAACTCAGGTTGGACGTTTTCCAGGTAGACTACCCCGTCGATTTTGGCTGTACCAGTGCCGATGACGGCGCTGATGTTTTCGACTTCTGCGCGGTTTCCGCTGAAGACAATGCTACCTTGAAGGTTGGTTACGGGAGTAGGATAGGGCTCGAACATAAGTGCCGTATCCTGCAGGTTAATGTAACCGCTGAAGTTCGGATTCTTCCAGCTGCCCGTGACATCTACATTGACTTTTAGTTGTCCTTTTTGGAAAGTCAGCCCTCTTACCAAATCGTTGAGAGACCTGAGGTCGCTCTGTGGGGAGCGGATAGAGAGCAACAGGGGCAGCTCTTCATCTTTCGCAATGAAAGGTAAGTTGCCGATAAACTCTATATGCTTTGGCCAGGGAATCGTGCCTGACACACTCAGTTCGTTACCTTCTAGTGTCGCGTAGAACTCGTTGATCCTCAGGCCTTTGCCGTCAACTGAGAACGATCCTAAAAGGCCGCTCAGCTTGATCTGACCATACCGCATGTCGGTAGCTTCCAGTTCCAACTGGCCTTTGAGGTTCTCCATTGTTCCGTTGAGATTGGTCTTAAACTGGATGTTTCCTGCAATGTCGTCAGTGATTCCCAATGCCCTTTTGTAGTTTTCCAGATAGATGTTCTCACCCTGCATGGTCAGATTTACGCTGCCGTCTACGTTCAGGTGGCCAACGAGATAAACAGTAGACCCGTTGACTCTGAGATTGGCATCAGTAATCTGAACCAAGCCGTCTTCGTACTTCACTTTGGCAACCAGCACCGGTTCAATGTCCGCCAGAACGATAGATGCCCTGTTGATGTCTACATAAAGAGCAGGATCGTCCAGAGTGCCCGATAGCTTTGCTGTGAAGTTGGCCCAGATATTCTCTGGGAGACCTATACCGGCAAGCGATGCTATCTTGCTAATATCAGCACGTACTGCCACTACTTCTCCTGAGATCTGGCCTGAATCGAGATTTAGACCTGCATTTCCCACTAAGGTTCCCTGACCCCACTTGATTTCGGAGTTGGTTATAGACAGGTCCCCTCCCTTAATCTCAAAGAGAACACCTAGTCGGTCGACACGTTCGCCCAGGAAGACGCCGTCTCTAATCACCGCTTCTCCCCTGATCTCCGGCGAAGCTAAAGTACCGCTGGCTTTCCCTCTGTAGCTTAAAAGTCCGCCCGCCACATACTCCCTGTACTCATCAGGAATCGGCAGGGCAGCTACAGGGAATCTCTCAACATTGATCTGCAGGTCCGCGCTCAGCTTGTTTAGATCGGCAGTGCCGAAGATGGAAAAGCTGCCTTCATCGACCTGCCCTCTTGCTCTGGTGATGAGCACCAGTCCATTTTGGTAGCTAGCAGTAAGGTTAATGTCCCTTGCTGCAAAGCCGTAGATGTTCGATGGGCCTTGGTAAAGTTCGAGCTTGAGGAAGGGGTTGTCAAAAGTCCCGTCCAAGGTAAGGTCGAATGACACCGGACCAGATGCATACTGCTCCAGATCAAAGGGTTCCAAGAACTCTGAAATTTCCTGGTCCTTGACGCTGACCCGTAGACCTGCACTGAGCTGGTTTTTAGTGTTGATATGGCCAGAGACGCTGTGGGTCTTCCCGCTTAAAGTCTCCACCGACATACTGGTTAAATCTATAACCTCAAGGTCAGGGTTGCCCTTCATAGTTCCGAAGATGCGCTTCAAGCGCACTTCCCGGAAGCTCGGATTCAGCCAATCTACACTTCCGGTGAGAAGAGGAGCTTCTAAAGATCCTCCCACCTGAAGATTGAGGTCGATTCTTCCGCCTACATCGTTCAGAATGGGGTATAGAGCTGCCAAAGAAGCGGGCTCAAAAGTGTTTACCTTAAGGTTCAAATCCAGATCGCGCCCTGTCACCAGCGGGACCGTACCCGAGACTAGGACGGTAGCAGGTGCGATTTCTGCTTGAATGCTTTCAATGCCGATGTGGTCCTTCTTCATGAAAAATCCGCCGCTGATGTTGAATGCCCGGATGTCGTCATAGGCCAGGCTTCTGGACTCTACATTGCCCACTACATCAGCTTCGTCGAGATTCCAATCTGAGACCCGAGCAAGGAGCGAAATGTCCACTTCCCCTTCGATCCTCGAAGGATCGATAGGAAGCTTTTCTAAAAGCGCTGGCAGCGCATTTGCAGCTTCTCTCGGAGCCAGACCTTGAATATTGACCTCAAGGAAGCTGTCTCCTTTCAGGGTCTGGTGCGGATAGAGGACACTAGCGATATCTTCAGGAAGGATCAGAGCGCCTGTCGCCAGGACGCTTGAACCCATAATGCTGCCCTTGAGGTCGTCGATCTCCAAAATACCGTTTGCAACGCGGCCTGCTGCAGTAAAGCCTTCGTGGTTAAAGCCCTCTACAGACCCGGGAGATATCGTGGCTTCAAAGAGCGCAAACGATTGATCTAAGAATCCAGCAAGATCCATTTGCAAACCTGCAAGACCTTCGACTTTCAGGTTGAGGTAACTTTCAGCCGGTTGTTTGATGTTCAGGTTTTTGGCACCAACCTTTAGGTTGAGGTATGGCCTGCCGAAGAAATCCTCCACACTTCCGGCGATATTCACTATTCCACTGTCAAGGTTCCCGGTAAACGAGTCGATTGTGACATTACCATCTTCATAGACCAAAAAACCACTTACATTCTTTAGTGGTAAATACAGCTGAGGATGTTCAATTGTGGTTTCATAGATCTTGGCTCTGGCCTCAAACACCAGCTGGGAAAGGTATCCCGAAAGGACCAGTTCACCATCGAAGAACCCGTCTACCGAAAACTCCTCCAACCACAGGAGGGATGGCTTTGAAGCCGGAAGTTCGTATTGAGCAACAGGCGGAAGTTCGCCGTCTTTGATCTTGGCGATCTGCCTGTAGAAGCCTTCTTTCAGATAGCCCGCAAAGGGTTTGAGGTTCCCCTTTTCGGTGTGCATCTCTACGTACACGCGGGGGTCATTCCAGCCGCCTGCAGTATAACCGGTGGCAGTAACGGTAGTGTCCCCTCCGTATCCCACAGCTTCAATGCTTTGGATTCCTTGACTGTCGAAACGTATGGTCCCCGATGCTCGCTCTATGGCAAAAGGCACTAAGAAATAGTTTAGCCCTGCATTTTTTACCTGCAAAATGCCGCTAAAGTCCACAAATCCCTGGTTGAAGACCAGGTTCAGTTCCAGGTCACCCTTACCTCTGTGAATATCCACGCCGAGGTTTGGTGGAAGCCAATAGTTGAAATCAGTCAGTTCCACATTGGTGGCTGTCAGCTTGACACTCCAAGTTCCATTTGTTAAATCAATCTCACCTGTGCCTCTTACAGGGTAAAACGCCGTGTGGGTTTTGCCTTGCGGAAGCCACTGATCGGGCCATTGGGACGCTCTCCACCCTTCCACAGGGAAGGAGACCTCCCCATCGATTTCAATACGGATTTTGTTCCCTGAAACGACTTCTGCGTTTAAAGCCAACTTGCGGCCTTCAATGTCCTCATCACGGGAAAACAGGGGAAATCCCAAAACTTTCGCAGTTCCCTGAGTTGCCGAAACCGGCAAACCCTCGGGAATGGAAAAAGATACAGGTCCTTGTGACCTGCTGAATAGATCGTCAAAGTTCCACCTACCCAGCTCCTCAACAAACTCAAAGCTGACGGTGGGTTTGTAAAGGACTACGGCCTCTACTGCTTTGAGATAATCGAAGTTGTTTTTGATAAGTTCTAAAAGATTGTATTCGATGGTGATTCTGCCTACGGTGAAAAAGTCTTGGTTTGTATCTTTAAGACCTTCATCTATACCTTCCTGCAGCGAAGGACCTATCACCAGGTCCTCGATGACAATGCGGTTAAAGATGTCCGGACCGATTGCACCAATATCCACATGGCGACCTGTAAGCTCTTCCAAAGTGGTGATAATCTGCCACCTTAAGGTGTCGCTGATTGAGCTCTGATTGAACGCTACAATCAGCCCGGCGTTGACCAGAATCAGCAAAGCCAGAACAATACCTAAAGTGATGAACACGGCCTTGACCGCAGGATGAACGTATTTAGTTGGAGTTTTTAGTGCCATGTCCTACCGGCTGCGACCGGATTCACCTCCTTAAGTGCGAGGGAGCTAATCAGCCTGGGAATCCTTCGGTTTTTCCAGAATCTCCAGTTCCCAAGCTGCATCCCCTTCCATAACATACTCGGTATCCAGCCTTACTTGAATAGGCGAAAGAGCCTCATCTGTAGAGATCTCGTCGCTGATGATATCGCTGTATGGAGGGTAAAACTCTACCACTATTTGATTATTCTTCTCTCTATTCATAAACTCTTGAAGTACTTTTTCCCAGTCCAAAGCTTCCTGGCTTACAGGGAGCCCTACGCGTTCTTCTGACTGCAATTCCAGCTTTTCGGTTACCGAAGGCGCCGGTTCTCCGTAGATGGCAATAGACATCCCCGGGCGAACCATAACTTGGACTCTTCCTGCAGGCAGGTCTTCCGGTATCGGGAGCACCACATTGAGAGTCTGGTACTCGCCTCTGAACGGTCGAATCTGAACTTCAATCTGCAGCTCTTCGCCGGGATATACCTGCTTCTTGGTAGGAGTTGCGCTGACGATTACTGCAGTATGCTTCTCCTCGGTAAAATCTGCTTCCACAAAGACCTCGGAGATCTTGATGTCATAGTAGTCATTGTAGAGCAGGAGATCTAGCACCTCTGCAATTTCGTTCAAACTTAGGGCTGCAATATCAGAGTAGGTGTAGAAGTAGTTGGTGCGTACCACCGGATAGGGAAGCCCTTCACCTTTTACGGTGAACCGCACTTTAGATGTGCCGGCTCCCACTCTGTCGAGACCTCGGTCGAAGCCTTCGAGGACCGTGCTTGCAGCCAGCCGCCCGAAGAGGGTGTTGTCGGGGATGACTTCCGCTCTGGTGACCACAGTTCTACCTAGATCTTCATCTCTGACCACAACTCGCACAGGCACCATGTTCGGCATCTTCCCAAACGATCCCAAGATGCCTGCTCCGCGGTCTTCAGTGATGGTGCCTACAGGACCGGTTAAACTGGCAAGCTTGTATGAGGTTGGCTGCCCCTGCAAAGTTGCGTGAACGAAAACTGATGTAGCCAGGAAAGACGTGCTTCCCCGGTTCAAAATAGTATGGCCGAAGCCTAAAAATCGGCCATCGTCGTAGATTTTTGTTAGGGTTCCGTAGCTGCCCACAGAGACGTCACCAGACACCAGCTGCACGCCTAAAGCCGATCCGGGAGCCATGTCCTGAGGTATAAAAGGATTAGTGCCACTGAAGGGTCCAACGGTAATGTACAGCGGTGTGCCTAGCTGCTTTGAAAGAAACTCCTGGCTTCTCCTTCCGAAACCGCTGGCAAAAAGACGCCCGCTTAAGGGCTTTGCAGTTATGGAGTCGATCTTCCGTATCTCCGGCTTGATGCCCCGAGATATCGTCAGAATCTGTTCCATATACTCAATTGGGGTAACAAGACCGTAAGCATGGCCGATATCATCGAAACCGTGACTGATAGCGCCAAGGAGCAAACCGTCGATATACACCGGGCTCCCGCTCATTCCTTCAGACACGCCACCAAGCTCTAGGGCTTTACCTCCAACTTTAATCATAATATAGTTTTCCACCAAACCTTCACCGGGAATAACTCCGATGATCTCCACAGGAAACTCCTCGATTTCTGTGCCGTAGAAAACCGTCTTTCCTACACCGGTAAGACCGGGCTTAACATCCTCAAGAGGAAAATTCGCCCCAAAAATCGTGATTGTTATAAGCAAAAATAAAAACAGTACTCTCCATCTTTTCAATTCAAACACCTCATTTACCAAAAAGCATTGGACAAATCTTTCCTCTTTCTACTATCAAACAAGCCAGCCTAGTAACTCAACGCTACATGAACAATGAGAACTGGCCAAAAACCCTGTTTACAGCGAAAAATACCAGTCTAGTTAATACTTGTGTATTTCTTTTACTAGTATTCCCTTTCCTCCTTTACTGGCAAACAAACATCTTTCCAGAACAGCGAAAAACCCTAGCTGAAGCTAGGGTTTTTTGTAGGTTTGACTGGCTCTAAGCTGGTTGTATAGAGTCTCGGCAACTCCGAGACCTCGCCCCTGGGAACTGACCTTTGCCAGCTGCTCGATGTACATGTCCTTCCAGATCTTTGACGCCTGGCTTTCTTTGATCAGTTCCGACTCGGGTACGGTAGCCCACATGGTTTTGAGGAGTTCTTGGGTAAACAGGGTTTCAAACTCCCTGCACGCATTCATCAGATCTTCATCAGTGTACTGCTTGCCCCCAAGAGACACTGATTTGCTCAATATCGAAACCATGCTAATGTTTTTCGAACTAGTTATCTCCATAAAGCAACCCTCACATTATCTCCAAAACGCCGTGAAGGGCACCTGCTTCCTTCATAGCTTGAAGAATAGAAATGATGTCTCTTGGCGTTGCACCGATAGCATTCAGAGCTTCAACTAGGTCCCCAACAGAGGTAGTTGACTCCAGAACAAATGTGCCTGCTGTTTCTTCTTCGGCGAAGATGTCGCTGTTTTGGTAGGCCACTGTCTGCCCATCGCTAAGGGGAAGGGGTTGGGAAACATTGGTTTGAGCCCTTACCTCCACCTTTAGTCCGCCTGAGGCAACAGCTACAGAACTGATCTTAACGTCTTCACCGAAGACCACAGTGCCCGTTCTCTCGTTGATGACTACTTTGGCCACTGAGTCCGGAACAACCCGGAGGTTTTCGATCAGAGAAACAAAAGCTACCGGATCGTCTCTGTAGGCTTCTGGTATCCTAACCTCTACGGTACCTGCGTCTTTCGACACAGCGCCTCCACCGACACTCTCGTTGATCACGTATGCGATCCTGCTTGCAGTCGTGAAGTCTTTGTTGAACAGGCTCAAAGTAATAGTGTCGCCAAAATCATAGTTCACGTCTACAGACTGCTCAACAATAGCGCCGTTGGGAACTCGCCCCACAACGCTCTGGTTTCTAGAGGAAAGACTGCTTCCGCTCGACACCGAGTACCCGCCAGTAGACACAGACCCTTGGGCTAGTGCATAGATGGCATCTCCTGCAAGCAGCGGTGTTAGCATCAAGTAGCCGCCTTGCAGGCTTTTGGCATCACCAATAGATGCAACCTGCACGTCGATCATGTCGCCTTCTCTGGCAAAGGGAGGTAGTACCGCAGTTACCGTCACCACGGCAATATTCCTGCTGGCAAGATCCCTTGAGCTGATCTCCAACCCGTATTTCTGGAGAGTAGCTGCCATAATGGCAGAGCCTGCGACGTACCGTGATGAGTCGCCGGTACCGTTCAAGCCGACAACCACTCCCAGTCCCGTCAAAACGTTGGAGCGAACTCCTACAATTCCCGCCAGTTCTTTGATGCGCGCTTCAGGCTGGCCTTCAGTCTGACCTAGAACCAGACTGGACAAAAGGCACAGTACCAGAAGAATCGGAGCTAGTTTACGTGCCCTGTTCAAGACAAAAACCCCCTAGAATAGCCATTCTAACACTCTGCTGATTAGACCTGGATTGGTTTTGTTGTTAATTGCGCCGCTTCCGATCAGTTCGATTTGGGCATCTGCAAGATAGATAGAGAGAATGGTGTTGTTGGTGGAGATATCCTCTTTGCGGATATAACCAGAAAGAACTATCTCCTGCTCTTCGCCATCGATCTTGATGATCCGTCTGCCCTCAATCTTGAAGATATCGTTAGGCAGAATCTCCACAATCTTCGTGGTGATGCTGGTTTGAAACATGTTGTCTTTTGACATAGAACCTGAAGCGCTGTGCTCCAGTTCTCCAGAGGCACTGATCAGCGGAATGAAGTTCAACAGTCCTCCGCCGGGATTCACTGCAACCGAACCGTCTTTGGAGCCGCTGGACGATGCATTCTGGCTGGCCTCTGTTCTCTCGCTAACAACGACTGTGATCAGGTCGCCGATTGCGTACTCTTTAGTATTTTTGAAAAAACTGTAGTTGCTGAGCTTCCACAGAGATTCACTTGAGGCAAACACTGCCAGTGAAAAGCAGATCAAAAAGACCAAAAATAGCCTTGCAGTTGACCGCTTGTTAGGGAAGGATACTCTCATCACACTTCACCACCGTGTATTTTAACTTAAAGCTTCAGCGCTAAAGTTCCATCTTCCTGAACTACGCCCTGAACCTCCGCATTGCTGGCTAGGTTCCTTGCTCTAACCATTTTCCCCACAACCGCATCCTCCAGGAGCACTACACTGATCTCTACATAGATGCTTCCGGACTTGTAGTAGAGTTTGGTTGTTTCTCCCTTCAGCTTTACCGGAACCATTTCTATACTGCTTTTTAGAATGATGTCTCCCGGACGCAGTAAGTTCTTGGCCTGGTATTTTTCCAGTTCATAGCTTGGGAAAAAGCAGTCGTTAGGGTTCAGCGTAAAAACCTGAACTTCTTTTTTCACCCGCAGCTCATCCAGCTGATCTTTGGGTCTGAGCTCCATCTTTGCAACCAGGACCTCTCCCTCAAAAGCAATGTCCACAGAGATGAGGATGCGCCTGGTGGAACCGCTTTCAAACACAAGGTGCACCGGCACGACCATGCGGCCGTAAAATGTGTTCCTGAAAGCCCCAAAGTCCACGCTGAGATCCACTACGTTCTCTTTCTCTGCTATCTGTGGGAAGCTTACCAAAGTAAGGCGCACCGCAAAACCCTCAGGAACCAACCTGGAGATATAAGCGCTGATCTCCTCTTTAACCTCATCCCAAATCCAGCTGTGATCGACTTCTCGAATTACCGCTTCTTCGGTTTTTGGTTCTGCCAGGCGCAGGACGTCTACTTTGTTCGGTCCGTCTAAGCTTTGAGCTTCTTCGAGGAAACCGTTATGCCTGAGGACGGTAACCACAAAGGTTTTGTAAACAGGCCTTTTACTCCCTTTGGCAGGAGCGGCAAGCACCGAGATCTCAGCCCATGGCTGATCGTCCGCCTCTTCGATAATGTCTTTCATGTAGATCTGGTCTCCGGTAACCTCTGCCGTTTCTTTCAGAGTGAGGGCAAAAGAAGCACCAGTTAGAACTAAGATAAGTGCTAGAATCCAAATTGGACGGGGTATGTGCCCCGTCCAACAACTATGCCTTAACATCTAGAGGCACACCTATCGACGTAGATTATTGGCGGTCTGGAGCATTTCGTCTGCGGCTTGGATGGCCTTTGAGTTAACCTCATATGCCCTCTGAGCCACGATCATGCTTACCATTTCTTCAACAACTTGCACGTTGCTCATTTCCAAATAGCCGTGGGCTATGGTGCCAAAACCGTCCAGACCAGGTATGCCTAAAATCGGTTCGCCTGAAGCTGCAGTTGCCTTGTACAGGTTGCGGCCAATGCTCTTTAGACCTGCAGCGTTAACGAACTTCACCAGTTCGATCTGCCCAATACTCTGAGGTGTGTCGCTGCCTTTGATTCTAATGGAGATGTTGCCATCTGTGCTGATGGAGATATCGGTAGCGTCCTCTGGGATTTCCAACTCCGGAGCAAGAGGGAAGCCGTCGGAGTTAACCACTTTACCCTCGCCGTCTCTCTTGAATGCACCGTCGCGGGTGTATGCTACCGATCCATCGGGCAGAAGTACTTGGAAGAAACCTTCGCCCTCAATGAGGATATCCAACGGACCATCTGTAGGTTTAAACTCGCCCTGGGTAAAGATCTTCTGGGTAGAGACAGGTCTTACACCGTGTCCGATCTGAATACCGGTAGGTACCTGAGCTCCTTGAATAACAGGTGTACCGGCAGCGCGAGTTGTTTGATACAAGAGGTCCTGGAAATCAATACGGCTCTTTTTGTAGCCGGTTGTATTTACGTTAGCAAGGTTGTTAGCGATATTGTCAATATTGAGCTGCTGAGCGATCATGCCCGATCCTGCAGTCCACAAAGAACGCATCATAGGCTAACCCTTCTTTCCTTATGAATTACTTATCATCTAAATATTGGCACCCATGTCATTGATTAGTCTCTCTAAGCTCTCGTTCTGCGCTTGAATAAGCTTCTGCTCAGTTTCGTAAGTGCGCATTAAGGTAATCATATTGACCATCTCTTCAATAACGTTGACGTTCGACCTCTCCAGTGCACCCTGCACTACTTCAGCGTCGGCGTCAATCGGCTGAGCATCTTCTCTAACCACAAATCTGCTGTTTCCTTCTTTTACCAGTGCAGTAGATTCGAAGTTGATAATGCTGAGCCTGTCCACAAATTGACCGCCTTGAAAGATGCTGCCATCGCTTTTGACTTCAACATCTCCCAAGTTCGGGTCCAGTCTGATGGGGCCGGCCTCGCCAAGCACCCTATCGCCGGTTAGATTCTGCAGATATCCTTCGCCATCGAGCATGAAGTTGCCCTGGCGCGTGATTCTAGTGCCTTGAGGCGTCTCAAGGACGAAAAACCCGTCGCCGTTGAGTGCGAGGTCGAACACGCTTCCAGTGTTTTCGATCATTCCAGGGGTCATCTTAATCGGTATGTCAACGACCCCAGCCCCAAGCGGAAGGCGGCCTACCGGCTTTGTTTGTTCTTTGTGCTGTACATTCATTAATACCTCTGCAAAGGTTTGTCCGATGACTACATCTTTTTTGTAACCTACGGTGTTTGCGTTTGCCAGGTTGTTGCTGACAACGGCATGTCTTACTTCATCGGCAACCATTCCAGAAGCAGCTATATACAATCCCCGGAGCAACATCCCACCTCCCGAAAATCTACAAAAATCGGTATGTTTATTGTAAAAAAGTTTTCCATCAGTTAGATTCCTTTTCCTTCCTCCCATTTCATTATAGGTATAAAGACCTAGTCAAGGGACTATAAAAATCTAATTTTGATTTAATTACCGAATAATTTACCCAAAACGCCTAGTTTGAAACGGCTACATCCGGGTCTTCTGCTTCCTCTGGCTAATGTACTTTCTCTTAGTCGCTTCTCCACCACGAATATGACGTTCCGACTTGTTGTGGGCGAGCACCTTGGAGACCTCTTCATAGAGCTCTTTGTTAATCTTTTCCAGGCGCTCAGTTACGTCTTTGTGAACTGTGCTTTTACTCACATGAAAAACTTCGGCAGCCTGCCTAACAGTGTGACCTGTACTCAAAAGATACGCTGCAATATCTAAAACTCTTGTGCGTATGTAGTCCTTCATTAACAAAACCCCCTGCCCTTCAGTTAGTAATTTATATGAAAGGTCAGGGGGTAATATGCTATGGCTGTACTATTTGTACTCCCAGAGGATCCACAGGTTCCCCGTAATGCGTCATTTTCCAATTGATTTCCGTTCCGTATGCAGCCCCGATAGGCTCGCCTTTCTCAACACTCCCAGAATACAAGTATGCTCTAATGGGCCAGATTTCGCTCCTGTATCCCTGCCCGTGGTCGATGGTGATTTTTTCGCCAAAGGCACTAACATCCCCAGCCTGCGGTGCGGCTACTTCCGTCCCTGGCTCTAGCTGATATGTTAAAGACGAAGAGAAGCGCCAGGTTGAAGTGCTTGGGAATTCGGTCCACCCGAAGCTATTTTTGGGAACACTGCTGGCAAGAACATACACGGCATCTCCTACTTCTTGGGTAAGAGCGTCGCCAAGTGGAGCGTCCTCTACAGGCACTTGGGGTTTGTCTAACGCTATGGCCAGAAGTATTAGTAAGATAAACGTTATAACCAGCCCACCTCGATTCCACATGAGCATCAACTGTCTTCTAACTTTGAGTAACACAAAGACCACCTCCTAGACTAGTTTGTCCAAGTTGCGGTCTTTTTAACTTACAGAGCTATGTAGTCCTGAGGTTTTTTTGCTTGAAGAAAACAGTGCAGAAGGGCTTCTTTAATCCTAAGGCTGGCATTACCGTCGCCGTAGGGATTTTGCGAATTTCTCATGCTTTCATAGGCTGCACCGCTTGTGAGGAGCTCTGCAGCATTTCTAACTACAGACTCCTTCTCCGAACCAATCAGGCGCAGTGTCCCAGCCCTTACCCCTTCGGTCCTTTCGGTAACATCCCGAATCACCAGTACGGGGACGCCTAAAGACGGTGCTTCCTCCTGCAGGCCCCCTGAGTCTGTGAGGATCAGGTAAGAGCGTTTCATAAGGTTGACCCACTCTTTGTAAGCAGGGGGATCGATCAGGTGAATGCGAGGCTTACCTCCGAGGACTTTTACAGCGGCTTCTTTTACCCTGGGATTTGGATGCACCGAGTAAATCAGCTGCACGTCTGCAAACCGCTCCACAATCTCCAGGAGACCTGAGTAGATCTCTTCCAATTTTTCCAGGTTCTCTCTTCTGTGAATCTCCGCTAAAAGAGTCCTTTTGGAAAAATCCAAGCTTTGCAGAACCGGGTTTTGAAAGTTGTAACCTTCCTCTACCATCTCTAAGAGAGAGTCAATGACCGTGTTTCCCGTGACGTAGATCGATTCGGCGCTGGTTCCCTCAAGAATCAGATTGGCTTTGTTTACCGGTGTCGGTGCGAAATGGAGATCTGCTAACTGAGAGATGAGTCTACGGTTTATCTCTTCGGGAAACGGCTCCCGTCTGGTAAAGCTGCGGAGGCCTGCTTCGATATGCCCCACTTTCAGGCCGTGGTAGAAAGCACTGAGAGCTGAAGAAAAAGCCGTTGAAGTATCTCCGTGGACCAGCACAATATCGGGCTGGATCTTCCGAAAAACTTCCTCCAAACCTCCTAAGACGTTTCGCGTGATATCCGTCAGAGTTTGACTGGGCTTCATGATGCCAAGATCCACATCGGGCGTGATGGCAAAAAGCTCGAGAACCTGATCAAGCATCTCCCGGTGCTGCCCTGTGGATACAACTGTTACAGCGAAATTAGGATCCGCTTTCAGCGTCTTGATAACTTTGGCTACTTTGATTGCTTCCGGTCTTGTCCCTAACACTATCAGAGTCTTGATCTTTCTTGCCAACTTTCAGCACCCCTTGTCTGGCTGCTTTAATGGTTATGACGCAAACCACAATGAGCGTATAGATAAAACCAATTTCCGGACTGACGTTGAAGACCAGAAACGCACCGATAGCAAACAGCACGTTCACAAGATACAAAATGAGCACGACCTTTTTCTGCCCGAGACCTAGGTGGAGCATACGGTGGTGAAGATGATCTCCATCAGCTTGGTAGATGGGCTTTTTCGTCTTTGCCCTGCGGAAAATGGAAAAAATCGTGTCCAAAATCGGCAGCCCCAAAGCAAGGAGGGGAACTGCTAACGTGACAGTAGCAGCACCCTTTAAGGATCCTTCGATGGCAAGTGCTCCTACAACAAACCCGAGGAAGAGCGCTCCCGAGTCGCCCATGAAAACTTTAGCCGGATTGAAGTTGTAGGGGAGAAATCCCAAACACGCACCGAGGAGCCCGCAGTTCAAAACCAAGATGAACCAATCAAGCTTCTGACTGCTGAGAAAGATGCAGGTTAGAGCTGTAATGGCTACCGTTCCTGTAGCAAGCCCATCCAACCCGTCAATGAGGTTCACCAAGTTCGCCGTTCCTACGAGCCACATCACAGACAGCGGAATCGCTAAAATCCCCAGGTCGATAGTGCCCCCAGAGGGATTGGTGAGGTGTTGGATTCTTGGGCCCGTTAGGACGTACAGAACGGAAATCCCAAGCATTACCCAGAACTTCAACTTGGCACTGAGGTCGTAAATATCATCTATCGCGCCCAGCAAAAAAAACAGCGCACCGCTCAAGTAGAGAGACGGCAAATGGCGAAAATTGGCAACCGGCCAGCTCAACACACTTGCTGCCAGAAAGCCGACGAAAATCGCCAGTCCCCCTAGAGTTGGAACGGGGTATTTATTGATGCGGCGTGGCAAAGGTTTGTCCACCCAACCCATTTTGAGTGCAAGCCGTATGACCAAGGGTGTTGCAATCAGCGTGGTTAAAAACGCTACAGCGAAAGCTTTTAGTCCTTGCCACATTAGATGTCACCTCTATTTTAGTAGGTTGATCTTGACATCTCCCTCCTGGAGAAGAGAAAGTGCCAGTTCATCTGGGTAAGAACCTCTGAAAAAAATCTCCTTGATCCCTGCATTGAGCAGCATCTTTGCACAGAGCACGCAGGGCTGTGTGGTGCAGTACAGCGTAGCTCCATTGGTGGAAACCCCATGGAGTGCTGCTTGAATAATGGCATTTTGCTCTGCATGAACTGCTCTGCAAAGCTCGTGGCGCTCACCAGAGGGCACACCCAGCTGCTCCCGGAGGCATCCCACGTCAAGGCAGTGGGAAACTCCCCGGGGAGCACCGTTGTATCCGGTGCTGATGATACGCCTATCCTTAACAATGACCGCTCCTACCTGCCTGCGCAGGCATGTGGAGCGGCTGGCCACAAGCTCAGCAATATCCATAAAGTAGTCATCCCATGAGGGTCTCATGGTGTCACCTACTTTGTTCCGAAGAGTCTGTCTCCGGCATCACCCAGTCCAGGCACGATGTATCCATGATCATTGAGATGGGAGTCCAGACCTGCGACGTAAATGTTTACATCGGGATGAGCTTTTTGAATGGCCTCAATGCCTTCAGGTGCTGCGATCAAACCCATCAGTCTGATGTTCTTGCCACCTCTGGCCTTGATGAAGTTAATGGCAGCAATAGCCGATCCGCCTGTAGCAAGCATGGGGTCGGTTACAATGATCAGTCTTTCTTCGATGTCGTTTGGTAGTTTGCAGTAGTATTCAACTGGCTGAAGGGTCTCCGGATCGCGATAGACGCCAATATGGCCCACTCTGGCTGTGGGAATTAGATCTAAAATCCCTTCCACCATGCCAAGACCTGCGCGAAGAATAGGCACTACTGCCAGCTGCGGACCTGCAAGATGATAACATTTGGCCTTGGCTACAGGGGTCTGCACTTCGCAGGCCTCTAGTGCCATATCTTTGGTTACTTCATACGCCATTAGCATTGAGACTTCATTAACTAACTCTCTAAACTCTTTGCATCCTGTGTTAACATCCCTGATTATCGACAGTTTGTGTTGGATCAATGGATGGTCAAAAACAAATAGTTCTCCCATAATGTTCTCCCCTTCTACTTAGACTAACAGCCTTCTCTCTGGCAAATCTTATTGATTCTTCCTTGGTGTCTGCCTGCGGTAAACTCGGCATTTAAATATGCATTGACGATCTCAAGAGCAAGCTCTTGACCTACCACTCTGCCGCCGAGAACCAAAATGTTACTGTTGTTGTGTTCTCTAGCCATTCTGGCAGAGTAGCAGTCCCCTGCAAGTGCAGCACGAATGCCCTTGACTTTGTTGGCTGCAATGCTCATGCCAATGCCTGTCCCACAGACCAAGATACCAAAAGGATGCTTGCCTGCTGCCACAGCTTCTGCCACTGTAAAGGCAATATCGGGATAATCCACTGACTCGAGGCTGTAGCAGCCGTAGTCTTCATAGGGGATTCCCTTGCCCTCAAGGAATTTTTTTATGATTTCCTTGAGTTCGAAGCCGCCGTGGTCGGATCCTAAAGCTATTTTGTCTTGCATCTATCATCGTCCTCTTTCAGTTGTTTTACGAGCTTTTTGATCAGCCTTTCGATCTCTTGAGCAGTCTCTTCATAAACCCTATCCCCTTGTCCAAAAGGATCAAGGACATCGCCACTTTCGCCCACAAATCCTTTCAGGGTGTGGACTTTGCCGGACTTGAAGTTCTTCCTGATAAACTCGGCATGGTGCTCTGTCATCGTTAGGACAAGGTCGCTTTCGTCAAGGAGAGCTTGAGTGAGCTGCCTCGCTTTGTGACCTGTAAGGTCAATGTTTCTGGCCTTTAGAGCATTAATGCTTCCTGGAGACGCTCCGCTGCCTTCACTTGCAAAAGTACCAGCACTCTTGACCTTGATACAGTCAAGATTCGGGTCTTTGGCCAGTTCCGACAAGAGAAGCGCTTCTGCCATGGGAGACCTGCAAGTATTACCTGTGCATACGAACAGCACCTGCAAAAAGTACCACTCCTTGCTTTCTCTCTTTAGCCTCTAATGTCCTTCAAAAAATCTTCTAGGGTTTTACCCCCGCTAGCCCTGTTCAGCCTGTCATTTATTGCCACTTCTAAACCCTCTCCGGAGATGGTTTCGGAAAGAATAAACTCCACATCTAAGCTATCGAAATACCGGAGTGCAGAGTAAAGGTTTGTAGCAATTTCCAGGGGATTGCTGCGGCTTCCCAAGGAGATTTTGTAGTCGGTTGGATACCTGGCAAAAAACTCCTCGGTACTCATGACCCCGATACGCTTTTCCGGGTGGTTTTTGATCTGATCTAAAATCAGCTCAAACTGCTCCTCCGGAGTACCTAGCACCCTGTAAAGAGGTGCTTTGGGAGCATAGTGTTTGTACTTGAGCCCTGGCGACTTGACCTTCTCGCCTTTTGCCACCTTACCGCTCTCGGCGTTTGGCAAGACGCCTTTTAGCATCTCCAAAGTCACCCCTCCTGGACGGAGGATTTGGGGTCTTTCCGACGTGAGATCCAAAACCGTAGACTCCAGGCCGAGTCCGGTGTGACCACCGTCCACGACTCCTGCAATGATCCCGTTCATGTCCTCGAGAACGTGGGCTGCTTCGGTGGGAGACGGTCTTCCGGAACGGTTTGCGGAAGGAGCTGCAAGAGGTCTTCCGGTTCTTTTGATGAGCTCCAAGGCTATGGCGTTTTTCGGACACCTTACAGCTACCGTATCCAGTCCTCCTGTTGTCACATCCGGCACTACGTCCTTTCTCGGTAGCACCATAGTCAGCGGCCCCGGCCAAAAAGCCTCGGCTAGGAGGTAGAACTCCTTGTTGGTGTGGGCGATTTCTTCCACATCTCCAGCCTCTTTTACATGGACAATAAGGGGGTTGTCTGCTGGTCGGCCTTTGGCAGCAAAGATCTTCAGTACTGCCTCCTCGTTTAGAGCGTCTGCCCCGAGTCCATAGACAGTCTCAGTGGGAAACGCTACTAAATGGCCTTGCTTTAACAAAGAAGCTGCTTCTTCCAGTTGGTCTTTTGTGAACACCTTGGTTTCCATGAAAAGAGGATCTCCTTTCAATTCAACGAAGCTACTTAACTCGCTTCAAATACACACCGCGATTTCTGCCGGCAAGATCCTTGATGACCATCGCTGGTGCGAAGATCTTCTCCTTCTCCGCAAGAGAAGCCACCTGTCCTGCCTGATCGTCGCCGATCTCCAAAAAGACTGCTCCGGCTCTCTTTAGGTACTTGCCGCTTTCACTGATAATTCTCCTGTAAAAATCCAGCCCGTCCTGGCCTCCGTCTAGCGCCATTCTAGGTTCATATGCCGAAACGTTGACCTCAAGTTTTTCGATATCCTGAGACTTGATATAAGGCGGGTTGGATACGATAATGTCAAACTGCTTGTCTATACCAGCATACAGGTCTCCCTGAACAAAACTTACGTCTGCACCGAGTTTTGCCGCGTTTTTCCTGGCGATCTCCAGAGCCTTCTCGCTGATCTCCGTTGCAGTAACTTGGCTTGACGGAATCTCCAGCTTGAGGGTGATGGCGATTGCCCCGGACCCGGTACACAGGTCCAGAATCTCCGGAGATTCGATGCCAAAAGACTTGGCGTAGCTGATGACTTTCTCAACGATGACCTCGGTGTCAGGTCTCGGTATGAGAACATCGGGAGTTACCGTAAACTCTCGAGAGTAGAACTCCTTGCGGCCGATAATGTAGGCCACAGGTTCCATGTTTGCCCGCCTGGCAATGGCCTTGCGGTAGAGAGCCAGTTCCTTTTGGTCCAAAGGCCTGTCGAACTCTGCATAGAGATCGATCCGCTGCATACCCAAGATGTCCGCAAGGAGCACCTCTGCGTCCAGCCTCGGTGAAGGACTGCCCTTTTTCTGCAAATACTCTCCCGCTGAGTTAAGAATCTCCAGCAGTTGAGGCATTTTACTCCATCTCCTTTAGCCGCTCTTCTTGATCAGCTAGAGATAGTGCATCGATGATTTCATCTAAGTCGCCGTTTAGTATTTCTTCAATTCGGTATAGAGTCAAGTTGATTCTGTGGTCGGTGACGCGTCCCTGTGGGAAGTTGTAGGTACGGATTCTTTCGCTGCGATCTCCTGTACCTATCTGGCTCTTCCTCTCCTGGGCTTCTTTGGAACGGGCTTCCATCTCAGCCATCTCTTTGAGCCTGGCTCTGAGAATCTTCATAGCCTTGTCTCTGTTTTTATGCTGGGATTTTTCATCCTGACAAGAAACAACCAACCCAGTGGGAATGTGCGTAATGCGCACAGCAGAGTCTGTGGTGTTTACCGACTGTCCTCCCGGACCTGAAGAGCGGTACACGTCGATTTTGATGTCGTTAGGATCAATATAGACATCCACTTCTTCTGCTTCAGGAAGCACCGCTACTGTGGCAGTTGAAGTGTGGATGCGTCCTCCCGACTCAGTTTCCGGAACTCGCTGCACTCGGTGCACGCCGCTTTCATACTTCAAGCGGCTGTAGGCACCTTTACCTTCGATCATAAAGATGATCTCTTTGAATCCGCCAAGCTCGGTAGCGTTGCCGCTTAAAACCTCTAGCTTCCAGCGGCGGCCTTCGGCGTAATGGCTGTACATGCGGTAGAGGTTTCCGGCAAACAGAGCTGCTTCGTCACCGCCTGTACCTGCGCGGATCTCCACAATAACGTTTTTCTCATCGTTGGGATCCTTCGGGAGCAGGAGCATCTTCAGTTCGCTTTCAGTGCTTGCCAAAGTCTCCTCTAGTTCTTCAAGTTCTACTTCGGCCAGCTCTCTCAACTCCGGATCGGTGGTTTCCCGCAGAAGTTCTTTGGCGCCCTCGATCTGGTTTTGGATGTCTTTGTAGCGGTGGTAAGCTTCGACTATCTCCTCGAGCTCCGAGCGCCTTTTGCCTACCTTTTGGTACTCCTGCCTGTCCTGGGCCAGTTTGGGGTCGGCCATTTTTTCCGTTAGTTCGTTGTAGAGTTGCTCAATCGCTTCCAACTTATCTAGCATGGTTTCACTCCCTCCATTCGGAAATTAACCGCAGCCAGAAGGCCGCGGTTAGATGAGTTTCGTCGTAATCTATACTATAGCCTTTTCATTTGAGGATTGATCTGCTCCCATTACTTCTTTTAGGGCAAGTATGGCAGTTTCAATCTGGCTATCATCAGGCTCCCTGGTGGTTATGATTTGTGTTGCAAGGCCCGGGCGTGCAAGGGCTTTTGCCCAATTCGGCGCATCTTCCTTGCCGAGGAATCTCAGAACCTCATAGGAGACTCCCGCAACAACGGGAATCAGGAGTAGATGCGCTCCTACCCTTGGGAAAAACGCCAGACGTGCTCCCCCGGTAACCAGGGTGAAGATGAAGATATTGAGGATTAGAACGATGGTGATAAAGTTAGTGCCGCACCTCATGTGAAAGCGGGAATGCTTCCTGACGTTTTCTACGGTAAGTTCTTCCCCTGCCTCGTAAGCGTTGATCACTTTGTGCTCTGCACCGTGATACTGGAAAAACCTTTTAATGTCGGACAAAAACGAAATCCCGACAATATATAGAAGGAAAAGCACCAGCTTAATGAGCCCTTCTACGAAGTTGATCAGCAGAGTACTCTGCATATACTGCCCAATCAGCCGAGTAAGAAAGGCCGGCAGGACAACAAAAAGTAGTATGGCAAGACCGAAGGAAAGACCTAGTGTGAGGACCATTTCTTTTGGGGAGAGCTCTTCCTGCTCATCTTCTGAAGCGAACTGATTGGCCGAGAAGGTCAGGGCTTTCATCCCGATGACCAGGGACTCCACCAAAGAAACCGTGCCTCTGATAAATGGTTTTTTGAGAATGGGAAACCTTTCGCCGATTGACGTGACATCTTCTTTGTGAACTATAAGCGATTTGTCTTCCTTGCGTACGGCGATGCTGATGGTTTTAGGTCCGCGCATCATGACGCCTTCCATAACTGCTTGCCCACCGTAGTAGAATTTGCCCATCCGGTTCACCCCTTTCTTTACTCAGCCACTTTGGGCTGAGCCATTACTTAACCAGCTTGTCGACCTGCTCCTTGTGAATAGCACCGGTCAGGTTGCGGAGCATAGCAACAGCTTTTCCTACCTCTTCTTTTTCCTCTCCCGGTCCCTCAAACTCGATGGACAAAAAGCCGTTGAAGCCTGCATCGTCCAGGATCTTCATGATTCTCTTATAGTCGAGAGTCTTCTCGAGGTAGTCCTCTGTAAACTCCATACATTTGGCGTGTACAAATATAGTATGCGGCGCAACGTTCTCCATTGCCTTGTATATAATGTTGGGATCTGTGCCAAAATTACCAAGGTCCATGGTAACTTTGAAGTTTTCCATATCTACGTCTTCGATGATGCGGAGGATCTGATCGTCCATGAAACCGCCGTGGTTCTCGAGAGCGAGCATGATTCCGTGCTCAAGTGCATACTCGGCACACTCTCTGATAGCAGCAACCACATTAGCCCAGACTTCATCGTCAGTGAGCTGGCTGGAAACTCCTGCAAAAATCCTTACCAGTGGCGCGCCAAGGATAGAAGCAACATCAACAAAGCCCTTGACGTGCTCGATCTCACGATCCAGTTCTTCTTGGCTGGCTACGGTAAAGTTGTTTGTAGCGGAAACGCAGGAGATTGTCAGACCAAGTTCGGTACACAAAGTCTTGATCTCCAAGAGGTACTCAGGTTCGTCCGATTCAAAATGAGGTGCCAAAAGCTCTACGCCGTCCAAGCGGTAGTGCTCTGCACAGAGACGGATCCACTCTTTAAAAGTGAGCTCTTTTTTCGCAAAAGTGCGGTGAAAAGACCAGGAACTGCAACCTACTTTCATTTCTTATTCCTCCTCAACAATATACGGCAAAAGGCTCTCTGCTAAAGACATATTGACTACAGCAGTGACCTTTAAACCTTCTTCTTGATACTCTACGTTTTTTACTTCACTGTCTTTATACAGGCGGTCCAAAAGATGGAGATCGCTGTACGCTAGCTTCAGATTCAGCTCTACCTTCCCTAGTTTCGCGGTTTTTATTATTTCTTCAAGCAAAACATCTAAACCTTCTCCGGTCTTTGATGAACAGAGCACTGCTTTTGGGTACATAGTGGTGATGAACTGCCGCTCTTCTGCTGACAGCAAATCTGCCTTGGAGAAGACCAGGAGAGTTGGCGTGTTGCAGCCGATAGACTTCAACGTGGATTCTACAGCTTTGATCTGAGCTTCGTACTTGATGCCGGTGGAATCTACAACGTGCAGGAGCAACGATGCATGCTTCAGTTCTTCCAGAGTTGCCCTAAACGCTGCTACAAGATCGTGAGGGAGTTTCCTGATAAACCCTACGGTGTCGCTCAGTAGTATTTGGATCTTGTTCGGAAGCTCAAGTCTGCGGACTAGAGGATCCAAAGTAGCAAAGAGCTGGTCTTCAATATAGGTATCCGATCCTGTAAGGGTTTTAAGAAGCGATGACTTGCCTGCATTAGTATACCCTACCAGAGCCACTTGAGGAACCTCATTTTCGCTGCGCTTTTTTCTCTGCACTTCGCGGTTCTTGCTGATCTCGTCGATCTCCCGCCTGAGCTGGGCGATCTTGTGTCTGAGCACCCTGCGGTCTACTTCTAGTTTGGTTTCGCCGGGCCCTCTGGTGCCGATACCGCCGCCAAGCCTGGAGAGATTTTTCCTACTGCCTTTAAGTCTGGGCAGCGTGTACTTGAGTTGGGCAAGTTCCACCTGGAGCTGGCCTTCTTTTGACCTTGCTCGCTGGGCGAAGATGTCCAGTATTAGGGAAGTGCGGTCTAGCACTTTGACTCCTGAAAGCTCTGAAAGCTGATCGACCTGTACAGGAGATAGCTCGTCATCGGCTATGATGAGGTCTATTTCGTTTGCCACCACAAAGTCTACCAACTCCTGGACTTTGCCCTCGCCGAAGTAGGTCAGTGTGTCAGGTGCAGGCCGGTTTTGAATCATTCTTCCAACAGTGACTGCGCCTGCTGTTTCCGCAAGGTCTTCGAGCTCATCGAGGGATGTGTCTACAGCAATATCCTCGAGCCCCGTCCTTACGGCGATCAGGACCGCAGTTTCTTTATCTTTCATTTTGGTTGAGTTCATAGATCATCCTCAATCCGTCTAAAGTAAGATCTGGGTTTACAATATCAACAAACTTGCAAGCTGACGCTAAAAGACCGCTGAGCCCGCCTGTGAAAACCACTTTTGCATGCGGCCAGTTCAGTTCTCTTTTCATCAAGTCCACCAACCCGTCCACCTGACAGGCGTAGCCGTAGTAGAGACCGGACTGGATGCTAGCAGGTGTATTTTTCCCGATAATCCGTTCGGGACGGGCCACCTCCACCTTGGGCAGCTTCGATGCCCGGCTGAACAGCGCTTCTGCCGAGATGTTTATCCCGGGACAGATTACGCCTCCGAGGTACTCCCAGTTTTCGCTAACAGCACAGAAAGTGGTTGCAGTTCCAAAATCCACGATGATCAGGGGCCCACCGTAGAGGTTCAGCCCAGCTACCGCATTGACAATTCTGTCTGCGCCAACTTCCTTGGGGTTTTCATAGCGGATGTTCAAACCGGTTTTCAAGCCCGGTCCGATGGAAAGAGGCTCGACACCTAGATACTGTCTACACATCTCTAAGATGCTAGGAGTAAGAGGCGGCACTACAGACGAGACTATTGCGGCGTCTATATCTTGGAACTTCATATCTTTTGTGCGGAGCAGATCACCTACGAGAATGCCCATCTCATCGCTGGTCTTAGTGATGTCTGTTGCAACCCGCCAAGATGCAATCAGGTCCTTCTCTTTGTAGATGCCCAGTACCGCATGAGTGTTGCCAACATCAACTACAAGTAGCATCATAAGCACCTTCTTCCCCGAAAATAGACAAAATACGAGGCAGGGGTCACCCCTGCCTGTTAATCGCGTAGGCGTTTAAGCGTTGGCACGATGGCCAGCACAATAAGAGTTGCCACGATGATCTCCAGCACCCCATTGGTGTATGCGACTCTAACCACTACATCCAGTGGCAGATATCCGCGAAGCAGAATCATCCCCAGTACCCCAATGGTGTTTGTAGCTGTACCAACTATCGCCGCTACCCATTCCCTACCTGTAGCCTTGTAGGCAAGGTAGGCGGTAATGCCGATCACAAGCCTCGGAAGGACCGAAACAAGAGGATCAGCCATAGCAGGTGATCTCGGCGTAAGGAAACTGGAGAAGCCGAAGATCAAACCCGTTGCCATTCCGACATAAGGGCCTTCTAGCACCGCTCCCAATATAACCGGGATATGCATGAGGGTGATGTTGAGTCCCCATGGTGTTGGAATGTAGCCTAGTGAAGTTGCGCCGAGCACGACGGCGATACCTCCTAGAAGACCTGCAACGGTAATCTTACGCACTGACGTAGAAACGTTCCATTGGCCTTTTTGCATTTTGAATTAACCTCCCATCTCTGCCAAAACGGTCAGAGTGAATTTGGTTCTACAGCTTCACTTCATTGAAGCTTTCGGTTCATACTCCGGCCACAGTTCTCTGAGGAGAACCCTCAGCCGGTAGTGATCTTCTGGAGTAAAGTGCATGTTCAGTGCTTTTTGAATCATGTTCTGATACTCAGTTACTCTCAAATCATTAGTGATCTCGTAGCCTTCTTGTCTCAAGTAGGCATCCACAGGATACATCCATTTGCCAGTATCTCTTCTTGCCAGAGCTCTAGCATTTCTGCTCCACCGTGCAACAATCCGTTCAACGGGGAGCTGCAGTCTGAAAGAGATCTGCATCACAATGTACAGTATCCTGATATAAATAACCCATATAAGCCTAGAATAAGTTCCATATCCAAAACCTTGGAGTTCTTCCGGACGATTTAGGGATTCGGCAAACTCGTAAGTGAGAACAAAGAGCATCGCCGCAAGCAATATCGTCCAGCCGGTAGACATATTTTTCGGTAAAACGCCTAAATATACACCTAAAGTCCAAAGTAAGATAGGAATAATGCTTAATGCAAGGTACACGAGATCATCTTTGAGAATATCCTTAAAGCTCCTTCTTGCCAGATGGATGTAAGGATACTTAGATTTCATCTCTGTTCCTACCTCCTTTGTCTATACGACTCACTGCTATTTTACCACAAACTTTTTGCCAGTTATAGGGGAGACCTAGTACAACTTTCTCCCCTGCGCAGTACGGCTACTTGCTCCCAATTCGAGAAGGTTTTTCGCCACAATTAGCTCGTGATCCATTCTATTGCCAAAGGCAGATGAGTCGGTAATAGCTTTGACCTTGAGATACTCAATGTGGTCCCGAACATGGGCTAAAGCTTCGATGTAGCCTGAGCCTGTAGGTGCCATAACCAGCTTAGACAGCTTCTCGGAAAGCTGCCTGATATCGGCGACCCAACTTGCAGGTGCCTGAGTCTCAATCTCAGCCACGTTTAGCATCAAAGCCCGCCACGGATCTTCGTGGAGCGTAGTTGACTCTTTCTTTGTCAGGATCTTTGTCAAAAGATCTACAGAGAACTGATCCAGCTTATCCAGATCTTTGAAAACTAGGCTTCCTCTAAGAAGCAGTCTGTTGATACTTTGAAGAAACTCAATTCGCGTCATATCATCGCCGAGAGTGAGCACCGGATAAGGCAGGAATGTGTCCCGGACAGCACTCATCTGTCTGAGCATGAGATCGTACTCTTTTGCAGTATTGATCTGAGGGAGAAAGTAATCTATATAATCCCTCTCTATCCAGCTTTTCCAATCGAGAAGTTTTTCAAACTTCAGTTCGTCCAAGTACAGATCGTCGACAATAACCATTGCACCGACTTTTACCCCTGGGTAATTAGTCGTTACTGCTCTGGAGATCTGCCCCACCAAACTGTTGATCTGTTCTGCTCTCCACTCATCCCAGTCCACTCGCAGCCTATCCTTGACCTTGAGTGGATCGTAGCTGTAATTCTCCTGGAAATAGTTGCGAGAGAAGACGTCGTAGGAGTAGTCGTTAATCTCCATGTCCCTTCGAGGGAGATCCAGCCTAAGGATCAGAGCCGAGATGTTGTAGCCTGCAAGATCCTGGGCTCTGGCAACGTAGTACCTTCGCACGTCAGGATGGGACATGTTCAAATAAACTTTGTCGTAGTCGTCGAAGATATCCCCGTACTCATTTACCGCAACCCAATCGGGATACTTCGAAGCGATCAATGGCAGCTGTCCTTTGGCTGCAAAGCCAACATCCATAATCAGAAAGAGCTGGAGTCCGTACTCCCTGGCAAGGTTACCCACTTCCCTGAGCACGTCTGACCCTTGGAGAAGCCGATGCTGCTCCTGGTCTCTAGTTGGATAGAGTGTATATCCGTCTTCTGTCATAGTTTCAACAATAATTCCGTTGAAACCCAGCTCCTTGATACTTAATAAATACCCACTAATATCCCTAGCTAAAGCTTTTTTGCCAAGCTCCTCGGCACTGACATAAGCCATTTTGGTAGTGGCAGGAAGGCTATAGCTGACATTTACCCAAAACTCTTCCAGCTTGATTCGGGACTGTCGAAACAGACCCTCACCCTCTGCTTCCACCTTCTCCGCAAGCTCTGCAGCCATGTCCAGGTCTTTTCTGGCAGCAAGAATCTCTTTACTATCATAGGCTTTTTCCATATAATTGAAATATTGTTGTGCTTCCTTTAAATCCTTCTGCAAAGAGCTGTAGAGCATGGGTAGATCTGCTCTCACACCTACAGCAACTAGCAGGATCAGAAATAGGAGCACTGTCATTCGTTTTCGAGTCACAGCTTCTCGCCTCTCATTTTTGTAAGATCTATAGTAAAATCGCATTGTAGCATTTCTTGTTGAACGGCTTTAATTCCTACCTAAAACTAAAACTGCAGGCAGAAATATGGTAGAATAGTGCTTGTAAAGTTGTGTAAATCACAATGGAGGTTCCACTGCAAAACGATTTGCGGTTTCCTCCTGGAGCATCTTTATGGAGGTGTCGCCTGTGGCTATGAATAGTGAAAACGAGAGCGCCTTTCTGAGCGAATTGGATAGAGAGCAGCTCTTAAACGATATTGAGATCTTGGTCAAGGGGGACGGCCACTGGCTACCATCTCTGGCCAACACCGCTGCACTGCTTTTTGAAAGGATGCCCAATGTAAGCTGGGTGGGTTTCTACCTTCTCAAAAGCTCCGTCTTAATGCTTGGTCCATTCCAAGGAAGAGTAGCCTGCGTCCGCATAGACATCGGCAAAGGTGTCTGCGGCACGGCTTTTATAAAACAAGAGACTATAATTGTGCCCGATGTTCACGAATTTCCAGGGCATATCGCCTGCGATCCTCGGTCAAACTCTGAGATCGTTGTTCCCCTGTTTAAAGACGGCAGGGTCATCGGGGTCTTGGACATCGACAGCACTTCTAAAGCAAGATTTACAACAGATGACCAAGTGATGCTGGAAAAAGTTGCCCAAATAGTAACGGCTAACTGCAATATTGAAGAATTTGTTGATAACTGAGAGGAGTTTTGACATGACACTGACTATGGAGCGTCTAACAAACCTATGTAAGACCCGTGGTTTTATCTTTCCAGGTTCGGAAATCTACGGCGGACTGGCTAACTCCTGGGACTATGGTCCGCTGGGAGTCGAGCTTAAAAACAACATCAAAAAAGCTTGGTGGAAGAAGTTCATCCAAGAATCCCCCTACAACGTAGGTGTGGACGCCGCTATTCTCATGAATCCTAAAACGTGGGTTGCGTCAGGTCACGTTGGCGGCTTCTCAGATCCGCTGATCGACTGCCGCAAATGTAAAGAAAGGTTCCGTGCAGATAAGCTCATCGAAGACTACAACCGTTCTCAAAACATCGATATACAGGTAGACGGTTGGTCTAATCAGAAGATGGAAAGCTACATCGAAGAAAAAGCCATCCCCTGTCCCAGCTGCAAGAGCCATGATTTCACGCCCATTCGCCAGTTCAACCTCATGTTCAAAACCTTCCAGGGTGTAACGGAAGAGTCGAAAAACGAAATCTACCTCCGTCCTGAAACGGCTCAAGGAATCTTCGTGAACTTTAAGAACGTCCAGAGAGCTGCTAGGAAGAAACTTCCTTTCGGGATTGGCCAAATCGGTAAGAGCTTCCGCAACGAGATCACACCTGGAAACTTCATCTTCAGAACTCGCGAGTTCGAACAGGCAGAGTTGGAATTCTTCTGCAAGCCTGGTGAAGACCTCAAGTGGTTCGAGTACTGGAAGAGCTTCTGCTACAACTGGCTCCTTGGTCTAGGAATACCAGAAGAAGACTTAAGAATCAGAGACCACTCTCAAGAAGAGCTGTCCCACTACTCTGTGGCTACTTCGGACATCGAGTACAGGTTCCCATTTGGTTGGGGCGAACTGTGGGGCATTGCCGATCGCACCGACTTCGACCTCACTCAGCACATGGAGCACTCCGGCGAAGACTTCCACTACTTCGATCAAGAAACCAACGAAAAGTACGTACCTTACGTCGTTGAGCCGTCTGTTGGCGTAGATAGATTGCTGCTTATGGTCCTTTCTTCCGCTTACAAAGAAGAGGAACTAAGCGACGGAACCACAAGATCGGTCCTTAAGTTCCACCCGGTACTTGCTCCGTTTAAGGCAGCAGTCCTTCCTCTTACGAAGAAGCTCTCTGAGCCTGCCACAGAAATCTACCACAGCTTGATGAAGGACTTCATGGTCGACTACGATGAGTCTGGCTCCATCGGCAAGAGATACCGCAGGCACGACGAGATCGGCACACCTTACTGCATCACCGTCGATTTCGATACCCTGGAAAACCAGACAGTCACTGTAAGAGACAGAGACTCTATGGAGCAAGAGCGCATCCACATTAACGAACTAAAAGCCTATCTAGCAGAAAAAACTGCCTACTAAGCAGTGTTTAATACAGAGACAGGAAAGGCACTTGATGCTGCAAAGATCAAGTGCCTTTTTTCATCATCGAAGGTATTCCTACCAATTTCTGGTGTTGTCACTGCAGCTTGGGCTTTCCTGCCGGTTCGATCAAGCTCCCGCTCTTATAGACAGAAAAAGCCTTCCGTAAAGGTAGGCATCACACGTTCTCCATCGAGGACTCAAGCAGCTCCACAATGGCTTTCTTAACTTCTTCTTTATTTTCGCGCAGTATAATAACATCAGAAACTAGGGGCTCCAGTTCTGAAGGTAGTGATTCGTCCGTTGATGTGACAGCCAAGACCACTTTCTTGTTCTTCGCTGCTTTAGCAACCTTCGTCACAATGTCCTCGGTCAACCTGGGCGTGTCGATGAAGATGAACGGTTCGGTTCTTTCTTCCACTATTGATGGCAACTCTTCCGGAACTGGGCAGTAAAAATAACTAGATCTCTGAAATCCGCACTCATGAACCAGGTGCATCATCTGTTCAAAATCATGGTCGCCATCCAAGAAAGCGGCCGAATCGCGAACCTCTGAAAAGCTCTGACGGAGCACACTCGACTTCCCGCCTCCAGGTTTCCCGAGGACGACAATAAATGGTTTGTTCACAGCCACCACCCTTTCTTTCTTCTTAGTTAAAGATTTCTTTACAAGAAACTTTTTTCCTTTAGCGACACGCGAATTTAAAACCGTACCTTGTACTTTTAAATATACCCAGTTTGGTTTCTAATACACACAACGAGATTTTAAACGATAATTTTTGTAGACTTATTGACGAAAAATAAGACAGGATTTGGGCTTGACAATTTAAGCATATAGGCATATACTTAAATCATAAAAAGTGGTTGAGGAGGTTTTTCCATGCCTATAGATTTGACAGATCTCAATTTTGAAAAAGAAATCGCAAGTGGTGTTACCCTGGTAGATTTTTGGGCCCCTTGGTGCGGACCATGCCGCATGATGGCACCGATCATCGAGAACCTTGCAAAAGAGTTCGAAGGACGGGCAAAAATCGCCAAGATGAACGTCGATGAAAACCCCATGACACCGTCTAAATTCCACATTCAAGGAATCCCAACGATGATCCTGTTCAAGGACGGGAAAGCCGTAGACATGGTAGTAGGATATACGAGACAGCAAGAGTTGAGCGCAAAGCTAAACAACCTGCTATAGAAAAAGGCCTGATATAGGCCTTTTTTTTGTGACCTCTTGTGAGCTGCAGATAGGCACTTTTTTTGTTTCTCACGCCTATTATAGATTAACGCAGCTTATAGGAGGCGTTTTTATGAGCAATTTGATCAACGAGGACATTATCAAGCAGATCCGCGCTCGATTGGAGAAGATGCCTGCAGAGCAGAGAAAAAAGTTAGCCGAAGATGCAATGCGGCTTGTTGGTACAAACGATCCCGAAAAGCTCAAAGAGATATTGAAAAACCAACTGCCAAACATGGACCCAAACCTGCTGCAAGAAACTCTGGATAAACTGTTAAAGGAGAATATGTAATGAGTTTTCTCATGGCTCTGCTCATTCTCATTGCACTTTTCTCCTTGTCTGAAAACGGGGATCATCCAAAAAGGAGAAGATCTCGCCGTCATATCCTATATACCGAATCTGATTCCTGTCTCGAAGAATGCTGCAAAAGGGCCCATTCTATTGGCATAAAAATAGTCAAAGAGCTGCCATTTATAGGCGGCGTGGTATGTGAAACGGCAGACGGAGAGGACGTAAAGCTTCTCACTCTGGAAAGAGACGTGAAAATCGAAGAGGACGTCAAAGTTTATGCTACTTGCCTGGGTTTTGGGAGGGACCAAGCCGCTGTCGGAGCGATACCTCCCGACACCATAACCCTCACAGGCGCTCCAAATCTTTGGAAAAAGACCACAGGTAAGGGCGTTTCCATTGCGGTTATAGATACGGGCATAGCAGAACACTCTGATCTTAGGGTCAAAGGCGGCATTTCAACTTTAGGCGAAGTCCACACTGAAAACTTTCGCGATGACAACGGTCACGGGACTCATGTTGCTGGTATCATTGCAGCCTGCGGCAGAGATCAGGGCCTCTTAGGCATGGCTCCCGATGCTGATCTCTACGCTGTTAAAGCTTTAGATCGATATGGCAGTGGTTTTGTTTCGGATATTATCGAAGGCATTGCTTGGGCTACGGAACACAGAATGAATATCGTTAACCTCAGCCTTGGTACTGCCGAAAAAAGCGAAGCTCTGCGGAGAGCCGTCAGGAAAGCGGTCGCTGCATCAACTATTCTTGTTGCTGCATCAGGCAACAGCGGCGGTACCGGCAGCCCCGGAGTTCTGTATCCTGCCAAATTCTCTGAGGTGGTCAGTGTAGGGTCCGTTGACTCCGATGGCAAGCTCTCTAGCTACACATCATACGGGCCAGAACTGAACATCCTGGCTTACGGTGAAAACATCCTTTCCACGTACCTGAACAACAGCTACCGCAGAGAGAGCGGTACCTCGATGGCTGCACCCCAAGTGTCAGGTGCATTAGCACTCCTTCTCGGCATGGGCTACCGCGGCTCCGATGCTGTGAGAGCACTGCTTGAGAGTGCAAAAAAGTTAGATCTGCCCAAGGAAAAGCAGGGAAGTGGACTGCTTAATCTGGCTCCCTTCGCCCAGAGCTACTAGGAGAAATCCTTGGTATTTCAACGAAAAAAAGGTGTCTTCCCTGAAAACGCAGGCTGACACCTTTTTCTGCACTTCCAACCAACAAGAAGTTTGCAAGCACTTCTTGACATTTATGTGCTCTCCCCGTATACTAAGAATTGCAGCACGTGCCGAAATGGCGGAACTGGCAGACGCGCTACGTTCAGGGCGTAGTG